>UMHM01072213.1_pt1 | contig 19163 bp, 19 predicted proteins | sample 1965501 | NCBI WGS metagenome assembly UMHM01 (sample SAMEA4836095, study PRJEB28245) | human gut metagenome | biome: gut microbiome; material: fecal sample | place: Denmark | collected 2008
ATAAGACTGTCAACAAAGCCGCGTCTGCGTTGTCAGTGGCATTTTGGCAGGCACAAAGCCTAGCCAAAACGCCATTTCCTAGCATACGCAACTTTCTTGACAGTCTTGGAGAAATAAGCTGATTGTCAACAAAGCCGCGCTTGCGCCGACAGCCTTGGTTAAAACAAAATTATAGAATAAATATGGAGCGAATATGAGCAAAAATGGGAAAATAACGCTTATTGCGGCGGGAGCGGGCTTTGCGCTTTGCCTTGCCGCGAGAATTGCGGTGATAGTGTTTTTCACGGATATGAAGTCGGGTTTCCTGTACAACGGAAACGAGCTTTTGTGCAATATTATGCTGTACGCGGGGCTTGCGGCGGCTGCCGCCGCGGCGTTTGCGCTTACGCGAAAAGAGCCGAAGGACGTAAATCCGAGCGAAAAAAGCTGCCTTGTAATCGGTTTCGTGACGCTTTTGGCTGCGATTTGTGCGGGATACGAGGGGCTTGCGGAAACAAGCGCGCTCACGCCGTCCGTTTTCCTGATAATAATGGATTTCGCTTGGGCTGTTTATATGGCGGTTTTGGCGTTTGTGGTTCTGTATAATAAATGCATAACGCCTGTTCTGGGCTTTTGCTATTCGATAATCGGCGTATACTGCGTTGGCAGAGGAATATACTCGTTTATGAACAGAATGGTGATAACGGCGGTGCCGGAATACCTCGCGGAGGTGCTTGGAATGGTGCTTTGCGCGTGCTTTTTTGCGATGTTCGCGAAGCAGTTCTCGCACAACGAGGAGAAGTTCACGAAACCCGCGCTCTGCTTTTTCGGCGTGGGAGCGGGCGTTCTGACGATTTCGGGAGCGCTCGGAATAATGCTTGCGAAGCTGTTTGCACCCGCCGAAATTGCGGAAAGAATAACCGCGTCCTCAAAATACGCGGAATTGTATTATCAGAACAATCAGGGCAGATTTGGCTATATAATGACGTTTTCACCGTATGTGAACATTGCGCTGGGATTGCTTGCGGCAGTGGGAGTTGTTGTGTCGCTGAAAAGCGCGAAATCGGATAAACAGTAATCGAGGTTGCCGTGAAAAGAAAAATAGCTGCGCTTGCGGCGCTGAGCCTTATTTTATGCGGGTGCAGCGCAGGCGTTTCCGTTGAGAATATGCTGACTCCGCCACGGCTTCTTGCGGAGCAGAACGAGATTTACGACGAGCTTATAAAGAGCGTCGGACAGAACGTAAAGCTGAAATATCCCCGAAGCGGCGATTATCGCTCGGCGTTCGTGATGTATGACATCGACGACGAGGAGGGCGACGAAGCGCTTGTATTTTACGAGGGCAAGAATGTCGCTGCGGGAGAAAGCGCGCTGAGGCTGAAATTTCTCGATAAAAACGACGGGAAATGGGAGGCTGTATACGATTTGGCGTGCGCGGGAAGCGAAGTTGAGAGCGTCAGCTTCACGCGTCTTGGAACGGGCGGCGCGGTTGACATAATCATACGCTACACGCTGTTAAATCAGTCGGAAAAGTCGTTTTCCGTGATAAGATACGCGGATAAAGTGCCGAAAACGCTTTATTCGTCGGCGTATTCGAGCCTTGAGGTGTTTGATATAAACGGCGATGGAATGGACGAGCTTGTGACGGTGACGTCTGACAAGACGCTCGGCACATCGACCGCGATGATGTTCACAAACGGTGAAAACGGCTTTGAGAAGCTGTCCGAAACGGCTATGCACAGCGGTTCGGCGGATTATCTGCGCGTTACAAAGGGAAGCCTGAACGAAAACACGCAGGCGCTGTTCTTTGATTATTCGAGGGGCGGCGGTCAGTCGGGAACGGACGTGCTTTATTGCTACGGAAACAGGCTTTTTTGTCCCGACAGCGTTGGCGCGAATCCGCAAAGCGGCATTATATCGCGGCTTGTGAACGACTATATGTCGGAGATATACTGCTATGACATCGATTCCGACGGGCTGATTGAGATACCGTCTACAACGCCGCTTCCGGGATACGAGGTGCTAACGCTTCCGGAGCAGCTTTGCGCGGTTGTGTGGTACACGGTTTCGGACGACAATTTTTCCGCGAAATATTACAGCTATTTTTCGGGGAAATATCGTTTTGCGCTGATGTTTCCGAGCCGCTGGCAGGGGGTTGTAACAGCGGTTGCGGATTTTGCGAACAATGAGATTGTGTTCGTGTCCTATGACGAGCAAAGGGGGCTTGCGGTTGACAAAACAACCGAGCTTATGAGGATACGGGCGGTTGACAAGGACGACGAAGCGGCGCTTGCGGACGCGAAAAAAATGAGTTTTCTCGGAGAAACCGAGGAAACGTATTATTGTTACAGCGTCACGAGGGGATATCTTACGGGGCGGCTTGCGCTTACGGAAAGCGAGCTTCTGAACAATTTCTTTATACTTTAACGTAAAAAAGTGCTGAAAACGGGGAAAGGAAAGCCTATGAAACGGATTTTGGTTTGCGAGGACGAGGACTCAATCCGCGATTTCGTTGTGATAAATCTCCGAAGAGCGGGATATGACGTTGTGGACGTTGCGTCGGGAGAGGACGCCGTTGAGGTGTATAAGACGCAGAACGGCAATTTTGACGTGGCGCTGCTTGATATAATGATGCCGGGAATGGACGGATTTGCGCTGTGCCGCTGGATACGGGAGCAGAGCGCGGAAATCGGGATAATAATGCTGTCGGCAAAAAGTCAGGAGATGGACAAGATAAATTGTCTTATGACGGGCGCGGACGATTATGTGACGAAGCCGTTTTCGCCGTCGGAGCTTGTCGCGAGGATAGACGCGATATACCGCCGAGTTTCGCAGAGCAAAGCGCCGAAAGAGGAGTCCAAGATAATAAAGGCGGGACCGTTTATGGTGGACGGCGAGAGCCGAACCGTGCGAAAAAACGGCGAGCTGATTGAGCTTACGCAGGTTGAGTTTCATATGCTTGAGTATCTTTTGAAGCACAAGAACACGGCGCTTGACAGAAAGTCGATTTTGCGTCATATCTGGGGCGATTCCTACGTCGGCGAGGACAAAGTAATTGACGTGAATATGCGCAGACTGCGAATGAAGATAGAGGACGACCCGTCGTCGCCGAAATACATTCAGACCGTTTGGGGATTTGGGTACAAGTGGAAAGATGATTAAGCGTTCTTTTCTGAAAAAAAAGGCGGGAAAAACCGGAAAATACGGCAGACATTCAATAGCGACGCGCTGGATGGTGAACACGCTTCTGGTGGTTTCGATAATGCTGATTGTGGCGAACGTCTGCGTGTATTATTTCACGCGGCAGTATTATTACGGTTCGGCGGAAAGCTATGTGGTGTCCGAGGCGAACGCCGCGCAGATGGTTTTGACAAGGCTTTACGAGGATATGGCGGTAAACTATTCCTCGGAGGTTCGGGAAATGATAGTAAATTTCGATAAGAAGGACCGAATGGAGCTTATGTCGATAAACAAAAACGGCGAAGTTTCGCTGTCGTCGAGCGGTTTTTCGCCCGACAAGACGTACTATATGCCGGATTACGAGGCGGCTCTGCAAAGCGACGACAAGACGGGGATTTTTCTCGGCTACGACAACGGCGAGAACATACTCGCGGTGACGAAGATAATCGAAAAGCCGAGCAGCAATTACCGCGCGCTGCGGTTTGTTGCGTCGCTTTCGATGATAGACAGACAGCTTGCGGGAATAATGTTCGCGTGCGTTATGATAAGCGTTTTCGTGATACTTGCGGTTGTGATGACGGGACTTTATTTTGTGAAATCAATCTGCGTGCCGCTTGTGCAGATAAGCTCGACTGCGAAAAAGCTTGCTACGGGGGACTTTTCGGAGAGAATACCGATAACCTCGAACGATGAAATCGGTCAGCTTTCGCGGGCGTTCAACGATATGGCGAACGAGCTTGAAAACTCGGAGCAGATAAAGAACGACTTCATTTCAAGCGTATCGCACGAGCTGAGAACGCCGCTTACCGCGATAAAAGGCTGGGCGGAAACGCTGGGCGGCGGTTATGAGGAAGAAACGTTCGCGAAGGGAATGAAGGTAATAAACGGCGAAACGAACCGTTTGGAGCAGATGGTCGAGGAGCTACTCGATTTCTCGCGGATACAGAGCGGGCGGTTTTCGCTGCATATGCAGACGATTGACGTAATCGCGGAGCTTGAGGACGCGCTTTTGCTGTTCACGGAGCGCGCGAAAAAGGAGAATATAACGCTCACTTACAACGAGCCGCAGTTTATGTGCGCGGTTGTGGGCGATAAAAGCCGTCTGCGGCAGGTTTTTATAAACGTGATAGACAACGCGTTTAAGTACACGGAGGCGGGGAATATCGACGTTTTCGCGAAAAAGAACGAGAGTTCCGTGGTGATTACGGTAGCGGACACGGGCTGCGGAATAGCGCCCGATGACTTGCCGAAGGTGAAGCAGAAGTTTTACAAGGCGAACAGGACAAAGCGCGGTTCGGGAATAGGGCTTGCGGTGGCTGACGAAATAATTGAGATGCACGGCGGAACGCTTGAGATTGAGAGTACGCTCGGCGCGGGAACAACGGTGACGATTGCGCTGCCGCTTGCGGTTAAGGAAGAGTGAAATGGGAAAAAAGCAGAAGAACAGCGATAAAAAGACGAAAATCGGCGGACAGGCACTGATTGAGGGAATAATGATGAAAGGCGTTTCGGTGGGCGCGATGGCTGTCCGCAAAAAGGACGGGACGATTTACACCGAGGAATGGGAGCTTTCCGAGAAAAAATGGTACAACAAAGCGCCGTTTGTGCGCGGCTGCGTGAATTTCGTGCAGCAGCTCCGCGAGGGTTGGTCTTGTATGAACAAATCGTCCGAGATAAGCGGCGCGTTCGACGATGATTCCGACCAGACAAAGTTTGACAAGTGGCTTGAAAAGCATTTCGGCGAAAAAGGCTTTACTGTGATATCGGGGATAATATCGTTTCTGATGATAGCGGCGATGCTCGCGGTATTTCTGTTTGTGCCGTCTTATTTGTTCAAGCTGATTGAGGGCGCTGTCGGCGAAGGGACGGACATTTCGATGTGGAAATCGGCGTTCGAGGGCGTTCTGAAGCTGATTTTGTTCGTGATATATATGGCGATTGTGGCGCAGATGAAGAGCATAAAGCGCACCTACGAATATCACGGCGCGGAGCATAAAACGATAGCGTGCTATGAGGCGGGAAAAGAGCTTACGGTTGAGAATATCAGACCGATGAGGCGTTTTCACCCGCGTTGCGGAACGAGTTTTATCATAATCACTCTGCTTGTGAGTATTCTGGTATATTCGCTTGTGCCGCTTGAACCGGGCAATTGGCTCGGAATTGAGAACAAGGTGCTTTCGGCGCTGCTTCGCGTGCTGATAAAGCTGCCGCTGCTGCCTTTTGTCGTGGGCATTTCATATGAGATAATAAGGCTTGCGGGCAGATACACGAATATCTTGACGAAGATAATATCAGCTCCGGGACTTTGGATGCAGCGTCTTACGACAAGAGAACCCGACGACAGCCAGATTGAAGTCGCGATTGCGGCTGTTCTGCCGTGTCTGCCGAAAGAAGGCGAGGACGACAACTGGTGAGCGTGAAAAGCGATGGAAATTTGGAGCTGAGGGAGCTTCTGAGCAGGGTTTTGTGCGAACTTGCGGACAGCGGGATTGAGAACGCGGGCTTTGAGGCGCGTCAGATACTCGAAAAAGCGGGTATATCGGCGCTTGAAATCCTTTCCGAGCCGCGCGCGCAAATTTCTGCGGAAATAGCTGAAAAAGCCTGCAAAATGGCGGAAAAACGCGTTTCGGGATACCCGCTTCAGTACATTCTCGGCGAATGGGAGTTTTTCGGGCTTCCGTTTCGGGTAGGCGAGGGAGTGCTTATTCCGCGTCAGGACACGGAAACGCTGGTTGAGGTCGCGGGCGAATTTCTGAAAAATCTTCCCGTAAACGAGCGGAAAACGCTTGATTTATGCGCGGGAAGCGGCTGTATCGGGATAACGCTCGCGAAGCAGTTCGGCGCCGACGCAACGCTTGTCGAAAAGTCGCAGGAAGCTTTTCGTTATCTTGAAGAAAACATTGCGCTGAACGATGTGAAAGCGCAGTGCAAAGCGATTTTCGGCGATTGCCTTGAAGTGGGGAAAATCGGCGGCGAGTACAATGTGATTGTGTCGAATCCACCGTACCTCACCGAAAACGATATGAAAAATCTGATGAAAGAGGTAACGTTCGAGCCTGAAACGGCTTTGTACGGCGGCGCGGACGGGTTGGATTTTTACCGCGCGCTGCTCTCGGAATATCCGAAAAAGCTTGCGAAAAACGGGCTTTTTGCTGTTGAAATCGGAATGGGCGAGGAAGAAGCGGTAGGTGAAATGTTCCGCGAAAACGGCATTGAACCGCGGTTTGAACAGGATTTATGCGGGATAATCCGCGTAGTTTACGGCGTTAAATATTGAAATTAATATACGGAGGAAATAATATGGCGATGGATAAGAAAAAAGCGGGAAAATCAACCGAAAAGGTTGAAAAGGCCGTTGACGCAGAGGACAGAAAGCGTGCGATTGAAATTGCGATGCAGCAGATAGACAAGCAGTTCGGCGAAGGCACGATTATGTTTATGGGCGAGAACAAGCATATGGACCTTGAGCATATCTCGACAGGCTCGCTGATGCTTGACCTTGCGCTTGGAATAGGCGGACTGCCGAAAGGACGAATTATCGAGGTTTACGGCGCGGAGAGTTCGGGTAAGACGACGCTTTGTCTGCACGCGGTTGCGGAAGCGCAGAAAGCGGGCGGAATGGCGGCTTTTATCGACGTGGAACACGCCCTCGACCCTGTTTACGCGCGCGCGCTCGGCGTTGACGTGGACAATCTTCTCGTATCCCAGCCCGACACGGGCGAGCAGGCGCTTGAAATCATCGAAACGCTGGTGCGTTCGGGCGCGATTGATATTGTGGTACTCGACTCGGTAGCGGCGATGGCGACAAAAGCCGAGATTGACGGTGAAATGGGCGACGCACACGTCGGCGTTCAGGCGCGTTTGATGTCGCAGGCGATGAGAAAGCTTACCGCGATTATCGGCAAAACAAACTGCGTTGCCATTTTCATCAACCAGATACGCGAGAAAATCGGCGTTCTTTACGGCAACCCCGAAACCACTCCGGGCGGCCGCGCGCTGAAATTCTACGCTTCCGTGAGAATTGACGTGAGAAAGGGCGAACCGCTGAAAAACGGCTCTGAAATCATCGGAAGCCGCGTTAAGTGCAAGGTTGTGAAGAACAAGGTTGCGCCTCCTTTCAAGACCGCTGAATTTGATATGGTATTCGGCGAGGGAATCTCGAAAATCGGCGAAATTATCGACTGCGCGGTCGAGTTCAATATCATCAAAAAGAGCGGTTCGTGGTTCTCGTACGATGATATGAAGATAGGTCAGGGCAAGGATAAGGTTAAGGATTTCCTCAAAGAAAATCCTCAGATATGTGATGAAATAGAGAAAAAAGTCCGCGCTGAATTTGACAAAATCGCAAGCGGCGAGGAAGAAGCTCCCGTTGAGCTGAAAAAGTCTGCCGACGAGAAAACGGACGATGATTTTTCCGAGTTTGACACGGACGGCGCTGAATAATGAAAATCGCGGCATTGTCCGAATATAAGGGCGAAACGTGGGAAATCGTCCTTGAAAGCGGCAGGAAAGTGTTCGTAAACGAGATGATTGTGAGCGATTTTCGGCTTTTTGAGGGCAAGGAAATCACGGCGGCGGAGCTAAGTTCGATAACGTCCGCGGATATTGCGCGAAAGGCGAAAAAGCGCGCGCTTTATTTGCTCGGCGAAAGGGCGTTCTGCCGCGCGGAGCTTTTCGCGAAGCTTGAGAAAACGTATGGCGCGGAAGTCGCGGAGAACGCGGTTTGTTACGTTGAGGAACTCGGTTACATCAACGACGAGGATTACGCGGAAAAGTACGCGGAATATCTGATAAAGCGGAAAAAGCACGGCGTTTACAGGGCGAAGCGGGAGATGCTGCAAAAAGGGCTTTCGCGGGAGCTTTGCGAGAACGTTCTCGCGGAGTTCACGGAAGAGGAGCTTGACGAGGAACTGCTCCGGCTTATCAGGAAAAAATACATTGAGAAAATCGCGGATTTCGACGGACGCAGGAAAACCGTGGCGGCGCTTGTACGCAGGGGTTACGCGTTTTCTGCGGTTAAGCGCTGCATAGCGGCGTGCCTTGAGGATTTCGACGATGAGGAGTTTTACGAAAATGAGTGAAAAAAGAACAAAAGTCGCGTTGGTATCGCTTGGCTGCGCGAAAAATCAGGTTGACGCGGAAATGATGATGGCGCGGCTTGCGGACGCGGGATATGCGTTTGTCGAGGAAGCGGGGCTTGCGGATATCGTTCTGCTGAACACCTGCGGCTTCATTACTGCGGCAAAGGAAGAAGCAATCGAGTGGCTGAACGAGCTTATCGAGCTTAAAAACGAGGGCAGAATAAAGTATATTTGCGTTACGGGCTGTCTTTCGGAGCGCTATCGCGGCGAATTCGCCGAGCTTTTTCCCGAAGTTGACGCGGTTGTCGGGATAAGCGAGTACGAAAAAATCGCCGATATTTTCGAGAAGATGATTAAGGGCGAGAAAATTCAGATATTCGGCGACAAGGAAAAGCACACGATGGAGGGAAAGCGCATTTTGTCCACAATGCCGCACTACGCTTATATGCGGATTGCGGACGGCTGCGACAACTGCTGCACCTACTGCGCGATACCGAAAATCCGCGGTCATTTTCGTTCAAGAACTATGGAAAATATCGTTGAGGAAGCGCGCGCACTCGCCGCAGACGGCGTTAAGGAACTTATCCTGATTGCGCAGGATACAACGCGCTACGGGCTTGATTTGTATGGAAAATTGGCGCTTCCGGAGCTGCTGAACAAGCTCTGCGAGCTGGATTTCAAGTGGATACGCCTGCTTTATTGTTATCCCGAAAGAATTACGGACGAGCTGATTGACGTTATCAAAAATCAGCCGAAAATCGTGAAGTATATCGACATTCCGATGCAGCATTGCGACGGCGCACTGCTGAAGCGAATGAACAGAAAGGGCGATGAAAACTCGCTGCGCGAGCTTGTAGCGAAGCTTCGCCGAGAAATCCCCGGAATTACGCTCCGCACGACGTTTATCACGGGCTTCCCCGGCGAAACTGAGGAGCAGTTCAACAAGCTTGGCGAGTTTGCGGAGGAAATGCGGTTTGAGAGAATGGGATGTTTCGCGTATTCCGAAGAGGAGGGAACGCCCGCGGCAAGCTTCCCCGACCAGATTGACGAGGAAGTACGCGAGCACAGAAAGGAAATTCTCGAAGAGCAGCAGGACGCGCGCGTCGGAGCAATGTACGAGGCGATGGCAGGCGAAGAAGTCGAGGTTGTCGTCGAGGGATACGACCGTTATCTTGAACATTATTTCGGAAGAAGCGCGGCGTTCGCTCCCGAAATCGACGGAATGATTTACTTCACGGCAAAGGGCGGAAAGCCAGCTGTCGGAGAATTTGTGAAAATCCGTCTTGACCGCGTTGTTGACAATAATCTTATCGGAAAAACTGTATGAATCTGCCAAATAAACTTACGGTAATAAGAATTGCGATTGTGCCGTTTTTTGTGTTTTTTATGTGCTGTCAAGACGTGCCGTACAGGTTTATCTGGGCGCTTTTGCTGTTTATTGCGGCGAGCGTCACGGATTTGCTAGACGGAAAACTCGCCAGAAAGTACGACCTTGTGACGAATTTCGGCAAATTCCTCGACCCTCTTGCCGACAAAATTCTGGTTGCGGCGGCGCTTGTCTGTTTCGTGGAGCTGGGCTGGACGTATTCTTGGGTTGTCGTGGTGATTTTGCTGCGGGAATTTGCGGTATCCGGAGTAAGGCTTGCGGCGATTTCGGGCGATAAAAGGGCGGTAATCCCCGCGAATATCTGGGGCAAGGTAAAGACTGTTTTCACGCTCGTTGCGATAATTGCGATACTTGCGATGCATATTCTGATGACATTCGGAATACTTGCCGATACGAACGCGTTTGTTGTGACGGACGGAGGAACACTGCTTAAAATCGAGGAAACGGCGGGCGGCGCGTTTGTGAGCATACCCGTGCAGATAATAAGCGACGTTCTGATGTACCTGACGGCGGCGATAACGCTGATTTCCGGCGTTAAATATCTTTATGACAGCCGCGAGTTTATCGACCCGAAAAAGTGAGGACGCTATGAGCGATACTATTCTTAATCAGGATTTGAGCGAAAAAGCGCCGCAGCGCCCGCAGATGCTGATAGCGCAGCTTCTTTTCCGTGAGAAACCCGAGCGTTGCTCTGCGGAAAAAGCGAGGGCGGCGATGGAGAAATATTGCGGCGATATCGGCGAAACTGCCGAAAAATCGGACATTCTGATGCTTCCGGTAACCGGGCTTCGCGTTGAGTTCAAGGACGAACCGCAAGGCGTGCCGCCGCTGGCTTGTTTTATGCAGCCTGCGGAGTTCACACCGAAGCTTGATGAAATGACGCGTTCGCAGTTCTGGGATATGGAGAACGGCGCGGATTTTATCGACGGCGTGAAATACGAGGTTATCGTATATGCGATGCTGTCGGCTGGACTTACATACCGTGAGCAGGCGGAGCTTTTCATAGCGCAGCTTGACGCGGCGGCTGAGATGTTCCCGACATTTGAGGCGATTTTCACGGCGGGTTCGGGGAAGCTTGTTCCGAAAGCGCGTTTTCTTGAGGACAGACAGTGGGACAAAGCGGCGCGTTTTCTGAAAACGGCGGTAAACGTGCGTTTTTTCACGGTTCAGGAAACCGATGAAATGCTTGTTGACAGTCTGGGAATGTATCTTCTTGCGCTGCCCGATGTTCAGTTCCATTTCCGCGCGCTCGACCCGAATTATGTCGTGAATTACGCGTATAATCTTCTCGATTATCAGTATGAAAATGATTTCCCGATAGAGGACGGCGACAGGCTTGACGGCATAGGCGCGGACGGGAATATCAGCGAGAGCGTTCAGTGGCGCGGCAGGTACGAAAACTCGCTTATTCAGCCGCTGCGTCCCGTTCTGGACGTAAACTGCGGGGAACACGCCGCGGGTTCGCGCGGTTAATTTCAGTAAAAACAATCCCGGATTTAACTCCGGGATTTCATATTTATTCGGTAATTTTCTTGTACATTTCGGGTCTGCGGTCGCGGAAAACGCCCCAGCTAAGCCGATAATCGCGGATTTTATCGAGGTCGTATTCGCGCAGGATAACCGCGTCTGTTTCATCGTCGCAAAGTTCAACGATTTTGCCTGTTTCGTCCGTAAGGAAGCTGCCTCCGTAGAATTTCAGCATACTTTTCTGGTGAGCGTTGTCGTCGTCGGGGAGAACCTCCTCAACACCTGTTCTGTTCGCGGTTACGACGGGAACGAGGTTAGCCGCGGAATGACCCTGCATACAGCGCTGCCAGTGACCTTTGCTGTCGCAGTCGAGGATAGGTTCGCTGCCGATGGCGGTAGGGTAGAGCAGCATTTCCGCGCCCATAAGCGCCATACAGCGCGCCGCTTCGGGAAACCACTGGTCCCAGCAAATTCCGACTCCGATTTTGCCGTAAGTCGTGTCCCATACCTTAAATCCGGAATTTCCGGGCGTGAAATAGAACTTTTCCTGATAAAAATGGTCGTCGGGAATGTGCGTTTTGCGGTAAACGCCGAGCAGCTTTCCGCAGTCGAGAATTGCAATGCTGTTGTACATCACATTCTCGTCGCGCTCGTAAAAGCTTATCGGGATAACCGCCGAAAGCTCGCGCGAAACCTCCAAAAACCGCTTTACGGCGGGATTTTCCTCGGTAACGGACGCGAGATTGTAGTAATCATACCGCCGCTCTTGGCAAAAATATTTCGTTTCAAAAAGCTCCGGCAGGAGGATAACGTCCGCGCCGCGCGCCGCCGCCTCTCTGACAAGCATTTCCGCTTTGTCAAGCGACATTTCACGCGTTTCGGGAACGCTCATCTGAATAGCCGCCGCAGTTACTTTTCTCATAAAATCACCCGCATTTTTGAATAATATCATAACATTTATTATACCAAATTCCGCGTTTTTTGTCAATAGCTTTGCGTTTTTAGTCGTGATAAACATTTTATGCCGTAAAACAAAAAGTTTGAAAAAAACGGTAATTTATGCATAAAAAAACTTGTTCAAACTGTGCATATCTAATAAAAATATCTAAAAATGAAAGAAATGATATGAAAAAATTCAAATTGTGTTGACAATTGCCGAAAACTGTGTTATATTATATAAGTACGTTTGCGGGAAAGAACACCCGAAAAATGAAAGGAGCAATTAAAATGAAGAAAATATTATCAATTCTTGCAGCGGCGGCAATTGCGCTTACCTGCGCGGGCTGCAATAACGCGGGCAGCGGGAAGAAAAAGCTTAAAGTAGGTTCCGACGTTACATATCCGCCTTTCGAGTATATGGACACCGACGGAAGCACTCCTATCGGCATTGATATCGACCTTGCGAAAGCGCTCGGCGAGAAGATGGGCTATGAGGTTGAAATCGTCAATACGTCGTGGGACGGAATTTTCTCATCGCTTGACAAGGGCGATTATGACGTTGCGATGTCCGCTATCACAATCACAGCCGACAGACTTGAAACCTACATATTCTCCGACCCGTACATTGAAAACTGGCAGTCAATCGTAGTTTTGGCTGACGCGGCGAAAAAGCCCGCTTCTCCCGAAGAGCTTGCCGGACTTAAGGTCGGCTATCTTGAGGAATCTACCTCGGACGTTTACCTCACCGAGTTTATCGCAAAGAACAACATTTCCGTTGAAACGTTCGAGTACGCTACCGTCATGAGCGCGTTCGACGACCTTGCGGCGGGACGTCTTGACGCTGTTATTGCAGACAGCACGGTTTCCGCGCGTTATATCGCAGACTCGAAGTACACTCAGACGTGGCTTCAGACCGAGGGCGAGCCGGAGCTTTTCGCAGTTTGCCTTACCAAGGATAAGACGGAGCTGCGCGATGAGGTAAACAAGGCGCTCAAGGCTCTCAAGGACGACGGAACGCTCGACAAAATTCTCAACACTTATTTCTGATTGCAGAATGATAGACGAGGCAGGCATTGTTTGTCTGCCTTGTTTTAGGTAAACCCGCTTTAGGAACTATGATTTAAGGAAGGTAGAATATGAAGGAAAACCCCGCTGTTGAAGCGAACAAATCGAATCCTTTTCTGCGATTTTTAAAGAAACACAAGGTGCTTTTCATAGTGGTTGTATTGCTTATCGCAATAATAATTCCGCTTATCTGCACCGCGCCCTCAGAGGAAACGCTCAGAAGCGCAATTCCGCAGGATTTTATCGAGCTTGAAGCGAAGAAGGAATCGGAGAGCTATCAGAATATCGGCATTTTGTCGGCGCTTAAGGTGCAGAAGCAGCTAAACGCCGCGGACGTCAGAAGTTATCTTGTTCTCGGCGTTGCGGGACAGGCGATTGACACAACGGACAACGTTTTTGCGGGGTTCTGGGCGAACTTCGTAAACTGGCTTCCGTCGCTGCTTGACGGCGCGCTGCTTACGATTTTGCTGACGATATCGTCGGTTGCCGCGGGACTAATATTATCCGTGTTTCTCGCGCTCGGAAAGATGTCGAAAATCAAGCCGATTTCGTGGTTTTGCAGGGGATATATATTCTTCTTCAGAGGAACGCCGCTGCTTATGCAGCTTTACTTCCTGTGGTTCGGACTTCCGAAGCTCATTCCGCTTCTTACGATTTCGGACAGATTTTTGGCGGCGTTTATCGCGTTCGCGCTCAATTCGGGAGCATACTGCGCCGAAAATATCCGCGCGGCGATTCAGTCGATAGACAAGGGGCAGTTTGAGGCGGCGAAAGCGCTCGGACTTACTTACGGGCAGACGATGTGGAAGATTATCATTCCGCAGACCTACCGCAGACTTATTCCGCCGACCGCAAACGAGTTCATAATGGTGCTGAAAGACGCGGCGCTGACTTCGATAATCGCGCTCGACGACCTTTCGAGAGTAACGAACTCGATTATGACCTCGACAAACAACGTTTCGGTCTACATTGTTTCAATGATAATCTATCTTGTGATAACCGCGGTGTTCTCGAAGATATTCGGAACGCTCGAAAAGCGGTTCGCGTATGAGTAAGGGGGCGGGATTATGTCGATGATAAAAACCGAAAATCTCTGCAAGGATTTCGGAGAGCTTAAAGTACTGAATAATTGCTCGCTCACCGTTGAACAGGGAGAGGTTGTGTGCCTTATCGGTCCGTCCGGCGCGGGAAAATCAACCTATCTGCGCTCGCTCAATCACCTTGAAACAATAACGAACGGAAAGCTGTGGGTTGAAGAAAAGCTGCTTGACGACCGCATAAACGGCGTTAATCAGATAAAAATTACTCCTCAGGAACGTCAGCAGGCGCTTTTGGAAATGGGAATGGTATTCCAGCGCTTCAATCTGTTTCCGCATCTGACGGTGCTTGAGAACATAATGTTAGCGCCCATTCACGTCAGAAAGCGCGATAAAAAGGAAACCGAGGAGCTTGCGCGCGAGCTTCTGAGCAAAGTCGGGCTTATCGACAAGGCGGACGTTTACCCGACTAAGCTTTCGGGCGGACAGCAGCAGCGTGTTGCGATTGCGCGCGCGCTTTGTATGCAGCCGAAGATGATGCTTTTCGATGAACCGACGTCGGCGCTTGACCCGGAGCTTGTCGGCGAGGTGCTCGGAGTAATGAAGAACCTTGCGGCAGACGGAATGACAATGATTGTCGTAACGCACGAAATGGGCTTCGCAAAGGAGGTTTCCGACCGCGTTGTGTTTATGTATCAGGGCGAAATTCTCGAGGTTAATCCTCCGGAAATTCTGTTTACAAACCCCGAAAACGACCGCACAAAGCAGTTTTTACATTCGGTGCTGAACGTATAATGAACCTTGTGAAATTAAGAAGCAGTCTGCTTTTGCTTTTGACGGCGATAGTCTGGGGAATGGGCTTTGTGTCGCAGTCCGCAGGCTCGGACAGCGTGGGAGCGTTTACGTTCACATCTGCGAGAAGTATTCTGGCTTGCGTCGCGCTTATACCCGTAATCGCGATAATACGCGCGCGCACTCCCGCCGAAAAAAAGAAGCCGATTGACAAGAAAATCACGATAAAAGCGGGAATATGCTGCGGTCTGGCATTGACGGCGGCGAACCTTTTTCAGCAGTTCGGAGTGTCGATGACGACCGTTGGAAAAAGCGGCTTCATAACCGCCCTTTATATAATTTTCACGCCCATTCTCGGCATTTTTATCAAGAAAAAATGCCCGAAAATCGTGTGGCTCGGAGTGGTTTTGGTAGTGTATGGAATGTACCTTCTTTGTATGACGGAGGGGAATTTTTCGCTTCAGACGGGCGATTTGCTTGTGCTGATATGCGCGGTTCTGTTTGCGGTACATATTCTGATAATCGACTATTTTTCCCCGAAAACGGACGGCGTTGTTGTCGCCTGCATACAGTTTTTCGTGTGTTTTATGGCGAGCGGAGCGCTTGCGCTTATTTTCGAGAAGCCGACCTTGCAGCAGCTCTCGGACGGCGCAATTCCGATACTTTATGCGGGACTTGTGTCAAGCGGTGTTGGATACACGCTCCAGATTGTTGGGCAGAAGGGGCTTAATCCGACTGTCGCGGCGCTGATAATGTCGCTTGAGAGCGTAATCTCGGCAATTGCGGGATTTATTGCGTACAAAATCGGCTTTCTCAGCACCGACCAGAGTTTGTCCGAAAGGCAGATTTGGGGCTGCGCGATTGTGTTCGGCGCGGTGATTTTGGTGCAGATACCGTGGGAGAACATCTTCAAAAAGCGCAAAAAGGAATAAGATAAACGGCGAAAAACCTCAAACGTGGTTTTTCGCCGTTGTTTTTTTGTACAAAAACTATTGCAAAATTCGACGAAAAATGTTATAATAAAACAAGAATACTTTTCCGAAACGGAGAAAAATAAACAACCGGAGGAAGAAAATGCGTCCGATTGCGATTTCATTGATAATATGCGCGGCGGTTTCCGTGGCTGTCTGCGCAGTATTCGGGATATTCCCGTGGCTTGCGCCGATATTTCTGGGGCTTGCGCTTGCGGTGAATTTGCTGATTTGGCTTGTTTTGTGGACTTTCTCGCTGTTCGTTGATAAGAAAAAGGTTTATGAAAAGCCGTCGAATTTTTACCGCCGAATGTTGAATTTTGGATACGCGTACATCTGCGAGGGCGCGAGGGTGAAAATAAAGGCAAGCGGCATGGAAAAAATTCCCGAAAAGCCGTTTTTGCTTGTGTCAAATCATTTGTCGCAGCTCGATAATATGATACAGTGCCTTGTGCTGAAAAACCGTCCCCTTGCTTATGTCACAAAGGAATCGCTGTTTAAGATACCGATTGTGGGAAGGACGATTTGGCGGTGCTGTTATATGCCGATTGACCGAAAAAGCCTGCGCGCGGGAAAAAACGCGGTTGAGCTTGCCGAGGATTACATAAGGCGCGGAGTGCTTTCGGTAGGGGTTTTTCCTGAGGGAACGCGCGGCGATGGCATAAATCTCGGCAAGTTTCACGCGGGAAGCTTTAAAATCGCGCTGAAAACGGGCTGCCCGATAGTCGTTTCGGCGGTTCGGGGAACGAAGGAAGTTCACAAGAGGACGCCGTGGCGAAGCACAAAGGTGACGTTTGATATCATTGACGTAATCGACCCTGCGGGACATAAATCCGTGGAGCTTTCGGAGCTTGTCCGCGGGAAAATATCGGCGTTTCTTGAGTCGGAAAACAATAAATAACGGAGGAAAATAAAATGACGATAGTTCTTTACAATCCGCTTGCAAACAACGGCAGGGGCAAAGAAAATGCTGCGAAAATCGCGGAGCTGGTTGACGAGCAGGTTACATTCAGGGATATACGCGACGCGAAGCTTTCGGAGATTTCTCCCGACGATAAAATCATAGTCTGCGGCGGCGACGGAACGCTTAATCGCTTGGTTAACATTGTGGGCGAACCCGAACGCGAGATTTATTATTATCCTGCGGGTTCGGGAAACGACTTTACGCGCGATATCGGCGAAAACGGCATTATTCTGCTCAATCCGTACTTGAAAAATCTTCCGACAGTCGAGGTTAAGGGGAAGAAATACAGAGTGCTGAACGGCGTTGGATACGGAATTGACGGATATTGCTGCGAAGTCGGCGACAGAATGAGAGTGAAAAATTACGGCAAGGACATAAACTACTCGTCAATCGCGATAAAGGGACTGCTGTTTCACTTCAAGCCCGCGAACGCCGTTGTGACGGTTGACGGCAAGGAGTATAAGTTCAGGAAGGTTTGGCTTGTGCCGACAATGAACGGAAGATATTACGGCGGAGGAATGTGCGTTGCGCCGAATCAGGACAGGCTGAATCCGGAAAGAAAGCTGACATGCGTTGTGATGTACGGTTCAAACAAGCTCAAGACGCTTATGGTGTTCCCGTCTATTTTCAAAGGTGAACACGTCAAACATAAGGAAATGGTTGAGGTTCTCACGGGAAGCACAATTGAGGTTAAATTCGACCGTCCGACCGCGCTTCAGATTGACGGTGAAACGATAAGCAACGTTGAGAGCTACATAATAAGAAGCGCCGCCGTTTCTGAGGAAAGCAAGGCGGCTGCGGAGGCGAAGGGTTGATTATAAGCGAAATTGAGCGCAGGGACATTGCGGCGTGCGCGGAGATTTTGATGTCGGTTTACAACAACGAACTGTGGCAGTGCCGTTGGGAAAAGAAAACCGCCTGCGCGTATCTGACGGACGCTGCAAATTACTGCAAAATCACGAATTTTCGCTTGCTTTAGCGGATAAAATCGCACGGTTCGGCTGACAAAAAAATCAGGCAAAATCCGAAAAAATCGCGGGTTTTGCCTGTTTTTATGCAAAAACGATTGATTATAGCTGCAAATCGCTGCAAAAACGAGGTTTTCCGCTCGTTTCCGACTGCAAATTACTGCAAAATCAGTCAATCGCTGGAATTTGCTGGGTTATGCAGTGGATATTTCCGCCGCCCGTGAGAATGTCGCGCGCGTAAATCGGAATGATTTCTCTTTCGGGAAACAGTGTGGCGAGCGTTTCGCGGGCGTGTTCATCGGCTTCATCGCCGAAAAACGGCATAACAACCGCATTATTCGCGATATAGAAATTGACGTAGGACGCGGCAAGCCGCTCTCCGACCGTTCTTGTGGGTTCGTAGTCCATGGTGTCAAGCCCGCCGCACTCTTCCTCGCCGACGTAAACGGGCTTCGGCAAATAAAGCTTGTGAACCTTGATTTTGCGCCCTTTCGCGTCGGTTGCGTTTTCGAGAATGTCAAGGCAGCTTTTCGAGAGCGCGTACTGCGGGTCGTTTTTATCATCAGTCCATGCGAGAACAACCTCCGCGGGCTTAACAAACGCGCAGATATTGTCAACGTGCTCATCGGTTTCATCGCCGAAAATGCCGTTTTTCAGCCAGATTACCTTGCTTATCCCAAGACACTCGGCGAGTTTTCGCTCAATCTGCTCTTTAGTCATATCGGGGTTTCTGCCGCCGCTCAAAAGGCACGCTTCGGTTGTAATCAGCGTTCCTTCGCCGTCCGTATGGATTGAGCCTCCCTCAAGCACAAACCCGCTCATATCGTACATATCGACATCATACAAATCACAGAGCTTCCGCGCCATTTTATCGTCTTTGTCCCAAGGAAAATACAGCCCGTTGAAAAGTCCGCCCCACGCATTGAAGCTCCAGTTTATTCCGCGGATTTCCTTGCCGTTTGTAACAAAAGTCGGCGCGTAATCCCTCGCCCACGAATCATTGCTCGACATCTCGACAACGCGGATATTGTTGGGAAGCAGATAACGCGCGTTTTCATACTGCTCCGCAGACGCGCAGACCGTTACTTTTTCGCTTTTCGCGATTGCTTTGCACACCTCAGCGAACGCTTTCCGCGCCTTGTATCCGCCGTATGCCCACGAATCGCTCCTCTCAGGGAAAATCAGAATACAGCCGGAATGTTTTGAAAACTCTGCGGGCATATAAAATCCGTCGTCGCGGGGATTGCTTGTAAGTACTCTCATTTTTCTCGTCCTTTTCAGCTTGTTTTTGTTAAGGCAACACCGCACAATTATCGGCTGACGCCTTTTTCAT
>UMHM01096174.1_pt1 | contig 19102 bp, 18 predicted proteins | sample 1965501 | NCBI WGS metagenome assembly UMHM01 (sample SAMEA4836095, study PRJEB28245) | human gut metagenome | biome: gut microbiome; material: fecal sample | place: Denmark | collected 2008
TCCCCTAATCAAAAGAACCGTGAAGCCCCGATGGACGATTCGGAGCCTCACGGTTTTCATTATTGTTGGGGCCGCCTGCGTGTTACCTGCATCACGAGGCGGCCCATACCGGCACGCGCAGTTATTTCTGCATGACCTGCTGCTTTCTGCGCAGACTGAGATTATCGGCGATCATGGCGATGAACTCGCTGTTCGTCGGCTTGCCCTTGATGTTTGAAACGGTGTAGCCGAAGAATTTCTGCAAGGTCTCGATATCGCCGCGGTCCCATGCCACCTCTATCGCATGGCGTATGGCGCGTTCAACGCGCGAGGGCGTCGTGCCGAACTTCTTTGCGACCTCCGGGTAAAGCACCTTCGTGACCGCGTTTATCATGTCCATGTCGTTTATCGTAAGTATGATGGCCTCGCGCAGATACTGATAGCCCTTTATGTGCGCGGGCACGCCGATCTCATGGATTATGTCCGTCACGACTGCCTCGAGGTCCGCGTCCTGCCTGCTCTGCTGTGCGGATACGGCACGGCAGTCAAAGCCGCCGGAGGGCATGGCCGGCCTGTCCGTTCCGGCAAGCTGGCGTATTCGGTTGAGCAGCACCGGCGTGTCGCAGGGCTTGGGCAAAAAGAAATCCGCCCCGGCGGACGAGCAGGCCGTCACAACTTTGGTGTTTACAAAGCCCGAAAGCACGATGACGTGCGGCTTCGCGCCGGTCTCGGGCAGGCGGCGCAGTACCTCAAGCCCGTCCAGCTTGGGCAGCACCAGATCCAGAAGCAAAATATCCGGCTTCAGTTTGGCGACCATGGCCAGTGCTTCGACGCCGTCGGCGGCATTGCCGACCAGCTCCATGTCGTTTTCCGCGGCCATGATCCTCTCCAGCATCTTGCAAAAGTCGATATTTGCGTCTGCTGTAAAAATGCGAGTTTTGGTTTCCATAATTCTTCTCCTCCCATTATGCGTTACACGGAGTACGCTGTATTTTAAAAGCAGTTTTCACCGTCTTGTCGCATTAAATTTACCATAGTTGACACATATACGACAACAGAATTCTGTCGAATCTCGCAGGTAACTTGTTGACATAATATTACACAATTCGATTTTTCGCAAGTCCTTTTGACAGAAACTACAAGAATTTTTTCTTGCGTTTTGTCGAAACGTGTCGAATAGTAATTTTATGGGAGTCAGTTTTACATAACTTTTTTCAATCGGCCTCCTCCGCCCCGTAGAGGAGCTGGAAGCTGTCGTAGTGATCGGGCGTGTAATAGATCAGCCCGTCGTTGGAAAAGACGATCCGCTCCGCCCCACGCGACGCCGCGCCCAGCGTGTTTATGTCGCACTCCGTCCACACGCGCCCCGCCGCGTCGGGCAGCAGCCCCTCGTAATTGCCGAAGCGCCCGCCGCCGATGCACTTGCCGGGGCAGTATTTTTCAACGCTGCCGCCGCTCCATCCGGCCTTCTCGGCCTCGGCCTTGGTGATGTAGTTGCCCGGCAGGCAGCCGAAGGTGTGTATGTACAGCGCGACCTCGTCTTTGGTGTCATAGATTCCGTCCTCGTCGATGGCTGCGGCCGCCGCGGCAGGCTGTTCCTCCGCCTGTGCGGCCTCGATCGCATTCTGTGCTGTCCCTGCCGCGCCGTCCGGCGTGCTCTCCACGGCGGTGCCCTGCGTGCTTTCCGTCAATGCGGCGCTCTGCGTCTGCGGCGCGCCGCCCGGCAGCAGGGCCTCCGCCCCGAAGTACAGCAGCACCACCGCGGCCAGCAACACCAGCCGCAGTATAAATTTTGCGTTCTTCTTCATTTGTTTTCCTCCCGTATCGTGATCTTGTGCCTGAATTTTTGCGTTCTGCACTCTAAACAGTAATGCTCAAGCTATAATACCATATCTCCGCCGTAAAATGAAGCGCGCCGCGTCTCTCCGCGCATTTTGCAGGGCAGAAAAATGTTGATTTTTACGTGTCGCGGATATATAATAAAATTTGGTTTTTTAGTATTATTGAATTCCAGATCTCCCGTCAAGCGCGGGTAATACGGAGAAAATAAATGCAGCAAATTTATGACGCGATGGCGTGGATAATGAAGCAATGCTATACCCTGTGCGGAAACTACGGTGTGGCCGTCATACTTTTTACGTTCATCACCAAGATCATTCTCCTGCCGGTGTCCGTGTGGGTGCAGAAGAACTCCATCAAGATGGTGAAGATCCAGCCCGACATAAACTTTCTCAAGGTCCGGCACTTCGGCGACGCGGACGCGATAGCGGAGGGGCAGAACAAGCTCTTCCGGCAGGCCGGGTATCACCCGCTCGCCTCTATCGTGCCCACGGTGATACAGCTCGTCCTTCTTATGGCGGTCATTGCCGCAATAAAGGCCGGCATGGCCGACAGCTCCATAGACATGCGTTTTCTCGGCGTCGATCTCAGCCTTATCCCCGCGCAGGGGCGCGGCTGGCTCATCCTGTCCCCGATAGCCGCGGGCGCTTCCGCGTGGCTCATGTGTGCCGCGCAGAACCAGAGCAACGTCCTTCAGGCGGAGCAGGACAATTGGAACAAATACGGCATGCTCATCCTCTCCGTCGGGCTTTCGCTGTATCTGGGCTGGTTCGTGTCCGTCGGCGTGGCGCTTTATTGGGTGGCCAGCAATCTTTTCTCCATCGCCCAGCTATACCTGCTGAATATGGCGATCGACCCGAAGAAATACGTGGACTATGCCCGTCTTGAGGAGAGTAAGAAGCAGCTCTCCGAATTGCAGCAGCTCGGCGGGAAACGGCACGGCCGCGAGGCGCGTGAGCTTGCGCGGCGCGAGCGCGCGGATTATAAGCGCTTCTTCTCCGTTTTGAACAAGCACCTCGTTTTCTATTCCGAAAGCAGCGGGTTTTACAAGTACTATAAAGGCATCATCGAATACATTCTGAAAAACACCAACATCGCCGTGCATTACATAACCAGCGACCCGAACGATCAGGTGTTCGCCATAAGCCAGTCTCAGCCGCGGCTGAAGCCGTATTACATCGCGGAAAAACGGCTCATCACGCTTATGATGAAGCTCGACTGCGACGTGATGGTCATGACCATGCCGGACATTGAGAACTTCCACATCAAGCGCAGCTACGTCCGCAAGGATATCGAATACGTCTACGTTCCGCACTGCATAGACAGCATCAACATGACCATGCGCACCGGCGCCGTGGATCATTATGACTCCGTCCTCTGCGTGGGAAAGCACCAGAAGGAGGAGATCACGAACACGGAGGCCGTTTACGGTCTGCCGCACAAGACGCTTGTGGACTGGGGCTATACGCTGCTTGACGAGATGCGCGCGCAGTACGCCGCCTCCGCGCATGAGGACAAGCCGGGGAAGAAGATACTCATCGCCCCGTCATGGCAGAAGGACAACATTGTGGATAGTTGCCTTGAGGAGATACTCGACACGCTGAAAGGGCGCGGGTACCAGATCACCGTGCGCCCGCACCCGCAGGAGGTTCGTCTCAAGCAGGCGTATATGGAGCAGCTTGAGGCAAAATACGCCGCCGACCGCGATGTTGAAATACAGACGGACTTTTCGTCCAACAGCACCGTTTTTGAGGCCGACCTTCTCATCACCGACTGGTCCGGTATCACGTATGAGTACGCTTTCACGACGCTTCGCCCCGTTTTGTTCATCGACACGCCCATGAAGGTCATGAACCCGGAGTATGAAAAGATAAACACCCCGCCGATAAACATCTGGATGCGCGAGGTCATCGGGGCCGTCGTCAAGCCGGACGAGCTTGAAAAGCTTCCAGAAGCGGTCGAAAGGCTTCTCTCCGGCAGGGATGAGTACCGGGAGAGGATAGACCGCTTCGTGCATGAATACGTCTACAATCTCGGGAACAGCGGCGAGGTCGGCGCAAAGTATATTATAAATGAGATACAGAAAAAAATAAAAGAGAGGAAGAACTTCCAACAATGAAAAAACTTGTCAGAATATTTGGCGCGGTCTATTTCAGCTTCGCGTTCATGCTTCTTTTCGGCGCAAATGCAAAGGCATATATCGACCCGTCTGTCATGACCTACGTCATTCAGGCCGTCGCCGGTGTTGTCATCGCCGTCGGCGCGATCATCGGCATCTACTGGCGCAAGGCCAAGAAAAAGGTGAACGACACCCTCGGCATCGACGAGAACCGCAACAAAGAGGTCGAGTCCGACGAGATAATCGTCGATCAGGCCGCGGCGGCTGAGGACGAAGGGGATAAAAAGGCCGAGTAGACCCTGCCCGATATGTCGTCCGCGGCGACGAAGCCCACGCTTTCATCGCGGCTGTCCACGCTTTCCGCGATGTTGTCGCCCAGCACGAAATAGCAGCCCTCCGGAACGGTCAGCTCCTCTTCGGCCATACCGGCAAAGACGTCCGCGCCATAGCCCGCGGCGCATACGCCGTTTCTGTAAAGGCGGCCGCCCTCTATCATTATCCTGTCGCCAGGCTGTCCGGCGATCCGCTTTACAAGCGTGGAGTTGAGCGCCTTGCAGGAGAACAGCACGACGTCGCCTACCTCATAGGCTTTGGCCGTCTTGTCCACAAGGACGAGCTGCCCGCTGTGAAGCGCCGGGAGCATGGAATCCCCCTCGACCAGCGCAAGCTGGCATATATATTTTGACGTAAGGAACGTCAGCGCAAGCGCCGCAAGCAGAACGGCGGAAAACGGCGCGGATCTACGCGGTTTTTTCATGGCTCCCTCCTGTATGCTGTGTTATGCCGCAGTTTGTATTATACCGCATCCGGCCGCGCTTGCCAAGAACGCGCTCCGCCTCCCGGCGGGTGCAAAGGAGAATTATGCTGACTAAAAAGGAATTCAACGCGCTGACCTTGATGGAGCGCACCGGTAAAAGCTTCTCTCAGCGCGAGCTGTCAGAGGCGCTCGGCGTCTCCCTCGGAACAGCGAACAAGCTTTCAAAGGAGCTGCACGATAAGCAGCTATGCGACGGCGGGCACATCACTGACGGCGGCCTTGCCGCGCTGGAGCCGTACCGCGTCCGGCGCGCGGTGTTCATCGCCGCAGGCTTCGGCAGCAGGCTCGTGCCCATCACCTTCAACACGCCCAAGCCCCTCGTGCGCGTGCACGGAACGCGCATCATCGACACGCTGCTCGACGCCGTTGCAGCCGCCGGTATTCCGGAGATCGTCATCGTCCGCGGCTACCTCGGTGAGCAGTTCGACCAGCTTCTGTACAAGTACCCGAACATCAAATTCGTCGAAAACCCCGTCTATAACGAGGCCAACAACATCTCCTCCGCCGTGTGCGTGCGGTATCTTCTTAAAAACGCATACGTCCTTGAGGCCGACCTCGTGCTGAAAAACCGGGCGCTCATACGCAAGTATGAGTATGAGTCTAACATGCTTGGCATCCCCGTGGACAGATCCGACGACTGGTGCCTCATGACGGACGGCTCCGGCGTCATCACGCAGGAGACCGTCGGCGGGCTGAACTGCCACCAGATGGTCGGCATCTCATTCTGGAGTGAGGCGGACGGCGGCAAGCTGGCCGGCGACCTCGACGAGGTCTACCGCTCCCCCGGCGGGAAGGAGCGTTACTGGGAGCAGGTGCCCCTTGTATATAAAAAGGAAAACTACAGCGTACACGTAAGGGAATGCTCGTTCGAGGACATCACGGAGATCGACACCTTCAACGAGCTCAAGCAGATAGACAAGCTCTACGCGACCTGAAGCGCAGTTTCAAAAATCAACGGATACCGGATCTGAATGAACAAAAGATCCGGCTCCGTTTTTGCGCACCCGGATACGGCTCTTCATGTTCACGTATCCGCGCCGCGGCAGAAAAATTGAACGCAAGGAGAAGTGCCACATGAAAAACACCCAGCAGGGAAGTCTCAAGCGCCAGCTTAATCCGATGCATGTCTGGGCGATCGCCTTCGGCTGCATAATCGGCTGGGGCTCGTTCATCAATCCGGGGAAAAAGTTCCTGCCGAACTCCGGCGTCGCCGGAACGGCGATAGCCATGGTGCTGGGCGCGCTGGTGATGATGATAATCGCCTACAGCTACGCTTACATGGTACCGAAGTACCCGCAGGCCGGCGGGGAATTCACGTTCACGAAGATGTGCTTCGGTAAGCGGGCGGCGTATATCTGCGGGTGGTTTCTCGTCGCGGCGTATCTGACGAATGTGCCCATGAACTCGACCGCGATAGGGCTTATCGTGGACGGCCTTGACGGCAGCGCGGACATACTCAAGTTCGGCTTCCATTACACCGTCGCCGGGTTCGACATCTATTTCGGCGAGATGCTGCTGGCCATGGCCATCCTTATCCTCTTCGGCGGTCTCAATATAATCGGTGTGAAGAAGGCCGGTGTCGTACAGACGGTGCTTGCCGTGCTTCTGGCCGTGTCCGTTGCCGCGCTCACTGTCGCCGCTCTTATCAGCAGCAAGACCGCTCTCTCAAACCTCCGTCCGCTGTGGGGCTTTTCCAAGTCCGCCGCGGCGGCGGCCTATTCTGCCGGAACCTATGCCGGGATAGACGCCTATGCGCACACCGGCGCTTCCGGCGTCGCCGGGGCCATACTTGCGACCTTCGCCATCGCCCCGTGGGCCTTCGTCGGCTTTGACACGATACCGCAGGCGGCAGAGGAGTTCCGCTTTTCGCACAAGAAGGTCTATTTCATCATGATCGTCGCCATCGCCTTCGGCTGCTTCGTGTACACGGCGAACAACACCATCGCGGCCGCGGCGCTTGAAAACTGGCCCGAGCTTATAATCGAGGCCTCATCTACTCCGTGGCTGCTTCTCGCCGCGGCGGAGCGGCTTCTCGGCACGCCGGGCAAGGTGCTCGTCGGCATTGCGGTGTCCTGCGCGGTGCTCAGCGGAATAATGGGCTTCTACCTCGCCTCCAGCCGCCTCCTCTTCTCCATGAGCCGCGACGGCTACCTCCCCGCCGTGTTCGGCGAGATTGACCCCAAGTACGGCACGCCGAAAAATGCCATGCTCTTCTGCATCGTTATCTCCCTCTCCGGCCCCATCCTCGGGCGCGAGGCTCTAGGCTGGTTCGTGGACATGTCCGCCATCGGCGCGTCCATCGGATATCTGTGCACCTGCGCGGCAACTCTCGTCACGATGCGCCGCTTCGGCGACGGAACTGGCGCGCTGCGCGTCATGGCGGTGCTGGGCGTTGCGTTCTCCGCGTGCTTCATCATCCTCCAGCTGGTTCCCATTCCGGGGCTCTCCGGCGTGCACTTCTGCACGCAGAGCTATATCATGCTCGTGGTGTGGCTCGTTATCGGGCTCGTGTTCTACCGCCGCGGCGGCGCTTATCTCGCGGAATAAAGCTTGTCGCCTGCCCCCCCTGTTGACAATCCGAAAAAAGCTGTTATAATTGATGCGTACAATTGAACACCTTATCAAGAGCGGTGGAGGGAACGGCCCTGTGAAGCCCGGCAACCTGCGTGTGCAAGGTGCCAAATCCGGCGGTGAAACGAAAGATGAGGCTTATACGCTGTATATTCTCGCCCCGCCGGTCAGGCGGGGCTTTTGTTTTCCGCGCGCCGCGTATATTATGGAGGGAACTATGAGTCATTATCTTTTCACATCCGAATCCGTCACCGAGGGGCATCCCGATAAGATCTGCGACCAGATCTCCGACGCCGTGCTCGACGCCATCCTTGCCGCCGACCCCGAGGGCCGCGTCGCCTGCGAGACGACGGCCTCCACCGGCCTTATCCACATCATGGGCGAGATAAGCACGAAGTGCTATGTCGATATCGCCAAGCTCGCGCGCGAGGTCGTGCGTGAGATAGGCTATGACCGGTCGAAGTACGGCTTTGACTGCGACACCTGCGGCGTCATCATCAATATAGACGAGCAGTCCGGCGACATCGCCATGGGCGTTGACCGCTCTCTTGAGACCAAGACCGGCGAGGACAGCGAGCTTCAGAACGGCGCGGGCGACCAGGGCATGATGTTCGGCTACGCCTGCGACGAGACGCCCGAGCTTATGCCCCTGCCCATCTCCCTTGCGCACAAGCTCGCCATGCGCCTGACCGAGGTGCGCAAGACCGGCCTTGTGGACTATCTGCGCCCCGACGGCAAAACGCAGGTCACTGTCGAATACGACGAGAACCGCCGCCCCGTGCGCGTGGACGCCGTCGTCATCTCCACCCAGCACGCGCCCGACGCCGCTCTGGAGACTATCCGCCGCGACATGATAGAGCTTGTCATCAAGCCCGTCGTGCCCGCGCAGCTTCTCGATGAGAACACCAAGTACTATGTCAATCCCACCGGCCGCTTCGTCATCGGCGGCCCGCAGGGCGACTCCGGCCTCACCGGGCGCAAGATCATCGTCGATACCTACGGCGGCAGCGCGCCCCACGGCGGCGGCGCTTTCTCCGGCAAGGACCCCACGAAGGTGGACCGCTCCGCGGCCTACGCGGCGCGCTACATTGCAAAGAACGTCGTCGCGGCCGGCCTCGCCTCCCGCTGCCAGGTGCAGCTCGCCTACGCCATCGGCGTTGCAAGGCCCGTCAGCGTCCTTGTCGAGACCTTCGGCACGGGCAAGGTGGACGATGCGGCGCTCTCCGCGGCCGTGCAGAAGGTGTTCGACCTGCGCCCGACTGCCATCATCCGCGAACTGGACCTCAGAAAGCCCATTTACCGCAAGCTCGCCGCCTATGGCCACATGGGGCGCGAGGATCTCGGCGTGCGCTGGGAGGACACCGACAAGACGTCCGCCCTGCTGGCCGCGCTGGGCATGTAATACGCATCTAACGGCGGGGTGCTATGCCCCGCCGTTTTATTGACTGCGACTAAATTCAAGGAGGGATGAGCGTGTATAAGCTCAGCTATAAAATATGCTTTGCCAACAGCGCGCCCATTGAGGGCGCCGCGGAGGTCTCAGGCGGCGCGTGGCGTCTCGCGCTTGATCTGCCGGAGGATATCATCGTCTCCGCACAGGCGCAGCTCCACGTTGATATCGCGCCCGATGAGAAGATATTCATCAACGGCTACCAGACGTGGACCTCCTGTCCGGAGCAGACAAGCCGCGGCCGCCTGCGCGGCACCGGCTTCCCGTATCCGCGCGCCGCGATACGGCACTACGGCATGGACCGCTACGGCGATTATCACTTTGTTCCCTACCCCAACCGCCCCGGCGTGACGCACGGGGAGAGCTGGTGCTACTTCCGCCGCGGGGAGGATTTCCGGCTCATCGCCTCGCTTGATGAGCGCCCCGGCTACACTCTCTTCCGCTTCGACGCCGGGACCGGCACGCTGACCGTCAGCCGCGACTGCGCAGGGATACGCTGCGGCGGGGAATATCACGTGTTCGACCTGTTCTTTGCCTCTGGCGGGGAGGACGCGGTGTTCGACGCGTGGTTCGACGCCATGGGCGTGACGCCGCGCACGAGCCGGAAGCTCGCCGGGTATTCAAGCTGGTACAACCGCTATCAGGACATCTCCGAGGGCAGCATCCGCGCCGACCTCACCGGCTGCGCACAGCTCATGCGCCCCGGCGACCTCTTCCAGATAGACGACGGGTGGGAGCCGTTCGTCGGCGACTGGCTGGAAACGGACAAGAAGAAGTTCCCCTCCGGGCTCAAGCCGCTTGCGGACGACATCCACGCGCGTGGCTATCTCGCGGGGCTGTGGCTCGCGCCGTTCGTGTGCCAGAAGGGTTCGCGCATCATGCGCGAGCACCCCGATTGGCTGCTTTTGCATGAGGGCGAGCCGTGGTACTGCGGCTGCAACTGGGGCGGCTTTTACGCGCTGGATATCGACAACCCCGAATTTCAGGCGTATCTTGAGGCCGTTTTCACCCGCGTGCTGGACGAGTGGGGCTTCGACCTTGTCAAGCTCGACTTTCTCTATGCCGCCGCGCCCTACGGGGATGAAAACGAGACGCGCGCCGGGCGCATGACGCGCGCGATGGAGCTTCTGCGCCGCTTGTGCGGGGATAAGCTCATCCTCGGCTGCGGCGTGCCGGTGATGCCGGCCTTCGGCCTTGTGGACTACTGCCGCATAAGCTGCGACGTGGGGCTTGACTGGAACAACAACCCCATCGTGCGCAATGCCAACCGCGAGACCGTCTCCACCTACCGCGCCGTGCTGAACACCGTGTTCCGCCGCCAGCTCAACGGCCGCGCGTATCTCAGCGACCCCGACGTGTTCTTTCTGCGCGACGACAACATAAAGCTCACGCCGGAGCAGAAGTATATCCTCGCCACGGTCAACAGCCTCTTCGGCGGCGTTCTGCTGTGCTCTGACAACATGGGGCAGTATTCCGACGAGGCGCGTGCCCAGTACGCCCGCCTGCTTGAAAACCGGGAGGCGGCCAACATCCGCGTCAATGCCGATGATGGCCTAACCGTGAGCTGGGATATAAACGGCACGGAGGAGCTTCTCACAATAAAATAATTGCCCGCCCGCGGACATAAAAGCGCCCGGCTTTGGATGCATCAGCAGTTCCGAAGCCGGGCGCGCGCTATATTTACATCATCACAGCTCCCGCTGCGCGTAAAACCTCGTGGACAGCAGCCACGACGCGCCGTACAGCACCGCCGCCGCGACTATCGCCGCCGCGCCCATTCCGGGCCGCGCCATCTGCACAGGAAGCGACGCGCCGTCGCCGCTCACTATGCTCGCCCCGGCGCACAGCAGCACTATTATAAAAAGGTACGCCGTGCGCCCCTTTTCCGCGCCGAGGCGGAAAAACAGCGGCAGGCAGAGACTCGGCGCGGTCAGCACCAGCAGCGGCACGCACGGCAGAAGCGCCGCAAGCATCCCCCTGTCCGTCGCCGGATTCAGCGCGCACGCCGCCGTCATCAGCACCGCGCACGCCGCGCAGCCCAGCCCCAGCACGTACTTCCCCGCCACGTACTGCGCCCGCGTCACGGGCAGCGTCTGGCAGTAGACGCACCACTTCTCCCTGTCGTCATAGCTCAGCGCTGTTACCGGCAGCGTGCCCGTCAGCACGCTGGTGTATAGGATGAAAAAGCTGCTTCCGCCCGTGAATATCAGCGCGGCGAACATGATCAGCATCAGCAGGATGAACACCCGGCAGTAGCCGCGCAGCATGTAAACGTCCTTTATCAGCAGGCCCTTCATTTCGCGCTCTCCCCCTTCGCCATGAATATGAACATCTCCTCTATCCCGGCGCGGCCAAGCTCCGTGCCCTCCGGGGCCGCGCCGCGCTTCACCACGGCCTCCACGCCGTAGGGCGACGTGCGCCGCCCGAGCACCGCGCCGCGCGCGAAGGCGGCAAGCTGCGCCTCCGTGCCGCGGAATATGCCGTATTCCTCATAAAGCCGGTCCTTCTCCTCGCACAGCAGCAGCCGCCCCTTGTGCAGAAACGCGATGTAGTCGCAGGCCTTTTCAAGGTCGCTCACGATGTGCGAGCTCATCAGCACCGAGTGCTCCTCATCGCGCGTGAAGTCGCACAGTATGTCCAGCACCGTGTCGCGCACGACGGGGTCAAGGCCGCCCGTCGCCTCGTCAAGTATGAGAAGCTTCGCCCCGTGCGACAGCGCCGCCGCGATGCCCAGCTTCATCTTGTTCCCGCGCGAAAAGTCCTTGAACTGCTTACCGCGCGGGATGTCCAGTATTTTTATATACCCCTCGTAGGCCGCGGCGTCCCAGCCTCTGTATATGCCGTGCATCACGCGGCCAAGCTGCTCCGCCGTCAGGCAGCCCGTTATGCCTACCTCGTCCATGACGACGCCTATCTCGTCTCTCGTCAGTTCCTTCCCGTCGCGGCCGCGCAGGCATATCGTGCCGCCGTCCGGGCGCGCCATGCCCAGCATCAGGCGTATCGTCGTGGATTTGCCCGCGCCGTTTTCGCCCACAAGGCCCATGATGCATCCGCAGGGCAGCGTCAGGTCAAGCCCGTCCAGCTTAAACGCGCCGTAGCTTTTCGTCAGGCCCTTTATTTCTATCGCGTTCATTTTCCGTCCTCCATTTCATACCGCAGCATTTCCTCAAGCTCGCCGCCGCTCAGCCCGCAGACGGCTGCAAGGCGCACGGCCTCCGCCAGATGCCCCTCTATCGCCTTCAGGTTCTCCTCGCGCAGCAGCTCCAGATTCTTCGGCGCGACGAAGCAGCCCTTCGCCGCCACCGTGTATATGAAGCCCTCCTTCTCCAGCTCCTCATACGCGCGCTTCGTCGTTATCACGCTTATGCGCAGATCCTTCGCCAGATTCCGTATGGACGGCAGCGCCTCGTCCTGCGTCAGCGCCCCGCTCATTATCTGGTTCTTTATCTGCGTGTATATCTGGTCATATATCGGCAGCGCGCTTTTGTTGTCGATAAATATATTCACGTTCCCGGCCTCCCGCAACTGTGTATGCTGATTATATACAGTATTCACAGTTTTGTCAACAAAAATTTCCCCGGAGAAAATTCCGGGGAATTTTTCAGCTTGTCAAAAAAGCCCGTGAGACTTTTTTGACAAGCTTATCCGCCGGGCATTTTGAAAGCGTTCAAAATGCCGCTTCGCCCGAAAGCCTTGATGTATCAAGCTTTTCTGCGGCGGTTTATCCAATTTGAGGCGGGCCTTGCCCCCTCAAGCTCCCCTGCTACTCTGTCTCTTTACTTTGCAGCATAGATTCTTTGACAGTCTCGTTACTATCATATTGATTCACTTGAACCGCGCGGTCAGGCCGCCGCGTTTTTTATGCCCGCCGCTGTCGCCATGCGGTCAAGGAAAAGGCGGCTGAACAGCGCGATGACGCGCCCAACGCCCAGCATGGCCGCCACGGTGCCGAAGCCGATGCCGATAAGCCTGCGCGCGAATATCAGGCTTATCGCGGCAGTGACGCCGATGCAAAAAAGGTCAAAAAGGTTTTTCGTCAGGCCGACGGGCTTTATGAAGCAGTCGGCCAGCGCCTGCACTATGCCGTCGCCCGGATTCGGTATCAGGCGCATGTCCAGCGACATGGCCGCGCCTATCCCGGTCAGGATTATTCCTGCCGCAAGCACCGCAATCCGCGCCGCAAGCCCGGCCGGGGCCGGTATCCACGCCGAAAACAGATTCATGAACCTCGTGAACGCCAGACTCAGCGGAAGCTGCAAGGCGTCCAGCCCCAGCACGACGGCCAGCGGCCTTTCGCCCCTGCGTATGCAGTGCAGCGCCATCTCCACCGCGACGAACACCGCGTACAGCGCGAAGGCCATATCCCCGAAGCTCAGCCCGGAAAGCTCCGATACGCAGTAGGCCCCGGAGATTATCGGCGACACGCCGAGGCCGGATTTCGTGTTCAGTACGATACCCAATGCCAGTATCACAAGCCCGGCGGCATAAAAGGCCGCCCGAAGTACTCTGTTCTTCTTCATTTCCAGTGCGCAAGCTGCGGCACAACAGCCTCCATGTGCGCCCTGACCTGCTCCGCCGGCCAGCTCTCGCTCGCCATATGCGTCACGCAGAAGTCGATGAGCTGCTCAATGCTCTTGTACTTGAACTCGCCCCCGGCGTAGCACCACTTGCAGTATTCCTCGTTCACCGCGCCGTCAGGCTCTCTGCTGAAAATTTCGTCGTTCAGCGGCATCCCGCAGCACTGGCATATCTGCTGCCGCGGCGCGCCCAGAAGCGTGTTTATCGACACGTCGAACACCTCGCTCAGCAGCTTCAGCGTGTCGGTGCTCGGCACGGTCTCCCCGTTTTCCCAGCGGGATACTGCCTGCCGCGTGACCATCAGCCTCCGCGCAAGCTCCTCCTGCGAAAGCCCGCTCTTTATGCGCAGCTCGTGAATTATATCCTTTGTTTCCATGTTTTGTCCTCCATAGCTTTATCGCCATCGAGTATAGCACTTTACGGCGGCACGGGCAAGCAACGCGCCGTTGCCCTGCCCGCGGCTCAATAGTGATACTTCTTCCGCTTGGCGATGAGGAAGATCACGGAGAACACCACTGCCATGAACTCCGCCGCGACCATCGCCACGGCAAACGCGCCTATTATTATCAGGCTCTTGCGCAGCAGGGCTTTCAGCTCCGTGTAATTCTTCGCGCCGTCGTGATAGCCGACGATTGGCGCCGTGCCGATGGAGTAGCCTATAAACGCCGCGGAGAATATCATGCTGACGTACATCATCACGCCGTATGCCGCGACGCCGTCCTCCCCCGCGTACCTGATGAGCTGTATGTTGTACAGCATCCCCACAAGGCTCATGGAGATGTTGCTCATAAACTCTGAGGAACCGTTCGTGCAGGCCTTGAGTATCGCCTTCCCGTCGAAGCTGCACCTGCCCAGACGGAGGATGCTGTCATTCTCCCGCCCGAAGTATATGAGCGGCACAAGGCCGCCGACGGTCTCGCTGAGCGCCGTGGCCGCGGCCGCGCCCGCCAGCTTGTATTCCTGCGGAAGCAGCATCACCAGCACCGCGTCCATCACCATGTTCGTCACGCCGGACATCACCGTGACGGTCAGGCCGAGGCGGGGCTTCTCCGCCGTGACGCAGAAGGACTGGAAAAGAAGCTGCAATACGTTGAACGGCAGGGCAAGGAGTATGATGTGCGCGTAAAGCACCGCGTTTTCCAGCATTTCGCCCTCCGCGCCGAGGACAGAACCTTTGTATTTTTTGCGATACCGGTTTCTTTGTGATCTGGCAGCATGGAAAAAGAACGCCAAGGGTGCTCCCTCGGCGTTCAAAAGGCTAATTCATGCGGCGCATATAAGATTCAGGATGTTGGAGATATCTGTACTACGCCATAGAGAGCACATAAATGTTCTCTCCGTCGGTGATCATAGAGTTCTCTGCGTTATACATAAGATTCACAGATGTCAGGCCTTCAATAAAAGCGGACATTCGGTCATCCTCGAAAGCGGCAAGGGTGTTCACGCTGTTCTCCACGGTGTCACGATTCTTTCTGCCCAGATAAATTCCGGCACTGATAAGGGCTTCATCAACAGGGCCTTCTTTTATGACCGGAATAGAACCTATTGCCTTACCGAGGCCCTTCGCCGCCATTCCAATGTTGCCCACCACCTTTGCTTCAAGCGCACTCCGCTGATACTGCGCGATCTGTGACCGGCATTTTGTGTAAAGATCGTCGTATCTGTCTGACACTCTCTTCAACTTTTCAACCGCCTTGTCAAGCGTGATTTTGCTGAAATCCCTGCGAAGCATAATATCCAAGAAGCAAGAGTAGGCATACAGATAACAAGCCAACTGATATTCGGCAAACTCGCGTGTAACGGAGCCTATAAGCGCAGTGGCCTCTCTGTTTATATGAAACGCTTTCTGGTTCGCAAGTTCCGTGCCGACTCTGCTCTGATAGAACTCAACGTCCCCCATAGCTTCCAGTTGGATTTTTTGAACGATAAAGTTCCGGTTTGTACAGAAGTCCTTGTCCTCACATTTGACTTTGTAGTCGTCGGCGATCTCGGCAAGCTTTCGCAGGTTTCCTCTCTGCTTGGCTTGTTTTTCTAGTTCGAGGAATTTCAAGACAGCGTCAACGCTGGACTGAAGCTTGTCGAGCTTTTTGTTGATCTCCATAATTGCAACGGCAATGATCATAAGCGTGGGATCATATGGCGTTGTCGTTTGTACAGTCTCTTTAACAGGAAGCGTCGAATCCACAGGTTTGAACCGCATCCGTCCCGCGATTATCCGTTTTCCCTGTTCATTTATTTGCATAATGTTGCCGTCAGTTCCATACTGATTTTCAATCAGGTATCCCGGTATGCCCTTCGGATTTATGCCCACGAACAGCGTCGCGTCCGAATCCACACCGGTAGTGGTAGTCCGAACTATCGTCCGGGCGGCATCAGGGAGTTGCGAAAACGCCGCGCCCAAGGCGGCAAGTCCAGTCACGGGCACTTTTCTGTAACGTTGAAGCGCGGTCTCCGGCATTTGAATGACCGGGAACAGATCGCAGATGTCCATTTCCTCTTCTTGCTCACAAGCAACAGTCTCCACTCTGTCATCTCGGGAAATAATACTTTCGCCAGACTCCATACTTGTCCTCCTGTTAATTATTTAGAAGATGTCTTTCTTCTCATAGGCCGTGTAATTTTTGCGAGGCCGGTTTCTTTATGATTTGGCAGCAGGGAAAAAGGACGCCCGCTCCACGCTTGACAAAAACTCCGGGCGGGCTGTACAATAAATATGTAAATAGCGTTGCGGCAAGCGGTCAGCTCTTGAAATGAAAACCTAAAACATTAAGTCAAAAGTCGTCACTTGGCGGAGTGGCGGCTTTTGCTACGTACAATAACCTGAAAACTGAAACATCGGTTTGCCCAATGTAAGAGTTATTGTCAATCGCATATGCTTCACCCCCTTTCGGGTGGCGTAGCTAACTACCGCCTGTACGGTATAAGTTCGCATTTGCCAAATCAAAGATTTGGATGCTCACTTACACCTGCCGTTGTACAGCGCCCGGTACGTATGCATCACTGACAAAATATCACATATTCTGATGAAATGCAAGAACATGTGCCACGCACCTGCGATAAAAAGTGCAGAAACCCCATGCCGAGGGCGGCGCTTACTTCTCTTTCGATTCTTCAGTTGTGTCAGAGGCTGCGTCTTCCAGCAGTTCCGTCACGATCTGATTGAGCTGTGCGGCGTTCTTGGATGTAATGACGGGAACACCCGTGCGCTCCTCTACCGCTTTTCTGGCGATTCCGGCAGCTTCACCGCCCTCACGGGCGACGTCTATATTCTCTGAAAATGTGCTTGGGGCTTTCTGCTTGGATATCTCCGTTGTGGTGGCCTCTGCCAGCATGTTCAGCACCAACTCCAGCGTAGTCATGTTATCTCGAAGGTTTTCCTTTTTCAAACCCTTAAGGTTTTTGTACTGCCGTGTAGACATTCCCGACCACGCACGGGATATCTCGTCCGTGAGGATGGCATACTCCACGCCCTTCTGCACGCCACGGGCATCCCACTCATCCGTCAATTCCTTGCGGACTTGGATAGCCTGCAAGCGTTGGTTGATCCACTCGCGGCTGTATCCCTTCTTGAGGTAGGTCTCCAACGCGCGGTCAATTGTCAGCTCCGGGTCGATAGTTTCCTCAATGCGCTCACGGCCGACCTGTGCAAGCCAGAGCTTGAACGGCTCCGCCTTCGGTGAAGGAATGGACTGGATGATCCGCAGAAGCTGCTCTGTGTCAGCCGCGTCGGTCAGGCGGCGTTTCCCGTCCGCAGCGGTCATTTTCAACTGCTTACAATTTGTAAGCAGTTGACCTGCGCCCTCGCTATTCATCCGCTTTTTTAAAACCGCCCAATATGTACTGGCGTGACGAGCATCCGGCTGGTCGGTCAATACTGCCACCACATCGACGACGGAGAAGTACCACTCTTCCTTTTCCTCATCCCACGCTGTGCGGATACGCTTGTCCTCAAATAGTTGAATTTTATTATCAGCAGTCATACTTTAGCCTTTCTTCATTTTCAGCCGTCATGCCGTTGTGTATGCTTTATTATACCAAATAAAGCAGAAAAATCAAAGAAAAGCCGCATAGCGCTTTTCCCCCGGCACGTCATTCACTACCGCTCCCGTTCGACTCTCATTTATTCTTCTATACAAAGAAGCCCCAGCCCAACAGCGGCGGGGGCTTCTTTGTGTGGAACACCCGGCCATTTTTGAGGACAGATTATGCACACCATTCTTATTTTGTAAGAATATACATGCTGCCTCAAGTGCCCTTACGCAGAATACTGAGATAGTCCTCATAAGCAAAAGTCCTATTTCTGCTTGCATTTGTTGTCTGCACAAGTATTCCCGCATCGACAAGCCGCTTTACCGCACTTGAAGCAGTATTGAATGTGATCGACAGCGCTTCCGCAGTCTTGCGAATTTCGATGATTGGATTTGCTTCAAGATACTCGAAAACAAGCATTGCATTCTTCGCAGCGCGACCCATACCTGAAATCACAGCAGCGTTTTTGTCGTGCAGCGCGATCAGCTCATCGATCGTCGCGGTTGCATCCTCTGCCGATTCCAAGAGTGCTCGAAGAAAGAATGTTACCCATTGCTCATAGTTTCCCTTTGCTCTGACCTCTGTCATGCGGTCATAGTATTCCACACGGTTCTTCTTCAGAAAATATGAGATGTACAGAGCCGGTGTGGAGAGCACTTTTTTCTCCATCAGAAACAGGGTAATAAGCAAGCGCCCAACTCGACCGTTGCCGTCAAGAAAAGGGTGTATTGTCTCGAACTGATAATGGATCAGCGCTGCCCGAATCAACGCGTCGAGCTCGTCATCTGCATTGATGTACTTTTCCAAGTCAGACATGGCTTCGATCATATCATCGGGAGACGGCGGGATATATCTCGCGTTTTTCAATGTGCTGCCTTGCCCGCCTATCCAGTTCTGCGAGCGTCTGAATTCTCCGGGGCTTTTTTCCTGACCGCGAACGCCTTCCATGAGGACAGCATGTGTCTCTTTGATCAGCCGGTTGCAGAGCGGAAGCTCATGCAGTCTCTTGATAGCAAATTCAGTAGCCTTGATATAATTGACAACATCTGCCACATTGCGGTTTGTATTGGCTTCTATCATTGGGTCAAGGACATCTTCAAGCGTGGCTTGTGTGCCCTCAATTTGCGAGGACATAAGAGCTTCTTTGCGAACATACATCGATATGAACAGCTCAACGTTAGGGATACGTGTCGCAATACTTTCCAAAACAGCAAGCTGCGAATTGGCTTTTATCAAAAGGTTGATCATATCCTCCGTCAGCTCAATGGACGGTTTTGGCGGCAGAGGTGTCGGAACAAACGATTTATATGCCATTTCCCCAGACAAATTAGTTATCAGATGACCTGCACGGTTGTCCAATGAAGTGTCCTCCTTCTTTGTACTTGAAATACTGAGGCTATTATGTCCTTTTTATTTCAATTTGTCAATCTAATTTGAAACAAGTCATTTTGATGCCGCCCCTTATTTCATGTTCACAAAACGCGTATATAAAATGAGTTCTGCCTTCACCGAATCCTAGAGTGCGATATTCAATGGATGTTTAAAATTACACATTAGGCATGGTCTTACAAACGCAGCCGCATAGCGCTTTTCCCCCGGCACGTCATTCACTACCGCTCCCGTTCGACTCCCTATCTCATTATGAGTAGAACCCCCTGCCGATGGCAGGGGGTTCTATTGAGACTGTCGAAAAAGTGGCATTGCCACTTTTTCGAGAAAG
>UMHM01084631.1_pt1 | contig 19074 bp, 16 predicted proteins | sample 1965501 | NCBI WGS metagenome assembly UMHM01 (sample SAMEA4836095, study PRJEB28245) | human gut metagenome | biome: gut microbiome; material: fecal sample | place: Denmark | collected 2008
AATTATTTTTGTTTTCGTGTCCATTATTTGTTGACTAGTGCATATTATAAAGGTTCCTATAAATCAGACACATTCGCATACAGAAAGGCGCTATACCGGCGCACGCCGCGGCAGTATAATACTAATATAGAATACAGGAGGCTATGACGATATGAAGCAGTTTTTTGACGAACATCCGGCAATGGCCGAGGTATGCGACACGATCCTTGCCATTCTTTCCGGCAGCTTTGCCTTCATCGCCGTGGGCGCTGAATGGCTGAGCGGCTTCATCGCGGACAGACGCCGAAAATAAGCCGAAAATGACACAACGACATGATAAACGCCCCTGACGCGGCAAAAGCCGCATCGGGGGCGCAGTTTTTCAGCTAAGCTTGACGACTATCCGCCCCTCGTCCTCAAGCAGGCGGATGGAGCCGGGCGCGGGATAGCACGGCATCTCATCATACCACGCGGCGTCATACACGGTGTCCTCACGGTACATGTACAGGTCAAGGCCGAGATAGTATTTGATGAAGCTCACGCGCGTGTAGGTGTTGACAAGCTCCTCATTCGGCCCCGTGAAGCCGGAGGTGTCGATATTGTCAAAGCGCGTGACGCCGTCGGAGGTATTGCCGACCAGGTCAATGACGGTATAGCGGCCGAAGCCCGGCGTATCCATCACCTGCGCCATGAGCGTGTTATAAAACGCGTAGGCATTTTCATACTCAAGATACATCTTGAGATAGACCTTGTTGGCAAAGTACACGTTGCAGGCGATGATGAGCGCCAGCGCCGCCGGAACGAGCCCCTTCACAGCGCGGCGCGCGACGCTCCCCCACTCCGCCGGAACGGCCTCCAGTGCCATTGCGGCGAACACGTAGAACGACACAAAGCTGAACACCACGAGACTGTGGATGATATCGACGGAGGCGATTAGGTACATGCAGTTGACGCTGAGCGGGTACACAGCCAGAAGCACGGCGGCAAGCGCCGTTTTCTTCGCGTCATGGCGGCGCAGTATGCTTGCGGCCGTCACACCCACCGCCGCGGCGGCACAGAGAAGGTGCAGGACGCGGGAGAGGCCGGAATTGACATAGCCGAAGTTGCCGGAAAGGAATATGCCGGCAAAGGAGGTATAGGCCGTGATAAGACTGCGCAGGGGGGCAAGCCCGGACGTGACGGAATAGCTCTGATAGCCGGAGGCCATGGCGGCCTCAACTATAAGCGTGACGATATAATACGCCGCGAGAGAGCCTATGAGCCAGCCCAGATATACCGCCCCGCGGATGAGAGTATCGCGCGCGGTGCACTCCTCGCGCATGAGGCGCTTTATGAGAAGCAGCACGCACAGGCTTGCCGCGAGGCTGATATACGCCTGATAAATGCCGAGGGAAAAGGCCAGCAGCACAGCGCCCGCAAGGCCTCGCCTCCACCCGCCGCGATAGAAAAGATACACGGCGGCGACTGTGCCGAGGATGGCCAGCGCGTAGGCCGAGGAGGTGAACATATAGCAGAAGTTCCCCGTGAGCGCCGGGAAGGCCGCGAACGCGCCCGCCAGCAGCGCCTGCGTGAGCGGGCGTTTGATATCGAACATGCATATCACGAAGCACACGGCCGCCGCGATGAGCGCAAGGCTTATAACGCCGTATATCCACGGCATGGACACATCCGGGAAGATGAGCTTCACGGCCTCCAGCCCCCAGCGGCCCGACGTGACCGTCGCCCCCTTGGAGAAGAGCGCCGCAGTCTCATCAGCGTTGAGCAGCTTATTCGTGAACGCGTACATATGCGCAAGAAAACCGGCAGCAAAAAACGACGCCAGTGGAAGCGCGAAGCGGCGCACGGCGGCACACAGGTGCAGATACGCCCGCTCACAGAGGGAGAGTTCATTTTTCATTCACGCCGCCCCCTTTCAGCCCAGCTTGACGACGACGAAATCGCCGATCTTGCGCACGGAGCCATAATACGGATACTCCGCCATTTCGGCAAAGTACTCTGTTTTTTCAAGCATCGATATCTCCCGCGCCGAGGCAAGCTGGATGTCACAGCCGAGATAGCGGCGAAGGAAGTTTTCGCGCGAGTAGATGTTGATAAGGTCCTTGCTCGGCCCCATGATATAGCCGGTGTCTATCTCGTCAAAGCTGGTGAGGGCGTTGTCCTGCTCCCCGATGATGGCAAGCTTTGTGTTCTCGTCAAAGCCCGGCGTGCTTTCAACGCGGCTGAGCAGGATGGAATAGAACGAGTAAGCGTTTTCATACTGGAGGTACATCTTGAGGTAGACCTCATTTGCAAAATACACGTTGCTCATAAGCGTGACGGCGAGAGAGGCATAAATAACATCGCGCGCAGCACGGCGCAGAGGCGCGCCGCCTGCAAACGCGCGCTCCAGCAGCATAGCCGCCAGAACATAGAACGCGACGAAGCTGTAGATGACCAGCGTGTGGATGGAGCCCTTGGACATGGCGAGGAACATGCAGTTGACAGCCAGCGGGAGGATGGCCGTGCAGCCAAGGAGCACCACAGCGGAAAGCGCGCGCTTTGCCCGAAGCATTTCAATGCACAGGCGGATAAGCCCCGCCGCGCACAGCGCCATGCACACAAGATGCATCCAGCACGAGGCCTCGCCCGTTATCAGGGCGAACTCCCTGTAGCTGAGATAATACACAAGAAAGTCATAGGCCATGCGCACCCGGCCAAGAAGCCCCAGCGGGTTTGCGTTGTCCGTGACGTAATCATTGAAGGACGCGCCGGTTATCCGGAAAACGCCGAAGGTGACAAGCGCGTATAGCGCCAGCGCGGAGAGCATCATGCCCAGCGCGCGCAGGCCGAACAGAAGCGTGTCCGCCGCCCGCTCCCCGTCCATGCAGAGCTTTGCCATGCACAGCACGGCGAAGCTCGCCGTGAGCGCGATATACGCCTGATAGATGCTGAGCGACAGGGTGAGCAGCAGCGCCGCCAGCGAGAAGAGCGCCTTGCCCCGGCGCGCGATGAGATACGCCGAGAGAACCGCCATAAGAAAGGCCAGCGCATAGGCTGAGGAGGTGAACATGAAGCAGAAGGTGCCCGTTTGCGAGGGGAAGGCAGTGATCATCCCGGCAAGCAGCACCTGCGTCAGCCGGCCCTTTATGTCAAAAAGCCGGACGATAAGGCACACGGACACGGCAAGCAGAATAAGACTCACAAGCCCGTAGAGCCACGGCATGGAGTAGTCCGGGAAGAGTAGCTTCACGGCCTCCAGCCCCCAGCGGCCCGATGTGACCGTCGCCCCCTTGCCGAAGAGGGATTCTATCTCGTCGGCATTGACGAGCTTATTCGTAAAGGCGAACATATGCGCGGCAAGGCCGAAAATGAGCGCGGATATGAACGGCACGGCGTCGCGCGCCGTATATCGCCTGAGCTGCGCAAGCGCGCGCTCAAGCGGCGTGTCAAAGGTCTTTTCCATATGCGGGGTCCTTTCTCCTGCTCCTCTCGGCGGCAAAGTCCGAAAGATGCATGATGCCGTAGGCCGCAATGGGGATCATGAGCAGCACGTACCCCACGGCATACTGCGACTTGGCCTCAAAAAGCAGGTGGTACAGCAGCCCGCCGAGCACCACGAGCGGGAACAGGGCGGCGGTGATATTCTTTTTATTCATCTGCAGCGCAAGCCCCAGCGTGAAGCCGAAGAATATCATCTGCTGATAGTAGTTCATAAGCTGAGTAAGGCGGCGGGCGAAGCGCTGGCAGACAAGCTCGTACAGTTTGCCCGGCTCGCTGTATTTTTTGCGGATCTGATTGTTCCACAGGCCCTGATAGGTCGGCTCGTTCCACTGGCTGAGGAGCTTGCGGGAGAAGAAGCGCGCCCCCTCGCGCGGCTCTTCGCCGAAGTATTCAAGCCGCGCCTTTATCGCCGCGCGGGCAGTATCCTCCGCCGCTGCGCGGTCATAACCGGCGGCCTTGTAGGCGTCCGTCGTATAGGCCGTGTCGTACCAGCCGGAGCAGCTCTGCCCCTCGCTGACGCCCATGGCCATCCACCCCAGCATCGGCACGCCGGAGCCGAAGCTTTCCCCGCAGCGCGCCTCATAATAGCGCTGCGGCAGACCCTTTAGCCCCAGCGTCATGAATACGAGCAGGGCAAGCAGGATAAATGAACGCCCCTCCGGGCGGCGGATAAGCGAGACTATCCACACTATCACGACGGCTGCAAAGAAGATGAGGGAATTGAGCTTCAGGCACACGGCAAGGGCGAAGAACACGGCGCACAGCACGCCGCTGCCCCAGCCGCGCCGCGCCTGACAGCGCAAAAACATCCACGCGCCTGTGCAGCAGCACGCAAGGCCCGGCACATTGCCGTACATATAGGTTGCAAACAGCACGGGCGGCAGGAAGAAGAACAGCAGTATCGCCGTGACCTTCTGCACATCCTCGCTTTTGAATATATAGCCGGTGCAGGCGATGACGGCGTAATAGGTCAGCGCCGTCCACAGCACGTTCACGCCTTGCAGGGCGAGGCTTGAAAAGCCCTCCGGCGCGTTCGGCAGGACAAGGCCGAACAGGCGGAAAAACAGCTCCTCATACAGCACGAAGCCAAACTGGAACGGGAAAAATGTGAAGTATTCATGATAATAAGACACGTCGCCCTTTGCCGCCTGCCGGGCGAAAAAGGTGACGATGAAGGAATCCTCAGACGGCTGGAGCTTGGCGGAGCACACAAAGGCCGCGCCGAAAAGCACCGTCCACAGCATCAGCGCCGCGATGAGGTTTTTAAGGTGCAGATGCTCGCACAGGCGGCTGAAAATATAGACGGTGGCCACGCATATGGCCAGCACTATCACGTTGAGGAAAAAGTTATCGTAATTGAAGGTGACGATCTCGCCGGTGAGGCCGGAGGCACCGGCGCTCATCCCGGTGGTGCGGATAAGCGACATGGGCAGAAGGAAGGCCATGAACAGCATCGCCAGCACGAGTATCGCCCCCGCGCAGAAGCGGCTGAATTTATTCGATTTTCCGTCCAGTCTCTCGCTCATTCCTATATCCCCGTATTTTTATTTATCCAAGCTTTACTATTATAAATTCGCCCGATTTTATGACCGACCCGTCATAGGGGTATTCGGGCATGTCCGCGACAGCGGCGGCCACGCCGGAGGCATCCCACGCCGCCCAGTCAAAGGCGGGCGGGTCGAAGCCCGCGTAATAGGTGAGGAAATCACCGCGGCTGTAGATGTTTATAAGCCCCTCCATTATGCCGACAAGGTCGGAGGTGTCTATCTCATCCGACTCGTGCAGGAGGTTGTGTGCATCGCCGGTGATATACACCATGTCGCCGGGCTCATAGCCGGGCGTGGATTTGATGCGCGTGACGAGCGTGGAATAAAACGCATATGCGTTTTCATATTCCAGCTTCATCTTGAGATACAGCCGGTTCGCGTAAAAAATATTGACGAGCACGACCCCGGCCATGACAAGGCTGAGCACGTCGCGCGCCGCGGCGTGCCTATTCTTCATAAGCTCCTCCGCCGTGACCGCGGCAAGCACGTACACCGCCGTGAAGCTGTAGAGCATGAGCGTGTGCCGCTGTGCCGAGGCGATATAAAGGCAGTTGACGGCAAGCGGGAAAAGCACGCAGAGTGCGGCGAGCAGCGCGCGCCGCGCCGCGCTGCGGCAGCGGATGAAATACGCCGCCAGTTCAAACACGACGATACCGGCGCACACAAAGTGCAGCAGCTTTGAAAAGTCCGTTGCGACAAGGTGGTAATACCCCTTGTAGAAATAGCCGAGGAAGGCCGTGAAGGCCACGCGCACGCCGAACAGCACGGACTTGATATCTGTTTGGAAGCTCGCCCCGGCGTAGGAATTATACTCAACGCCCGCGATGTGCATCACGAGCTTATTGACGACAAAGTAAGCCGCAAGCGCCCCGGCAAGCGCGGCGAGGCACCCAAGCCCGCAGCGCACAATGCGCCGCACATCCCACTCATTGCCGATAAGGCGCTTTATGAGATAGACAACGTAGAGACTCGCCGCAACGGAGAGGTATGCCTGATATACTCCCAGCGAGAGGCACAGAGAAATGACGCTTCCCGCCCAGCGCCGCCAACCGGAGGCGCACAGCGTAAAATACACCGACGCCACGGCAAGCAGCACCGCAAGCGCATACGGCGCGCAGGTGAACATATAGGCAAAGGTGACTATCTGCGAAGGGAACACGATAAGCAGCGCGGAGAGCAGCGCCGTGATCAGCGGGCTTTTAAGCTCAAATATCCTTATGATGAGGCAGACCGCCGCCGTGAGCAGCAGCAATGACAGAATCCCGTTGAACCACGGCATTGAAAGGTCGGGGAAGATATAGCTTGTCAGCGCAAGCGCCCAGCGCCCGGAGCTGATCGATTCCCCCTTTGAAAAGAGGCCCGCTATCTCGTCGAGATTGACAAGCTTATTCGTGAGCACGAAGAGATACGCTGCAAGGCCGCTGACAAGGCAGGATGCGGCCGGCAGCGCGTACCGCGCCGCCGCCTTGCCGGTCGTCGTGCTGTGGTTCATTCTCTCTGTCCTTCCTTTGAAAGCTCAAATATCCGGCCGCTGTGCGCGGCGATGCATTCGGAGAACATGCCGCATCCGGCCGCGGTGCAGTCCGCCGTAAAGCCGGCGCTGTGCGCGCCGCGGTTTATGACGGCAAGGTATGCGCCGGGGCGCGCGCTCTCGCCGAGGGCGTCCTTATCGCCGTTTATGTAGCGCAGCACCATCAGCACATCCGCGCTGGCCGCCATGAAAACGGCCTCGCCCGTGCTGAGTGCATCCGCGCCGCGGCGCTTTGCCGCAAGGCGCGCGTAAAAATCGTGCAGCTCCCTTACGCCCTCCTTGAACGGCTGGCGGTTGAACGGGTCGCACACGCCGCACATGCCCTGCTCGTCCCCGTAATATATGCTGGGCACGCCGGGAATGGCGAATTGCAGCAGGGCGCACAGCTTCTCCGTTTCAACCGCGGCGGCAAGCTGCGCGTCGGTAAAGCTGAGCCTGACCTGCTCCTCCCGGCTGAGCGAACGGATGTTTACGCCGGTGCACAGCGCCGTGCGTATCCTGTCCACATCGTGTGAGCCGAGAAGGTTCATAAGCGAATAATAAAGCGGCTTGGGGTAGTTCATCTGCTGGCCGATGAGGAAATCGCGCAGAGCATACGCGTCCGTCTGCCCGCGGGCGAAGGCCAGCGCCGCGTCGCGGAAGGGATAATTCATCACCGAGTCGAGCGAGCAGCCAAGGGCGTAGTTGCGGCGGCGGCCGTAGCTCTCCTTTATGACGGCGTCCTCCCAGACCTCGCCGAGGATGAGGGCGTCGGGCTTTTCCTCCTTCGCGGCGCGGCGGATGAGCGAAAGCGTCTCATCCGGCAGTTCGTCCGCCACGTCCAGCCGCCAGCCTGACGCGCCGCGGCGCAGCCACGTTTTGACGACGCTGTCATCGCCGCTTATTACGAAGCGCTGCCACGAGGACTGCGTCTCGTTGACCTCCGGCAGGTCTTTAAAGCCCCACCAGCAGCGGTAATCCTCCGGGAAGCTTTTGAAATCGTACCAGTCAAAGAATTCGGACTTATCCCCCTGACACGCGCCGACGGAGGGATAGTTGCCGTAACGGTTGAAGTAAACGCTGTCAGCACCGGTGTGGGAAAACACGCCGTCAAGCACGATGCGTATGCCACTCTCCCGCGCCGCGGCGCACAGGCTTTCAAAGTCCGTCTCCGTGCCGAGGATGGGATCGGGCCGCATATAGTCTGAGGTGTCATAGCGGTGGTTGGAGCGCGCCTCCACTATCGGGTTAAGATATATGACGCTTATGCCGAGCTCCCTGAGATACGGAAGCTTTTCCTCTATTCCCTTGAAGGTGCCGCCGTAAAAATCGTCTGGGCTGTAGTCGCGCTCAAACGGGCGCGGCTGCCAGCGCACGGGCTCATCCGTGCTGGCGTGAAGCTCCGCGTTCTGGCCGAGGGCGCGGTGATACTCCACGCCGCGCTGCGCCGTGCCGTCGCCGGAAAAAGCGAAGCGGTCAGGGAATATCTGATACATCACGCATTTTCTGAACCACGCAGGCGTGCTGAAGTCCGCCAGCGCCGCCGTGAGGCGGAAGCCGCCGCTCTCGCGGCCGCAGATGCGCCCGATGAAGCCGGTGCCGTCCGGGCAGACCCAATGTGTGCCGTCCTCCGTCTCGACGCGGAAGAAGTACCACAGCGCCTGCGGCGAAGCCGGCATGGTGATGCGCGCGGCATAATGCTGCCCCTCGCGCGCCATGTCGTACTCCTGCCGCCCGGCGTCGCCGTAAACGACGAGCACGGCGCGGCGCACGCATCCGCCGAGAACGCGGAACGCAAGGCGCACCTCGCCCCCCGCGACGGCCGCACCGGCCGGGAAGCGGCATTCCTCAAGGCGGCTGTCATAGGAGACGGCAAGGCGGCTGGCCGCGGTGGAGCGCAGCAGGCTCATCACGTGCGCCGTGCGCGGCTGGAGCGCGTAGACGGCGTCCGTATCGACGCCATCCGCGCGGATATCCGCACAGCAGTGCGCCGTGACGCTGTAGGCCACGTTCATGGAAAAGCCGCAGTCGTCCATCAGAAGGCGCATAAGTTCCGGCGCGACAAGGGGATTCTCCGCCGAATAAAAGCACTCTCTCAGCCTGTCGAGCGTGAGGCCGCGGCAGAGGCAGTCCTGCGCCGCATGATAGGCGCTGGCGGCGGCCTCAAAGTACATCCGCGTCAGCGCGGGGCAGGAGTCGGAGGCAAGCAGCGCAGTAAGCTCCGCGTCGCCGCCAACGGGCTGCCAGCGTCCGGCGGCGTCAAGCGCCGCCTCGACATAGCAGCGGTCATGATATTCTATCGAAAGCGTATAGTCCTGCGACCAATGCTCCTTATAGCCGCCGCCGAAATATATTTTATATCTGGTGTTGTTTACAGCATACATATGTATAATTTTGCATACTCCTGCGCAGAAATTTCAAAGCCGAAGTCGGCCTGCATGGCGTTGTTGACGAGCGCGCGCATGACGCCCTCATCCTTCCAGCAATCCAGCGCGCGGCGCACTGCCTCGCGCAGCTCCCATGCGTCATAGTTGGCGAAGGAGAAGCCGTCGCCCTCGCCGGTATACTTGTTGTACGGCGTGACGGTGTCCCGCAGGCCGCCCGTCTCGCGCACTATAGGCAGAGAGCCGTATCGCATGGCAAGCATCTGACTCAGGCCGCACGGCTCAAACCGGGAGGGCATGAGGAAGAAGTCGCTTCCGGCGTAATAGAGGTGGGAAAGCTCCTCGTTATAGCCGATATACGCGCACAGGCGGCCCTTATACCGCGCCTCCGCGCCGCGCATGAAGTTTTCAAACCGCGCGTCGCCCGAGCCGAGAAGCGCAAACTGCATATCCTCATGGCTCATCAGCTCATCAAGGGCGCAGGTGACAAGGTCGAAGCCCTTCTGCTCCGTCATGCGCGTGACCATGGCGAAAAGCGGCACATCCGCGCGGACCTCCAGCCCGAGACGCTGCTGAAGCGCGGCCTTGCACTGTGCCTTGCCCTTGAGATGCCCCCGGTCGAAGCGGGCGGGGATCTTCGCATCGGTCTTGGGGTTGAACACCTGCTTGTCGATGCCGTTTATTATGCCGGAAAGGTCGTTTGCGCGGGCGTTGAGTATCCCGTCCAGCCCCTCGGAAAAATACGGCGTGCGTATCTCCCACGCGTAGCTGGGGGAAACGGTGTTTATCTTATGCGCAAACACACAGCCGGCCTTGAGGAAGTTGGCGCAGCCGTAAAGCTCCATGAACTCCGCGGTGTAATACTTCGCGTCCACGCCGAGAAGGTCCTGCACGAAGTCGAAGCCGCACTTGCCCTGAAAGGCGATGTTATGTATGGTGAGCAGAAAGCGCATGTTCTCCTGCATCGCGCCGGGGTACTGCGTGCGCGCGAGCATGGGGATCATGGCGGTGTGCCAGTCGTTGCAGTGGACGACGTCCGGCGTGAAGCCGAGGTTCGGAATGGCGTTGAGCACGGCGCGGCAGAAGAAAGCGTACTGCTCTATCTCGTCATAGCCGCCGCGGTATATCTTATCGCCGAAGTAGCGTTCACTGTCCACAAGGTAAATTATGACGCCGTCAAGCTCCAGCTTCTCAATGCCGACATATTCATGCCGCCAGCCCAGATCGACAAAGAAATAAAAAAGATGCTGCACCTGCGCGGCATACTTTTCCTTTATGACCCGGTGATACGGCGTTATCACGCGCGCATCTATCCCCAGCCTTGCAAGCGACTTCGGCAGCGTGCCGACAACGTCCGCAAGGCCGCCGGTCTTTGACAGCGGCGCACATTCCGCCGCGGCCAGCAGCACGTTGGGCAGGGTCTTTCTCCCCCGCTGATTGAGCATCTCACGAAATTCCCTTTTCATGTTTTTTCCTCCGTTCAAATCTCTCAGCTTACCGGCGCATGTCCTCTTTCTTCTGTAACTTATATATTATATATCGTTTCGCTGTCAATTCCAAGTACAAAATGAAAAGGGCGCGCCGCATCGTGCAGACGCCCCCCCTCTCAGTATATTCAGATTATATGTATGACGCCGAAGGTCAGGGCCGTGATAATGGCGGCGGCCATAAGCACGCCGAGGAAAATGCACGGCAGGGCCTGCTTCATGCGCATATTCAGCAGCGCGGCGATAAGCGCGCCCGTCCACGCCCCCGTGCCGGGAAGCGGGATGCCCACGAAGATAAGCAGCATCAGCGGCCCGTACTTTTCCACCTTCTGCCCCTTGAGATGGGCGCGCCGCTCCATCTTTGTGACGAAATCGTCCAGCTTTTTATGCTTGCCGCGAAGCCAGATGAAAATGCGGCTTATATACGCGATGATGAACGGCACGGGCAGCATATTGCCCAGGATGGCCGCGGTGAGCGCCAGCGGATAGTCCAGCCCGAAGCCGATGCCGTAGGGCAGGCCGCCGCGAAGCTCTATCACGGGCACCATGGAGATAAAAAACGTCGCAATGAATTTGCCGAGCGTCGTGCTTGTCAGCCATGAAATCATAAATTACTCCGATAAAACAAAATTTCAGTAGAAAATTACAGCAGTTTATTATAGCACAGGCGATTTGAAATAACAATCTAAGGTTTTGTTAAATTTTCTTAATTTTTGCGGTCTTGTGCTTTTCCCCTTAATGGGCTATAATTTTCCCGTTATCACATTCGGAAGGAGCCGCTTATGAAAGGGCGCATAGATTCCCTACAGGCCGTGCGGGCGATCGCCTGCCTTCTCATTTTCATGCACCACTGCTATATTTGCGGCACGGGCGCGCTGGGCGCGGCGATATTCATCATGCTGTCGGGCTTTCTGATGTGCCGCAGCTACTATGACCGCTCTCTTCCGCGCACGCCTATCGACTGTCTCAGATTTTCCGCAAGGAAGATATGGAAGCTGTACCCGCTGCACATCCTGACGATGCTGCCGGTACTGGCGCTGGACATTTACACCATGAAGACTGCGCCGCAGCCCGGCGCGGCGGCGCTCATCGCGGAAAAGCTCGCTGCAAGCGTGCTGCTCGTCCAATCGTGGAGTCCGCGCCTTGCCTCCGCGTTCAACGGCGTGGCGTGGTATCTGTCCGTGTCGCTGTTTTTATACTTTGCCTTTCCGTTCATCCTGCGGGCAATACGGCGCTATCGCAGCCGCGGGGCGGCATGGGCCGCCATTGCCGCGCTGTTCGCGCTTGATATCGCGCTCGGCCTTATCGCAGCGCCTTTGTGCACGGCGCTTCGCGGCGGGTACGACGCGGGGTTCGTGAGCTGGCTGTGCTATATGTTCCCGCCGGCGCGCTGCATTGATTTTGCGATAGGCTGCAATCTGGGCTATCTTTTCATAACGCGTGGGGAAAAGCCCGTGAGCCGCGGCCAGGCCGCCGCGCTGGAGGGCGCGTGCGTGCTGCTCTTTGCCGGGGCGTGGCTCATCTTCAGGCGCATTTCCGGCACGCCCGCCGCCGCGGCCTTCGGCAACACGCAGCTCTGCGTTCTGCCCGCCGGCGCGCTGGTGTATCTTTTTGCGCTGGATCCCGGCGTGCTGACGCGGCTCCTCACGAACCGCGCGACCATATTCCTCGGCGGCATAAGCGCAAGCTTTTTCCTCATCCATCAGGACGTGATACGCATCACATACATGCTGCTGGACAGGCTTGGGCTGACGCTGGAGCAGAGCAAACCTATCCTGTTCTTCGCCTGCGGCGCGGCGTCCGTCGCGCTGTCGGTTATATACGAGCGGCTTGAGGCGGCGGTCAAACGCCGCATCCACGGCCGCGCGCTGAACAACGCATAATCAATTTATATATATTATATATTTATATATACGGAGGGCAACATGAAGCATCATATCATCGTGAAATTTACGGACGGCGTGACGGACAAGGCCGCGCTCGTGCGCGAGGTCAGGGCCATGTTCGACGGCGAGGCTAAGCCGGAGGGTGTGCACAGCTACAGCTTTGTTGAAAACTGCGTGGCGCGGCCGAACCGGTACGACCTTATGATAATCGTGCACATGGACGCAGACGCGCTTGCAAACTGGGACGCCTCCGCCGTGCATCACCGCTGGAAGGATGAATTCGGCCGCTTCGTCGCGGCGAAGGCGATATTCGACAGCGTGGAATGACAATAGCAGCAAAAAACTGCGGCAGCAGCCGCAGTTTTTTCAGTATGTCAAAAAAAGCCTCGCAGAGTTTCGCGTCCGCAGACGCGAAAGCAATATGATCTGTTTTCTGCCGCGACATGTGCGTGGCGGAAAACACTTTGCGCGGAGTGAGCGTCGAATTGTCCGCTGTCAGCGGACAACTGAGGCGCAGAACGCAGCGAAGCTTTCTCGAAAAAGTGGCAAGGCCACTTTTTCGACAGTCTCAAAAAACTGCGGCAGCGGCCGCAGTTTTTTATGCTTTCTTATTGCTTCTCCCCTGCTTTCAGGTTCAGCAGGACTATCGACACGAGGATGAGCGCGATGCCGAGGGCGGCGCACAGCGTGACAGGCTCCGCGAATACCACGGCGCCAACAAGCGTGGCGACCATCGGCTCGACCGTGGCGAGGATGGCGGCGCGGCTGGCCTCGACCGCGGCGAGGCCGCGCGTATACGCCGCGAAGGGGATCACGGCCGTTATAAGCCCCGTCAGCACCAGCAGCAGCGCAAGCTGCCCGAAGGACGGTGCGGCGGCGAGCTTCGCCGTCATATCGCCGGGCGCGCAGATGACCCACGCCCCCAGCGCCGCTATAACGAATGTATAGGTCGTGACGGTGAGGGGGGAATATTTATTCAGCGCGACGCTGCCGAGGATGCTGTAAAGCCCGTAGCCTATGCCGGAACCAAGCCCGATGAGCAGCCCCAGCACGTTCAGACCGCCGCGGCTGAGCCCGGAGACGAGCACGCAGCCGCCGAACGCGCACGCAAGCGCGCACAGCTTCTTCACGCTGAGCTTTTCCCGGAAGAACACGCAGGACATCAGCATGACCCAGATGGGCGAGGTATAGAGCAGTATGGCCGCCGTCGAAAGCGGCATCATATTTATGGCCGTGAAATAGCAGACCGTGAAAAACAAAATGCTGCCAAGGCCGAGGCCGAGGAAAAGCGGGATGTCGCGCGGGCTTATCCAAAGCTTATCCCTTTCAAGCACCGCATGCAGCGCGGCGAACACCACCGCCGCCACGGTCAGGCGCAGGCAGACTATCTGGATGGACGAAAGGCCGTATTTACCGAGGGCGCGGACAAAGATGCCCATGCTGCCCCAGAATACGCCCGCGGTTATGATGAGCGCCGTGCCGCGCGCGGCGCCGTTTTTCGCCTTTGACTTCATCGATATCACAGCACCTTCTGCAAGAAGCTTATCAGGCGCGGGCTTTCGGGCGCGTCGAACAGCTCACGAGAGGGCTTATCCTCCTCTATGCGGCCGCCGTCGAGGAAGAGCGTGCGCCCGCTGACCTCGCGGGCGAAGCGCATTTCATGCGTGACGACTATCATGGTCATGCCGTCGGCGGCAAGGGCCTTCATAACGTCCAGCACCTCGCCGATCATTTCGGGGTCAAGGGCACTGGTCGGCTCGTCAAAAAGCATGACCTCCGGGTCCATCATGAGCGAGCGGACGATGGCGATGCGCTGCTTCTGCCCGCCGGAGAGCTGGCTGGGATATGCCGAGGCTCTGTCCGCAAGGCCGACGCGCTTCAAGAGGGCGTTCGCCTTCTCCTGCGCCTGCTCCTTGTCCATGCCCTTGATGCGCACGGGCGCGATGGTGAGGTTTTTCATGACGTTCATATTGTTGAAGAGGTTGAACTGCTGGAACACCATGCCCATCTTCTGGCGGTGGCGGTCGATATTCTGCCCCTTGGCACAGATATCCACGCCGTCAAAGAGGATATGGCCGGAGGTCGGCTTCTCCAGCAGATTCAGGCAGCGCAGGAAGGTGCTCTTCCCGCCGCCGGAGGGGCCGATGATGGAAACGACCTCGTTCTTATAAAAATCCGTGCTTATGTTCTTGAGCACCTCAAGCTTATGAAAGCTCTTGCAGAGGTCCTGCACCTCTATCATTTTCTGCTTATTTTCCATGGGACATCCTCCTCTCGGCAAGGGAAATGAGGCGACTGCTGATGAAGGTCATTATGAAATACAGCACCGCCGCCACGGCGAGGCATTCAAGGCTCCTGTAGCTGAGGGCGATGATATCGTTCGTGCGGAACATGAGGTCGGCAATGCCGATGACGGAGACTATGGACGACTCCTTTATGACGGTAACGAACTCGTTGCCGAGGGCGGGGAGGATATTCTTGACCGCCTGCGGCAGGACGACAAGGCGCATGGCCTCGCCGGAGCTGAAGCCGACACTGCGCGCGGCCTCCGTCTGGCCGATGTCCACGGCCTGTATGCCGGAACGGATTATCTCGGCGACGTAGGCACAGCTATTCATGCTCATGGCGACGATACCCGCGGCGAAGCGGGAGAAATTCGGGATCCACGAGATATCCGGGATCTTTATGCCGATCATGGGCAGGCCGTAGAATATGAACATGAGCTGCACCATGAGCGGCGTGCCGCGGATGAACTCTATGTATGCCACGGCGAGCCAGCGCAGCGGCGCGATGCGGCCCATGCGCATGGTGGCCATGACCGTGCCGAGAAGCGTGCCGAGAAGCACGGAAAAGGCCGCGATTATGAGCGTGTTTACGATGCCCTCCGTGAAAAAGCTGCTGTAACGCACGATGATCTTCTGCATCGTCTCAAAAAATGCCATGGGGAAACCTCCTCATACGGAATGGCCCCGCCTGTTTTTCGGCGGGGCCGGATAGCTTTATCTGTGACTTATGTATCAGCCGAGGCCGAGGCTTGCGGCAAGCTCAACTGCGGAGTCGTAAGCCTGCTGGTAGCTGCCGTCGGCAGTGACCTTTGCGATGACCTCATTGACTACTGCGAGCAGATCCTCATTGCCCTTGGCGGCGACGACGGCCTTGCCGAAGGAAGCCTCCTCCGCGGTGAACTCGAAGTTGGAGACCTCAAGCCCGCCGTTGCTGGTGGCGACGAGGGATTCGCCGACGGCCTGATCGACCACGAGACCGGCGATGTTGCCGTTCTGGACCTCAAGGCCGAGTGCGGGATACTTTTCAAGCTCGAACAGCTCGCTGTCGGGCAGAGCGGAGAGGATGAGCTGGGACTGGATGGTGCCCTTCTGTGCGCCGACCTTCTGGCCCGCGAGAGCTTCCTTGGTGGAGTAGAGATCGGCATTGCCGGTCTTTACGATGAGGAGCTGTGCGCTGGTCTCGTACAGGTCGCTGAAATCAATGACTTCGGCACGCTCGGGCGTCTTGGTGAAGGCTGCGATGCCAAGGTCTACCTGGCCGGACTGCACGGCGGGTATGATGCCGTCAAACGCCATATCGACCACTTCAAGCTCCACGCCGATGGCGTCCGCTATCTGCTGGGCCAGCCACATGTCGCAGCCGGCGAAGTTGGCGTCGAGATCCTTGAACTCATAGGGGGCGTACTGCGCCTCGGTGCCGACGACAAGCTTGCCCTTGGCCTTGATGCTGTCAAGCAGGCCTTCGGATGCCGCTTCCTCTGCGGGGGCCGCAGCTTCTGCCGGGGCCGCGGTCTCTTCGGCGGCGGGGGCTTCGGTGGCGGCGGGCTGTTCAGCCGGGGCGGCGCTGCTGCCGCAGCCGGCAAGTGCAAAAACGAAAAGCACGAGGCAGAGCGCAAGGCAGATGCCCTTCTTAAAGAAATTGTTATTCATGATGTCCTCCCATATTGATGCATAATATGCATTCATTTCTTGTTTACGCGTATAATTATACATCTTTTTTGCATTTTGTAAATAGTCATATATGCACAATATATTTGGACGGGCATCCGGCGTTTTGTGGTCAATGTGTATATATATTCACACGATGCATGAATATATTCATAATATGCGGATATTTGCCGTCAGAATGAAAGCTTTTCCATCCTGTCATATGCAAGCTTGAGCTTGTCTATATCCACGGTGCAGGCAATGCGGAAGTGCCCCGCACCGGCCTTGCCGAAGCCGCTGCCCGGCATGACGAGGATGTGCGCCTCGTCCAGAAGGCGCTTGCAGAACTCCGCGTCCGTCAGGCCGGTCTTTTCCACGCCGGGGAAGAGATAGAAGGTGCCGCGCGGGCGGACAAGACTGAGATACGGGATCTTTTCCAGCCTATCGGCGGAGTAGAATATCCTGTCGCGGTAGGACGTGACGTAGATATCCCGTATGCGGCGGCGCTGGCCGAGGGCCGCAAGCGCGGCACGCTGGGAGACGGAGGGCGTGGTATAGATAAGAGAGCTGTTTATTTTCAGCATCGCGCGGACGAGCTCCGGCTGTGCGATTATCGCGCCGACGCGCCAGCCGGTCATCATGAAGTTCTTTGAAAAGCTGTTGAGAGTGATGACGCGCTCCTCCATGCCGGGCAGAGTGCGCATGGGAACATACTCCCCGTCGTAGATAAAGGTGGTGTATATCTCATCCGCCGCAACGAGAAGGTCATACTCCTGCGCGACGCGGGCGATCATGGCAAGCGTGGGCGCGTCATAGGCCATGCCGGTGGGGTTGGCGGGGTTATTGAATATGAGGGCCTTGGTCTTGGGCGTTATGGCGGCGCGCAGGCGCGCCTCGTCAATGGCGTAATCCTCCGCGGCAAAGGTGGGCACCTCCACGCAGACGCCACCGGCCAGCTCTATCTGACTGCGGTATGGGCCGAAGAAGGGGGAAAACACGATGACCTCGTCGCCGGGGTCGAGTATGGCCATCATGGTGAGAGCCATGCCGAGGGAGCTGGAGGCCGTGATGAGGACGTTATCCGCAGTGATGGTCTGGCCGAAGTCCTCATGCCACGCATCGCATATGGCGGCGATGAGCTGTTTGTCGCCCTTGGGGTCGCCATAGTGAGTATAGCCGAGCTTCGCGTCGCGGAAGGCCGCGTCGATTATCTCTCCGTCGGTGATGAAGTCCGTGTCGCCGATGCTGAGGTCGATGATATCATCGTATTTTGCGAGGGCGGCGGTGTCCAGCGACAGCGTGGGGGCCGAGTTTTCGGCAAAGCGCTTTGCAATATAATTTCTCATTTTTCTTCTCCTTTTTCTTCTGTAACACAAGGTATGACCGTGGAGGCATTCGGAATAACGTAAACCGACTTCCCGTCGAGCTGCGCCGCGGCGAGCAGCGCGTCCACATCCGAAAAGGCGCGGATGCCCATGGGCGCGACGCTTTCCGGGTCGATGGACGAATAAAGCAGGATGTTATAGCGCCGGGCCTGCTCGCAGTTGAGGAAGAACACATAGCCCGCGACGGTGAAGGCCTCGCGCAGGCGCTTTTCTATCGTGCCCGCGGTGAGGTCAGCCGACCAGCCGAAGTACTCCTCCGGCCCGCCGCCCTCCGGCGCTTCTATGACGAGGATGAGCGTGCCGCCCGGCCGCAGACCGGATTCGACGTTATCAATGGCTTTCGTGCCCTGATAAAGCGAGATATCCTTCGGATAGCCGCCGCATCCGGCGACGATGACATCCGCCTTTTCCGGCACGGGCACCTTGTATATCGCGTCCACCGCGCGGCACCCGGCCTGCCACGACGTGAGATAGTGACCGGAATATATCCCGGCAAGCTTCATCTGCGCGTTCATGACAAGGTTTATCATGAAAAGATCCTTCACGAGCGCGGCGGCCTCGCACATATCCTCATGCAATGGGTTGCCGTCGAGCACGCCGTTGCCTATCGCGGGGTTGGAGCGCAGCGCCGCCGCGTCCAGTGAAAAGGCGTGGTTATGGCGGATGGTGTCCAGCCCGCTTATGCCGGGCAGGATGCTCTTGCGTCCGCCGCCGAAGCCCGCCATGACGTGATGCGTGCACGCGCCGAGGCAGATGACGATGTCTGCCAGCGCAGCGTCGCGGTTTATGCGCACGGGGGTACCGTGCGGCGTATCGCCGAGATAGACCAGATCGGGCGCGGCGCAGTCATGATTGACGACGCGCACGCGCGCGTAAACCTCCGGCGTGACGAGGCGGCGTAGCTCATCCGGGCTTCCGCCCACGTGCGTGCCGTTGGCAATGACGATGGTGATGTCCGCATCCCTGACGCCGCAGCGCTGCGTGAGGTAATCAATGATGTGCGGCACGACGAGGTCCTGCCGCATCCAGAAGCGGCTCATATCGCTGACGACGAGGGCGACCTTATCCCCCGCATGTACGCGCGCACACAGCGGCGCGCTGTCAATGGGCGCGTCAAGGCTTTGCGCCAGCGCGGCGGGGATATCCGCAATGGCGGGCACATCGTTCCCGTGAAGCTCGGCAATGACGCCGCGCTCATCCAGCGGCAGTGTGACCGCGCCCTTCCCATATGCAAAGGTGTAATTCTTCATAGTCTGGCCTTTCATGAATATACATGCTGAATTTTTATGCCCATACTATACATTATCGGAAATAAATATGCAATAGATACATTTAAATAAAATGCATGGCGCGGCGGAGGTGCTTCCGCAGCGCCATGACATAAAAAATCTGCAAACCGGATGAAAACGCAGGCCAATCCCCCAGCCATTGTCATGTAAACATGCACTAGTCAACAAATAATGGACACGAAAACAAAAATAATT
>UMHM01051049.1_pt1 | contig 19052 bp, 8 predicted proteins | sample 1965501 | NCBI WGS metagenome assembly UMHM01 (sample SAMEA4836095, study PRJEB28245) | human gut metagenome | biome: gut microbiome; material: fecal sample | place: Denmark | collected 2008
AGAAATTTTGGGCACCGCAACAGGATCATCGGCCCCTACGGAGTTGGTTGTAGGGGGTGGATGACTCTGCTCGTCCGGGCGGTGTGCGGGGCATCCGGCGGGAATCATAGGGACGGCGGCGGATTTTTTTGGTATTTATAGATAAATTCGCAGAATTTCCTGTTGCGTTTTGGGGCGTTTTCGTGTAAAATAGGGATACAATCAAGATTGGTAGCTGTAAGGAAGTGCTTTGCGCACGGGCTGCAACTATCACTCGGCGCTGTGCTTGAGTGTTTCAGATCCTCTCGGGAGGGTTTGAAACATTTTTCGTTATAGGCGGCAGTGTCGAATATAGGGAGAAAGGTCTTGACTCAAATCCGTAACAGCGAGAAAACAGCAAGGAGGAAAAAAGAATGTATTTAGTCACCAACGGCAGACTCATCACCCGTGACCCCGACGGCAAGGGGTACTATGAGCACGGTGCTGTGGCCTACGAGGGCAGCCAAATCGTAGAGGTAGGCGAGGAAAGTGCCCTGCGGGCCAAGTACGCGGATGCGGAGATCATCGACGCCAAGGGCGGCGTCATCATGCCCGCCCTCATCAACGCCCACACCCACATCTACTCCGCTTTGGCCAGGGGCCTGTCCATTGTGGGCAACAACCCCACCAATTTCTACGAGGTGCTGGACGGAACCTGGTGGGCCATCGACCGCCACCTGATGATGGACGGTACCCGCGCCAGCGCCACCGCCCTCTACATGGACTCCATCAAGCAGGGCGTCACCACCATCTTTGACCACCACGCTTCTTACGGCGAGATCCCCGGTACCCTGCACACCATTGCCGAGGAGAGCAAGCGTCTGGGCCTGCGCTCCTGCCTGTGCTATGAGGTCTCCGACCGGGACGGCGAGGAGAAGTGCCTCCAGGCCATTCAGGAGAACGCCGACTTCATCAGCGAGTGTGAGAAGAACAAGGACCCCATGCTGGCCGCCATGTTCGGCGGGCACGCCCTGTTCACCATCTCCGACAAGACCTTTGACCGCATGGTGGAGGCCAACAATGGCCGCACCGGCTACCACATCCATGTGTCCGAGGGCATGAACGATGTGTATGACTCCCTGCAGAACTATGGCCGCCGCCCCGTGCAGCGCCTGCAGGACCATGGCATTCTGGGGGAAAAGACCATTCTGGGCCACTGCATCCATGTGAACACCGCCGAAATGGAGATCATCAAGGAGACCGGCACCATGGTGGTGAACAATCCCGAGAGCAATATGGGCAACGCCATCGGCATCTGCCCGGTGCTCCAGCTGCACAAGCGTGGCATCCTCCTGGGCATGGGCACCGACGCCTATACCAACGACATGCTGGAGTCCCTGAAGGTGGCCCTGTGCTCCCAGCGCAGCCAGAACTGCCTGCCCAATGTGGGCTGGTGCGAGGTCACGGATATGCTGTTCAAAAACAACGCCAAGATCGGCGAGAAGTACTTCCCCGCCACCCTGGGCGTGCTGAAGGCCGGCGCCGCCGCCGACATCATCGTGATGGATTACAAGCCCTTCACCCCCTTCTCCGACGAGAACATCGACGGCCACATGATCTTCGGCATGACCGGCCGCCAGTGCCAGACCACCATCGCAAACGGCAAGGTCCTTATGCAGGATCGCGTGCTGGTGGGTATTGACGAGGAGGCCGAGAATGCTCACATCCTGGAGGCCGCCAAGAAGCTTTGGGGAGATCTGAATCACCGGGTGTATTGATGTTGCCGAAGCGCAAGAAGGGCCGACTGACAGGGTACGATTATAGTGCCAATGGGTCCTATTATATAACCGTGTGTACCAAGGATAAGCAGCACATCTTGGGCCATTCCGTAGGGGGCGGCGTCCTCGACGCCCCGTATGTACGGCTATCGAAATATGGCGCGATGGTCCGGGATGCCCTGCTGGAAATGGGCACTTTTTATGATGACATAACCATCGATCATTATGTCGTCATGCCCAACCATATACATTTCATTCTTTCCATTTGCGGGGAGGGCGGGCCGTCGAGGACGCCGGCCCCTACGAACGCACGATTGCCAGCTTTTCTCTCTGCCTGGAAACGGCTCACAAATAAAAAAGCCGGTTTTTCCCTCTGGCAGCGAGGCTACTACGACCATATCATTCGGTGTGAGGCGGATTATCTACGCATTTGGCAATATATGGATGAAAACCCCGTCCGGTGGACGGAGGACGAGTATTATTTTGAATAAATATAGGAGGAAGCCCTATGTCTGAAAAAATGTATCCCATTCCTTTTAAGTCTCTTATGAACTGGGTGGTCACCGAGTACGCCATGAGCGGCGAGATCTTCGGCGTACACAAGGCCTACAAGGCCAGCGGCAAGAGCCTGCCCATTTTCGGTGAGCGCATCGAGACCCCCTTCGGGCCCGCCGCCGGTCCCAACAGCCAGCTGGCTCAGAACATCATCGCCGCCTACTTCGCCGGAGCCCGCTTCTTTGAGGTCAAGACCGTGCAGAAGATGGACGGCGCCGACCTGGCCGCCTGTGTGCCCAGACCCTGCATCCTGGCAAACGACGAGGGCTACAACCAGGAGTGGTCCACGGAGCTGACCGTGCCCCAGGCCATGGACGAATATATTAAAGCCTGGTGCGCGCTGAAGGTCCTTTCCAAGGTCTACGGCCTGGGCGACCCCAACGGGTTCGTATTCAATATGTCCGTGGGCTATGACCTGGAGGGCATCAAGGGTGAGAAGGTGGACACCTACCTCAACGGCATGATGGACGCCACCAAGACCGCCATTTTTGGTGAGTGCAAGGCAGTGCTCAAGGAGCTGTTCCCCCAGGAGAGCGACTACATTGACGCCATCTCCCCCTGCGTTTCCCGCAGCGTCACCGTGTCCACCCTCCACGGCTGCCCCCCGGATGAGATCGAGCGCATTGCCTCCTACCTCATTTCCGAAAAGCACCTGCACACCTTCGTGAAGTGCAACCCCACCATCCTGGGCTATGAGACCGCCCGGACCATTCTGGACGGTATGGGCTACGACTATATCGTGTTTGATGACCACCACTTCCGGGAGGACCTTCAGTGGGCGGACGCCGTGCCTATGTTTGAGCGCCTGCAGGCCCTGGCCGACAAGTGCGGTCTGGAATTCGGGCTGAAGCTCTCCAACACCTTCCCCGTGGACACCACCCGGGGTGAACTGCCCAACGACGAAATGTATATGTCCGGCCGGTCCCTCTTCCCCCTGACCATTGAGATGTGCCACCGGATCTCCCGCCAGTTCAAGGGTAAGATGCGCATTTCCTTCGCAGGCGGCGCGGAATACTTCAACTGCGACAAGCTCTTTGCCGCCGGTATCTGGCCCATCACCGTGGCCACCACCATCCTCAAGCCCGGCGGATACAACCGCCTGCTGCAGATGGTGGAAAAGGTGGAGTCCATGCCCTACAAGGCCTTTGACGGCACCTGCACCGAGGCCATCTGCGAAATGTCCGCCGCTTCTCACACGGACTATCACCATGTCAAGCCCATCAAGCCCCTGCCCAAGCGCAAGAGCGAGAAGAATGTACCCTGGATCGACTGCTTCACTGCCCCCTGTAAGGGCGGCTGCCCCATCGAGCAGGACATTCCCGAGTATGTGGAGCTGTGCCGCAAGGAGCTGTACGGCCCGGCCCTGAAGCTTATCACCGAGAAGAATCCCCTGCCCTTCCTCACGGGCACCATCTGCGCGCACCGCTGCCAGAACAAGTGTACCCGCAACTTCTACGAGGAGTCCGTGCAGATCCGCGACACCAAGCTGGTGGCGGCCTACCACGGCTATGAGGCCCTCATGGCCTCCATCCGGAAGCCCGCTAAGGTTTCCGGCAAGAAGGCCGCCATCATCGGCGGCGGCCCCACCGGCATCGCCGCGGCCTATTTCCTGGGCCGGGCCGGTATCGAGACCACCATCTTCGAGCGCGAGCGGTGCCTGGGCGGCGTGCCCCGGCATGTGATCCCCTCCTTCCGCATTGCCAACGAGACCATCGAGAAGGACATCGCCCTGATGCAGAAGTACGATGTGGAGGTCAAGTGCGGCGCCCCCGCTCCCTCTGTGGAGGAGCTGAAGAAGCTGGGCTACACCCACATCCTCTTCGCCGTTGGCGCCTGGAAGCCCGGCAAGCTGGACATCCCCGGCGATGTGGCCGGTGCCATCCAGTGGATGAAGGGCGTGAAGGCCGGAAACATCGCCGTAGGCGGCAATGTGGTGGTGGTAGGCGGCGGCAACACCGCCATGGACGCAGCCCGTCTTGCCAAGCGCAGCGGCGCTAAGAATGTGACCCTGGTGTATCGCCGCACCAAGAAGTATATGCCTGCCGACGAGCATGAGCTGGCTCTGGCTCTTCAGGACGGCGTGGCCTTTGCCGAGCTGGCCGCTCCCGTGGCCCAGGCAGACGGCGTGCTCAAGTGTGAGCAGATGAAGCTGGGCGAGGCCGATGCCTCCGGCCGCCGCAGCCCCGTGGGCACCGGCGAGTTCTTCACCGTGCCCTGCGACCTGGTCATCTCCGCCGTGGGCGAGCAGGTGGACGACGCTCTCATGAGCGCCAACGGCATCGAGCTGGACAAGAAGGGCCGTCCCGCCTTCAAGACCAATGTGGAGGGCGTGTACGCCGCCGGCGACGCCACCCGGGGTCCCGCCACCGTGGTGGAGGGCATTGCCGACGCCGCCCGGTTTGCAGAGGAGGTCATCGGCGCAGCTCACACCTATGAGATCCCCGCTGCGGCCTATATCACCAAGGCCGACGCCATCGCTAAGAAAGGCACCCTGCTCATGAGCAAGGACGCCTGCTGCGAGGGCAAGCGCTGCCTGCAGTGCAGCACCGTCTGCGAAAACTGCGTGGACTCCTGCCCCAACCGGGCTAATGTGGCCATTGCCATGGCCGACGGCAGCCACCAGATCGTCCATGTGGACAAGATGTGCAACGAGTGCGGCAACTGTACCCAGTTCTGCCCCTACACCTCCGAGCCCTGCCACGACAAGTTCACCCTGTTCCAGACCGCGGAGGACATGGTGGACTCCAAGAACGCCGGTGTGCTGTTCCTGGGCGGCGATATGGTTCGTGTGCGCACCTTCGGTGAGCCTAAGGACTACGATTTGAGCCGTGACAATGACCTGCCCGCCGACCTGGAGAAGCTGATCGTCACCATTCGTGACAAATACAGCTACCTGTTTGGCTGAGCCAAAGCGCTTTTCCCTCGAAACTTATAAAGAACCGCCCTGTCCCTTATTTTGGGGACAGGGCGGTTTTGCTATGGGTTATTGGCCCTTTCGGGCGGCATTATCAGCCGTTCTCGCGCTTTTTGCGGCTGACTACCACCAGGGTGCCCAGGCCGCACAGGGCTGCCAGGGAAACCCACAGTGTCAGGCCGGTGGTGTCACCGGTGGGCACCACGGCGGGTGCAGCGGTGACGGTGAACACAGTCTCAGCCGTGCCGGAGGCGGAGTTCACACCCAGGGTGTGCTGACCCACGGACAGGGTGCTCAGGTAATCGGCCTTCAGCGTCACCAGAATGCTTCCTTCCCGGAGGGTGTACTGGTTTTTGTCCAGCACCTTGCCGTCCACGCTGACGGAGAGGAAGTCCTCGAAGGAGGCATCGGAGCGGAAGGTCAGATCGGTATTGCCGCCGGTCTGGTGCTTGCCGTTGGCGCCCTCCACGATGGTGGGAGCCAGCTTCGTCACAGGCTCGGTGCGCAGTACCAGGCCGCAGACGGTGCAGGTGAAGGTCTTTTCACCCTCCACAGCAGCGGTGGGTTCCTTGGTGATCTTGCCCTCGTCGGAGATGTGCTTCTCAGCGGTGGAGGTCACATCGCAGCCATCGCGCTTGCAGGTCTGCCAGTGGCCGGTTTCATCGTACAGATAGGGCTGGCCTGCAAAGTCGTGGCCCAGGGCGGTGCCTGCGGCGGTGAAGGTCTCGCTGCCGTTTTCGGCGCAGCGCTCACAGCTCTTATAGTACACAGCGTCCTCGGTGCAGGTGGCGGCGCTCTTCAGGTGGGCGGCGCCGGTGTCCTCCCGGGTGTAGCTGTGGCCCAAAGCGGTATCCGCAGCGATGAAGGTCTCGGTGCCGTTCTTGCCGCAGCGCTCGCAGCTCTTATAGTACACAGCGTCCTCGGTGCAGGTGGCGGCGCTCTTCAGATGATCGGCGCCGGTATCCTCCTTGGTATAGCTGTGGCCCAAGGGGTCGCCATCGGTGAAGGTCTTGTCCGCGCTGTGCATGTCGCAGCGAGAGCAGTCGTAATAGTACACGGCGGCCTCGGTGCAGGTGGCGGCACTCTTCAGGTGAGCATCATCCACCAGCTTCTCGGTGAAGTCGTGGCCCAGGGGATCACCATGGGAATAGGTGTCCGCGGTGCTGTGGGTGTCGCAGCGGGAGCAGTCGTAGTAGTACACGGCGGCCTCGGTGCAGGTAGCAGCGGTCTTCAGGTGGGCATCATCCACGATCTCCTCGGTAAAGTCGTGGCCCAGGGGATCACCATAGGAATAGGTATCCGCGGTGCTGCGGGTATCGCAGCGGGAGCAGTCGTAGTAGTACACGGCAGACTCGGTGCAGGTAGCGGCGCTCTTCAGGTGGGCGGCATCTGTCACTTTCTCGGTGAAGTCGTGGCCCAGGGGATCGCCATAGGAATAGGTATCCGTGGTGCTGTGGGTATCGCAGCGGGAGCAGTCGTAGTAGTACACGGCAGACTCGGTGCAGGTGGCACCGGTCTTCAGGTGGGCATCATCCACCAGCTTCTCGGTGAAGTCGTGGCCCAGGGCGGACTTCAGGAAGCGATCGTTGGTGTCGTAAGCCTTAGAGGTATCCATGTCGCCGTTCTTGTCGGCAAAATACTTGCCGCAGTCGCCGCAGTACCAGTAGGCATTGTTGCCGGGCTCGGTGCAGTTGGGGTCCTTAGCCTCGGTCTTAGTGATGTTCACATGGTTATTGGGGTTCTTATCCGCCAGCTTGTAGTCGCAGGTGGCGCACTTAGACTCGGCTACGCAGGTGGCTTCGTTGCCGGCGTGGGCCTGGTGGGTGCTCTCCTGGGTGCAGCCGCCGTGCTTGCAGATCTGCCAGTGCTCGGTGGCGCTGGTCTTATAGGGCTGGCCGGAGAAGTCGTGGCCCAGAGCGTTCAGCAGGAAGCTGGCATTACTGTTGTAAGCGACGGTGGAATCCAGCTTGCCGTCCTTGTCGGCATAGTAGTTGCCGCAGTCGGCACAGTACCAATAGGCATCGTTGCCGCCCACTTCGCAGGTGGGAGCCACGGCCTTCGTCTGTTTAGCGTTCTTATGGGTCAGAGCCGCGATGTCAAAGGCGCTGGCGTCGTCATACAGAGTCTTGTCGCCGTCCTTGAAATACTTCTGGCAGTCGGCGCAGTAGTTATAAGCCTCGTTGCCCGCAGCGCCGCAGGTGGGAGCCTTGTAAGCGGTGGAAGTGACCTTGCCCTCGGTGTGGTTGTGGGCATTGAACTCGCCATACTGGGCATGGCAGGTGGTACACACAGCCTTGGTGACGCAGGTGGCGGGGGTGTCGGTCATGTGATTTCCACGCTCCTCGGCGGAGCAGCCGGGCACGGTGCAGTTGCGCCAGTGCTGGGTGTCGTTATGTTCCCACTCGCCCCACTGGTGATCGGCGGGATGGGTGATGGTGAAGGTCCAGCTATCTGCCGTGAGGCCATCGGTGGGAGCGAAGTTACCGTCGCCGGAGATGACCAGATACACCTGGTAGGTGCCGGGATCGGTGGGACTTGCCACCACCTGGCCGTTCTGCTTATACACCAGGGAGGTCTGGCAGCCGCCCAGAGTGTAGGGGCTGTTCAGGGTGATGCTCGCGGTTTTGGGGTTGCCGTCCCAAACCAGGTCGGCGGGAGCGGTGAAGGCGAAGTCCGCGGCCTGGGCCGCTCTCTTGGAGATGATCCAGGTGAGGGTGTTGCTCTCGGGGGTGGCGCTCCACTGGTATCTATCCTCTTCCAGCTTCACAGTCACGGTGTAGGAGCCCGCGTTGGTGGCCTTGGTGATGCCCTCCACGGTGTAGCCCTCGTCGCCGATGGGCAGGGTGTGCTCTTTACCGGTATAGGTGTAGCTGAGGCTGGGTGCGGGGAAGTTGATGGTCTTCAAATACTTGGGCACGGTCACTTCGGCAGCATCGGAGGTGTAGGAAATATCCGTTGCCTTGACGCGGACATAGTAGGTGCCCTGGCCGCCTACGGTGGTAGTGCCCTCGGTGCAGGAGGTCCAGGTCTCGCTGTTGGGAGCGGTGGCCCACTCCATAGTGGCCTTGGTGCCGCTGATCTTGCCGTCCACGGCCCCCCAGGTGCTGGGAGCCTCGCCCTGAAGGCCGCCGGGGGCGGCGGGGGTGGTCTTAGCGGTGGCGGCGGGGAGGATCAGGGTCACTTCCTCCGCCGTGGGGGTGCCGGAGACGGTGATCTGGGTGAGGCTGTCACGGGTGACGGTGATGCCGTCCTTGGACAGATTGGCCGCGTAGTCCTCGGGGAAGTAGCAGCCGTCTGCGGCGGTGATGGTCACATTCGCAATGGGATGGTTTTTCAGAACCGTCTGCTTCAGGTCACCGGAGGCGGTCATGTTCTCGCCCAGGGTGACGGTGACGGCGCTGGACTCGGCGATGATGTAAAGCTGATTCTTGTCGGTATCCAGCTTCACCTCATAGCCCTCATCGCTGGTGAAATAGCCCTTGCTGGTCGCGTCGCCGGTGATATAGACGGGTGCGATGGTGCCGCCGTCCTTCAGGGGCTTTACCTCGGTGGTGACACCGATGGTGGAGCCTGCGGTGAGGCCGGTGACAGCGGGGAGCATTGTTCCAGCAGTCACTTCAGGGAAATAGAGGTTGTTGACCTCTCCCTCGGCGTTATTGCCGGTGATGATCACCTTGCCGGACAGCTCAAAGACCCAGCCGTTGTTGTAACGGCTTTGGGGAATGATACGGGCATTCAAACCGCCGCCGCCCCATTTTTCGAGCGTGGTGGCCGTATTGCCGGTGATGGTGGTGTCGCTGATCTTCACGGGGCCGGAGGCGTTGATGCCGCCGCCGCATTTGGCGGTGTTATTTTCAATGGTGGCATTCTGGATAACCGCAGGGATATAGGGGTCACCTGTGGTCCCGCTGCCCTTGGCTCCGGAAATATACACGCCGCCGCCCAGGCTCTCCCCACCGTTATTGCCGGTAATGCTGGCGCCGTCCATAGTGAGGGCGCAGTTGTTTGCGTAGATGCCGCCGCCGCCATGCGCCGCGGTGTTGCCGGTGATGTTGGCTTTGCCAATGGTGAGGGTACCGCCGTCCGCGTAGATGCCGCCGCCCTCAACCGCAGAGCTGCCAGTGATGGTGCCGCCGTTGATGATGACGGTAGCGCCATCGTTGTACACAGCGCCGCCGTGGCCGGCCCACCCACGGGAATCATTATCTTTTTCGGTTTCAGCGGCTTTGCCGGTGATGGTGCCGCCATTCATGGTGAAGATGCCATGCTCGACATACACGGCGCCGCCGCTGCCTTTGAGGGCCTTGCCGCTGAGGGAACCGGCGTTCATGATGAAGGTGCCGCTATACATATACACCACGCCGCCGTGGCCGTTTGTGGAGCGGGCACTGATGGAGCCGCCGTTCATGACGAACTTGCCGCCCTTCATCCACACGCCGCCGCCATTAAGAATAGTGTAGCTACTGTCATTTTGATAATCATAGCCGGTGAGCTTGCCGTTCCACAGGGTGAAGGTGGAGCCGGAGGTCACATACACATCCCGGGCGTACCAGCCGCTGCCGGTGATCGTGCCGGGCTTGCTCTCGTTGCAGTCCGTAACGGCGACCTTATTGCTGTCATCCACATCAATGATCGCGTTGTCCCCGGCACCGCTGCTGATGCCCAAGCCATTGAGGCAGAGGTTAATGTCCTTGGTGGGGGCCCAGGAGCTGGAATATCCCCGCAGCAGGTAATAGTTGCCCGCAGGCAGGTCCTTCAGCTCGGTAACGCCGATCCAGTTGAGCTTTTCGTGGGTGTGGGTGCTGTCGGCGGTGTTTTCCCCGGTGCCGCAGACGCAGTGGGTGTGGCCCTTACCGTTGTGCCACAGCTCCAGGCCGGTATTGCCCGAGGTCAGCAGGGGGCCGGAGGTGCTGGTGGTAGGCCGCAGGACAAAGTGGTCTTTGTCGTCTGCGTGGAAGCCCTTAGTGCTGGTGTTGCCCGAAACCACCAGGGAGGGAATATCCCAGGCGCTGAGGCCAATGTAGCTGGCGCCGGCATTGAAGCCGCTGTCCGTGGTGATGGTGCAGCGGGAGCCTATGGAGCCTATCATAACATTGCAGGTGACAACGGTCGTCATGTCCTGATAGTAGGCATTATAGGGAATCCGGGACTTGTTGTTCTGCACCACGACCTTGCCGGTGAAAACGGGGGCGTTGGCGCTGTCCACAGTGATGCCGCCGCCGTGCCACTGGGATTCGTTATCCTCAACGGTGGTATTCTTGATGGTGGCCGTGCCCTTGCCGTAGAGGTAGATGCCGCCGCCGTCGCCGTGGGAGAGGTTTTTGGTGACGGTGCAGTTTTCAATGAGGGTAGTGCCCGGGCAGCCGCTGTTGATGGCGCAGCCCCGGCTGGTTTCGTAATTTACATTGCTGTAGGTATTGGCATTGCCCGTGAAGGTGCATTTCTTCACCGTGAAGCTGCCCGTGGTTGCGCCCTGGTCCGTGTACCAGAGGGTGGGGGCACGCATGGTGTTATTCGTAAAGGTGCTGTCCGTCACCGTGACCTTGCTGCCGGTGGAGGCCACCAGGAAGCCGCTCTTGCTATCGTAGTATTCGCAGCCGCTGATATTGACGGTGGCACCTATAGCCGAGATAAAGGTGCTGCCGGTTTTCTCCTTCACGGTCACATTGGTCAGGTTGAGAGCACTGCCGGAGGCATTCTCGATGTTGTAGGTGCCGCCGGAGTTGTAGGAATAGCCGGTGATGTAGCCGGGGGTTGCGGTGTCATGCTTGCAGTCGGTGATGTTCAGGGTGCCGCTGTTTTTGAAGTAGATAGGCTCGCTCTTGTGGCCGTTGAGGCAGACATTTACGGTGTTATTCGCGCCCACGGTCACAGTGCCGGACATCTTGGAATCCTGCAGCAGGTAATAGCTGCCGGTGGCATTGCTGGGGATCTCGGCCAGCGAATAGACGGGGGTGTAGGTAATGCCATCGTGGGTGTGAGCCGGTATCCTGGCCAGCACATCTTCGCCGTCGCCATCACGGACTAGGGTGATCTTTTCCGCCTCGAAGGCGAAGCGGCTGTCGCCGTTACGAATATCCTTGCCGGAGTTGGTGATGACCGCGGTACCCTCTGCCTTCTGAATGCGCGCCAGGGGCAGGGAGAGGGTGATGTGGCTGCCGTCCGCCGGAGCCGCCGGAGCTATGAGCTTCTTCGCGCCGGGGAGATAGAGGTTGTGCCCGGTGGTTTTTTCGGAGGAGTTATTCCGGACGATGATGGTGCCGGTGCCCAGGTTCACGGTACCCTTGGTGTCCAGATAGAGGCCGCCGCCCTCATACACAGCAGTGTTGTCCTCGATGGAGCCGCCGCCCAGGTTCAGGGTGCCGCCTACGAACACGCCGCCGCCGCGGACGCTCTTCGCAGTGTTGGTATACTGCTCCTTCATGGTGTTGGACTTGATGGAGGCGTTGTCGTTCATGGTGAAGGTGCCGCCGCTGGCCACATAGACGCCGCCGCCCTGGGCGTTGCTGTCGGCGTAACCGCTGCGGACCAGGTTACCGCTTATGACGGTGTCGCCGGACATGGTGAACTTGCCGGAAGCGCCCACATAGACGCCACCGCCCAGGTGTTCAACAGCGTTATAGTCCTGCTTGGCGATGTTGTTCGAGATCTGGGCATCGCCGGACATGGTGAAGGTGCCGTTGTACACGGCCACGCCGCCGCCGTTGCGGGTGGCGGTGTTGCCGGTGATCTCGCCGCCGGACATCTTGAAGGTGCCGTTGCTGCCGACATAGACGGCGCCGCCGTTGCTGAGCGACTTGCTCGTACCGGCGGTATTATTCTTGATAACGCCGCCATACATATAGAACTTACCGCCGTTTACATTCACGGCGCCGCCATTGTAGGCAACAGCCCAGGTCGCTTCTTTATTGCTGGAGTAGTTGCCGGAGATCTCGCCGCCATAGAGGTTAAAGACACCGGTGGAGTTTACCAGCACGCCGCCGGTGTAGGGCTTGGTGCTGGTGGGCTGCAGTGCATCGCCCTGGTTATCCTTGATGGAGCCGCCATACATATTAAATGTACCGTTGACCTCCACAGCGCCTGCCAGGAGATCGTTCTGATACGCGTCCAAGCTCAGGTCGCAGATGCTGCCGTTATAGAGGTTGAAGGTGGCTCTGGCGCCGATGATAACGCCGCTGGCCTCGTCGACACTGCCCGAGGCGGTAATGTTGCCGGTGACCTTGCCATCGGTGCCGCAGTCGGTGAGGTTAAATGTGATATAGGTGTTTTCCAATTCGATGGCCGCCGTTTTCCACGCCGCATGGATGGCGTGGCCGTTGAGGCACAGGGTCCCGCCGCTGGGCTTCCAGGTTTTGGTGAGGGTCACATCATTCAACAGGTAGTAGCTGCCGCTATCTTTGATCAGGTCCAGGCTGCTGACGCCCTTGCAGGTGATCTTTCGATGGCCGGTGCCGGTCTCTTGGCAGTCGGTGCGGCCGCAGATGCAGTGGGTGTGGTCATCCTTGCCCACCAGCTCAAGATCGCCGCCGGTGGTGGCCTTGAGCTTGGTTTCGGTGCGGTCGGCGGTGAAATAGCCGGTTTCGCTGTCGTTGGCATAGCCGGTGACCAGGGTGGAGGGGATGTTCGCGCCGGAAATGCCGACCTGGCTGCCCTCTTGCAGACCGGAGCCGCTGACGGTCTTACCGGCGGCCAGGTACACATTGTTGGAGCTGCCCTTGCCGGTGTTGCCGGTGATGTCGGTGACACCGCTGACGGTGAAGGTGGTGCCGGCAAAGTACACGCCGCCGCCCAGCTTCTCAGAGGTGTTGCCGGTGATGGTGGTGCCGCTGAGGTTCAGCGTCACATCGCCGGAGTAGCTGTCGTGGGATTGGGCATAGATGGCGCCGCCGTTACTGTTGGCGCTGTTGCCGGTGATGGTGCTGTTCTTGATGTCCAGGTTCACTCTGCCGTAGGCATAGATGGCACCGCCCTGAGAGTAGTCGGCGGAGGTGCCGGTGGAGGAACAGCCGGAAATGGTGGCGCCGTTCATGGTGAGGCTGGCGGTATCCTTGTCCTGGGACCAATCAGGCTTGCGGTTGATATAAATACCGCCGCCATTGGAGGTGTTAGTGCAGTCTTTAATAGCGCTGCCCTGCTCCATGACCACACTGCCCCGTACCAAGCTGATGGCACTGCCGCCGTTGATGGCAGAACAGTTTTGGATGGTGGCATCCCGGCCCAAGGTCAGCTTGGCATTCGTGTCGTTCACGCGGAAAAATCCGTTTTTTGCCTGTCCGGCCTCTTTGTTGCCGTCCAGGATAATGTTCCGGAAGGTCAGATCGGCGCCGTCGTCCAATTTAAATCTGTAATCCGTATTGTCAGATGCGGGCGTAAATGACTCGGAGCGCTTCAGGGTGAAGACGCTGCCCTCCTGACTGCGGATGGTGATGCCGGCGGCGACCGTCAGTCTTTCCGTCAGCTCAATGTCCTGCGTCACGACGATGTCGGTAGCCTTGTCGGAAACCGCTTGTTTCAGTTCCTCGAAGGTGCCGACTTCCGTCGCGCCGTCCGCTGCCCACACCGTGGCCGGGACCAGGCTGAGAGCCAGGACCAGGGCCATGAGCAGGCTTCCTATGCGTTTTTTCATCTTTCTTCCTCCTTGGGATGGGTTTCATCCGATTTATTTTCTTGCAAATTCTGACATTTCATTTATAATGGAGTATAGTCCGTACACCGGTGTACGATGCAAGCCTTTTTTTGAAAAAAGCTGTAAAATTATTGAAAGCGAACGGAGAAACCATGAGAAACAACAATCCGCATTTACTGTCGATAGGCGAGGTGGCAAAATCTCTGCACATCACCCGCCGCATCCTGCTCAACTACGAGGATAAGGGGCTGGTACACCCCGATGTGAAGGAGGGCAAGGGCGGCAACCGCTACTATACCACCGACACCGTGACCCGCATCCGGGCCATCCGCCGCCTGCAGTCCCTGGGCATCTCCCTGGACGAAATAAAGCTCTACTTTGAGGACAAGGCCGACCTGCGGGAATTTATCGGGCGGCTGGAGAATATGCGGGACGAGCTGGACCTGTGCATCGAAAAGCTCCGCCTGCGGGTCAGCGAAAGCGAGGAGGATGCCATCGAGGTGCGGGAGATCCCGGCCCAGACGGTGTATATCCGCCGCTGCAGCACCCCTACGGTGGCCCATCGAATGGAGATTTTCCGGCAGGTGATCCCGGAGGCTATGCGCCTGTATGGAAGCGACAGCTCCAAGCGGATGTTCCTGCTGGCCTACCCCCTGGAGGACACCGACGACACCCGCTTCTGCGTGGCGGTGCCCCAGGGCAGCCGCGGAGACGGCGTGGAGCAGTGGGAAAAGGAACGGGCGGTGAGCGTGTTTTTCCATGGGGATTACACCGATATCCCCCGAATACGGGAAAAGCTGCTGGACTATGCCCGGCAGCACGGGCTGCGGCCTAAGGGGACCTGCCGCCATATCTATCTGGAGGGCCCGGCCCACCACTCGGATGCGAATAAATTTATCACACAGGTGGCCATACCTATTGAGTAACGGTGAGAAGTGTGGTATAGTATTTTGAATTGGTTTTACGCAAGGAGGATATTGTATGATCCAGTGCTTTGATAAGGGCGTTTTCCTGGAAAACGGCCAACTGACGGAAACAGCCCCCGTGCCCGCCGCCCGGGCCCGGGAGAACACCATGGCCTGGCAAATTCTGCAGGCCCACAATGTAAGCGGCGATCCGGAGCGGCTGCAGGTGCGCTTTGACGCCATGGTGTCCCACGACATCACCTATGTGGGCATCATCCAGCAGGCGAGAGCCTCGGGCATGAAGGAATTTCCCCTCCCCTACGCCCTGACCAACTGCCACAACAGTCTGTGTGCCGTGGGCGGCACCATCAACGAGGATGACCATATGTTCGGCCTGTCCGCTGCCAAGAAGTACGGCGGCATCTATGTGCCCGCCAATCAGAGCGTCATCCACTCCTACGCCCGGGAGGAGCTGGCCGGGTGCGGCAAGATGATCCTGGGCTCCGACTCCCACACCCGCTACGGCGCCCTGGGCACCATGGCCGTGGGCGAGGGCGGCCCGGAGCTTGCCAAGCAGCTGCTGAAAAACACCTGGGATGTACCTATGCCCAAGGTGGTGCTGGTGTATCTCACCGGAACGCCCAAAAAGGGCGTGGGCCCCCACGATGTGGCCATCGCCCTGGTGAAGGCCACCTTTGAGACGGGGTTTGTAAATAACTGCGTGCTGGAGTTCTGCGGCCCGGGCATCCGGGACCTGCCCATTGACTACCGCAACGGCATTGATGTGATGACCACCGAGACCACCTGCCTCTCCTCCATCTGGGAGACGGACCAGGTGACGGAGGGCTTCTTCCGTACCCATGGCCGCCCCGGGGACTATAAGCCCCTGCACCCGGGCGAGGTTGCCTGGTATGACAAGTACATTACCATTGAGCTGGACAAGGTGGAGCCTATGATCGCCCTGCCCTTCCACCCCTCCAATGCCTACACCATTAAGGAATTTTTGGCAAACGCCGAGGAGATCCTCAAGGGCGTGGAGGCCGACGCCCGGCGGCGCTTCCCCAAGGCGGACCCCCACCTGACGGACAAAATTCACGACGGCGGCGTATGGGCCGACCAGGGCGTCATCGCCGGGTGTGCCGGGGGCCTGTTTGACAATATCGCAGAGGCGGCGGACATCCTCCGGGGCAAATTTACCGGGTCCGGAGCCTTCAGCTTCGATGTGTACCCCACCTCGGTGCCGGTTTCCCTGGAGCTGATGAAGCTGGGTGCCACGGCGGATCTGCTGGAGTCCGGGGCCATTATCAAGCCCAGCTTCTGCGGCCCCTGCTTCGGTGCGGGAGATGTACCCGCCAACAACGGCCTTAGCCTGCGCCACACCACCCGGAACTTCCCCAACCGGGAGGGCAGCAAGCCCGGCGAGGGACAGTTTGCGGGCGTGTGCCTGATGGATGCCCGGTCTATTGCCGCCACCGCGGCAAACGGCGGACGCATCACCCCGGCCACGGACCTGGACTACACCCCCGTACACCACGAATATCATTTTGATGATACCGTGTATAAAAACCGCGTATACTACGGCTTCGGCAAGGCAGACCCCTCTGTGGAGCTGCAGATGGGCCCCAATATCACCGACTGGCCCAAGATGTACGCACTGAGCGAGAACCTGCTGGTGGAGCTGGCGGCGGTGATCCACGACCCGGTGACCACCACCGACGAGCTGATCCCCTCCGGAGAGACCTCCTCCTACCGCAGCAATCCCCTGCGCCTGGCTGAGTTCACCCTCAGCCGCCGGGTGCCGGAGTATGTGGATAGGTCCAAGGCTGTGGCCCGGCAGGAAACGGCCCGGCGAGAGGGGACCTTGAGCGAGCATCTGCGCCAGGTGCTTTCTCAGGTGGGCGATGCCCACCGGCTGGCGGAAAGCACCCAGTTCGGCTCCTGCGTCTTTGCCAATAAGCCCGGCGACGGCTCTGCCCGGGAGCAGGCCGCCTCCTGTCAAAAGGTACTGGGGGGCTTTGCCAATATCTGCTATCAGTTCGCCACCAAGCGCTACCGCAGCAACTGCATCAACTGGGGCATCCTGCCCTTCACTCTGGACGAGGGCACGCCCTTCGACTATGAGAGCGGCGACTGCGTGTTCGTGCCCCACATCCGTCAGGCGGTGGAGCAGGGCCGGGAGGACATCCCCGCCAAGGTCATCTGCCGGGACGGCAGCGTACATGACCTGCTGCTGCACATCAAGGGTCTGACAGCGGATGAAAAAGAGATCATTTTGGACGGCTGCCTCATGAACTACTACGCCGCCCGGAATAAGGAGTGAGACCATGGAGAAAATCAAAATGACCACCCCCCTGGTGGAGATGGACGGCGACGAGATGACCCGCATCCTCTGGGCCATGATAAAGGAGCAGCTGATTTTGCCCTTTGTGGACCTGAAAACGGAATACTATGACCTGGGGCTGCTGCACCGGAACGAGACGGAGGACCGGGTGACGGTGGAGGCCGCCAATGCCACCCGGCGCCTGGGTGTGGCCGTAAAATGTGCCACCATCACCCCCAACAAGCAGCGCATGGAGGAGTATCCGCAGCTGACCCAGATGTGGAAGAGCCCCAACGGCACCATCCGCTCCATTCTGGACGGCACGGTGTTTCGCGCCCCCATCCTCATCGACTCCATTCACCCTGTGGTGAAGAACTGGAAAAAGCCCATCACCATCGCCCGGCACGCCTACGGGGATGTGTATAAGAGCGTGGATCTATACACCACCGAGCCCGGCGAGTGCGTCCTTACCTTCCGGGGCCGGAGCGGCGCAGAGCAGACCGTTTCCGTCCAAAAGGTAGACGGCCCCGCCGTCTGGCAGGGCCAGCACAACAAGGAGTCGAGCATCCGTTCCTTTGCCCGCTCCTGCTTCCAGTATGCCATCGACACCCGGCAGGACCTGTGGTTTTCCACTAAGGACACCATCGCCAAGGTCTATGACGGCGAGTTCAAGCGGGTGTTTGAGGAGGAATTCGAAAACTACAAGGCGGCGTTTGAAAAGCTGGGCATCACCTATTTTTACACCCTTATCGACGACGCCGTAGCCCGGGTCATCCGCTCGGAGGGCGGGTTCATTTGGGCCTGCAAGAACTACGACGGCGATGTGATGAGCGACATGGTCTCCACCGCCTTCGGAAGCCTTGCCATGATGACCTCCGTGCTGGTGGCCCCGGACGGCACCACCGAGTATGAGGCCGCCCACGGCACCGTGACCAAGCATTATTACAAGCACCTGAAGGGGGAAAAGACCTCCACCAACCCCATGGCCACCATCTTCGCCTGGACCGGCGCCCTGCGCAAGCGCGGCCAGCTGGACGGGCTTACTGACCTGGAGAATTTTGCCGGGCAGCTGGAGGGAGCCTGCTTTGACACCCTGAATCAGGGTACCATGACCAAGGACCTGGTGGGCCTGGTGGATGAGGGCGTGTCTGCCCGCGCCGTCACCAGCGAGGCGTTTATTGCCGCCATCCGGGAGAATCTGGAAAAGCGCCTGTAAAACAGAAAGGGCTTGCCATCTTTTACTTGAGAGATGGCAAGCCTTTTGACCCGGCCGGAAAAGCGCGGCTTTCCCGGCAGATTTATTCACTTCACATTGGGTACCACGCCCAGAATGACCAGGGGCTCGGTGCCGGTGTTCACCACACTGTGGCTGTGGCCCGGAGGGCAGTAGTGGGTCATGCCGGGGCGGATGTCCACGGTCCGGCCGTCATCGGTGCAGACACCGGTGCCGGAGAGGAAGTACATCACCTCATAGCTGCCCTCATGGACATGCGGGCCGATGGTGCTGCCGGCGGGCAGAGTCAGAATCAGAATCTTTCCCTGCTCGTCCTCAAATTTGCGCACCAGCGCCTGTCCCTCACCGCCCTTAAAATGGGGCACGGCTACCTCCTGCATGGAAGAAAAATCCAAAAACATAGCCATTTCTCCTTTGCGTTATTTTGCTGCCGGCAATCCGGCGCATCCTTATAGCCGAGTATAGCAGAAGCCTGCGCTTTTTTCAAGAAAGGAGCCACGATGAAAGACAAAAATACCGAGATCCGCGAGGCCATTGACGCCGGAAACCGCGCCTTGAGCGCCCTGGAGGAGGCCGCCCGGCATTTGCAGGCCGCCCGGGGCCTGGGCCTATGGGATATGCTGGGCGGCGGCTTTCTCAGCAGCCTCCTCAAGCACTCCAAAATGGACGATGCCCAGCGGGCCATGGACCGGGCGGAGCAGGAGCTGCGGGCCTTTGGCCGGGAGCTGGCGGATGTGCAGATGTATGCGGACATTCAGCTGC
>UMHM01057451.1_pt1 | contig 19045 bp, 6 predicted proteins | sample 1965501 | NCBI WGS metagenome assembly UMHM01 (sample SAMEA4836095, study PRJEB28245) | human gut metagenome | biome: gut microbiome; material: fecal sample | place: Denmark | collected 2008
GAACACGTTGTCCGTCAGCGGATTATAAAACCTCGCGTCCGACGCCGCAATGAACATGTAAGGCGCCACCACGATGTCGTCGAAAGTGTTAACTATGGTGTCGCGCAAGCGCTCGTATGCGGTGCAATGGACGTCCGCCTCGGGGGACGGATCGGAGTAAGTGAGCAGGTTGACCTCCACCTTGTCGCCGAGGAGCTTATTAAGGTAGCGTTTGACGTCCGCGCCCGTCTCGCCGGTGATGATGCGGAAGTTGATGTTGGCGCGAGCCTCTTTGGGGATGACGTTGCGCGCGTCGCTGCCCCAGAGCATGGTGGGCGCGAAGGTGGAGCGCACCAGCGCGTTGGTCATGGGCGCGACTTTGGTAAAAACGAATTTGAGCAGCGGCGAGAATACGTCGCGGTTGGTGAGGATGAACTTGAAGGCGCCTTTGCAATAGGGGGAGAGCGACTTGAAGGTCTCCTTGGTCATGGGCGTCCAATAAGTCTTCATGGGGTGGCTCTCCACCTTGGCGACCGCCTTGGAGAGCAGGCCGACGGCGGTGGGAGACTTGGGGTTGGATGCGTGTCCGCCCGCCTTTTTGACGACGAGTTCGAGGTCGCCGTTGCCCTTCTCGCACGCGCCTATGAGCGCGACGGTGTGGGGGATGCCGAGGAGTTTGCCGTCCAGCACGGTGCCGCCCTCATCGATGACGAACTCCATCTCCACGCCCTTATCTTTGAGGTGCTTGACGATGGAGGACGCGCCGACGGTGGAATTGCCGGGTTCCTCGTCGTGTCCGAAGCAGAGATAGAGGTCGCGGGCGAACTTCTTGCCGTGCGCGAGGTGATATTCCACCGCTTCGAGCAGGGCGATCATGTGGCTCTTCATGTCCTGAGCGCCGCGCCCGTAGATGTAACCGTCCTCGGTGAGTACGCCCTCGAAGGGATCATGCTCCCAGCCGTCCTTGGGGGCGGGGACGACGTCGATGTGACTGAGATAACACCCGCCTTTGAGGGAAGGATCGGTGCCTTTGAGATGATAGATGATGGAGTAGCCCGCGATGATCTCGCGCTCCGCCGCAGCGTTGAGGAGGGGATAGGTCTTTTCCAGCCAATCGCGGTAGTCGATGAAGGGTTGGATGTTGTCCACATAATCCTCCGTCATCGAGACGGTGGGGATGCGGATGGCTTCTCTCAGGTGCTGCACGGCAGCCGCCTTGTCGATGGGGGCGAGGTCCTGCGCCTTTCCGGGGGCGACCTTGGGACGGTTGAGAACGGTGCGCACGATGAGCGCGGCGAAGAAGAGAACGATGATCCCTGCGATGACGCCGCCTACGATCGCGCCTATGGTTTCGGAAGTCATGATATATCCTCCTGATGAGACTTCATAAAGACATTATACACATGTGCGGACGGAATTTCAAGAGCGGAAAGCAGAGAGGGGCAATGAAGGGCGGAATGGGGGAAAATAGGGCATATCACACCCTTAGTGCGCTGTCTGCGGGCAGGGCGAGCCGAAAGAAAAGAAAAGCCCGCAAAAAGCCCTCCGCTCCCTCCGTAGTCCGCAAAATGCGCAAGAGGAAGGGGATGCGTCGCATATCGCCGCAAACGCACCCGCAAGCGGGAAAATGCCAAAAATGCACGATTTTTGACCGCAATATGCAAGAAAGCGTGATCCGCGATGTTTTTGCGGCGGAAAGGGGAGAATGCGCCGCAGATCTCCCTTTTCCGCTCCGCAAGCCCCTTTCCGCGCCCCGCGCCCGATTTTTCCACAAGAAGGGAGAAAATCCTCCGCAATTTTCCCGCCCCTCTGTTTGCGTGAAAAAGTATTCTACATTTCGTGCGATGTGAGAATAATATTTTGCCAAGTGTTCTAAAAAGAGGATTTTTACAGAGAAGTCTTATCAAAATTTTCGCATTTTAGAATAGTCACTCTCACCTCTCGTCCCTCTCTCGCCCCTGCCGCCCGCCCTCCGCCGCGCTCATCCCTCACGCGACGCACCGCAGCCGCCGCGCATTTTCTCTTGCCCCCGTCCCGCCGCAGCATCCGCCGGAACCCGATTCTCGCGCAATATATGAGAAAACAATTTTGCGCACCTCAACCCGCACAGACCTATCTTTGTTTTTTGTGAGGGCTGTGTCGAGTGCGCAAAGGCTGTGTCGGTCGGGTATGCGCGCAGGCGGACGGAGGGTGGAGAGGATGGTCTCCTTCCGCCGTGAGGTCGTCGCTTTTGCCGAGAGACGGCGACCGAACTTTGTGCGCTGCGGACGGTGTTGTGCGGATCGGTTGACAGCGGCAGGAAATCGATGTATATTGTTATTGTCCTTAGCGGCGGTGACATTCGAGCGCTGCGGGCGGTTTAACGATTTGGCGGGCATCCGCATTCGGGTCTTATCCGGCATCATCCAACATTGTGCGACTGTATTGCAACACCGTCGGTCTTGTTTGCGCGCGTTGCGCAACATCCGACGACTCGTCGCTTCAAGCGCGGCGAAAATAAAAAAATCATGGAGAAAACATTATGCGTGAAGAAATGAGTTTTGAAGAAAAGAAAGCGAATGCGATCAAATTGCTGGAAAAGTACAAGTTCAACGAAGAGGTGTTGCAGGTCTACCGTGACCTTAAAGAGGATGACGAATGGACAGTCGTCAAGTTTGAAGTGATCGACGAGCTGAACTATCCGGACGGGCACGGAGAAAAAGAGATATTGCGGTTTATGAAGTGTTATGATCTCGACGATTTGAGTGACAAGTATGAAGCCGAGCATTTTGAGGTCTGTCTCACCTGGGAAGAGAGCGGCATGTGACGGCGTTTTCCCGCCGCGCGTCACAGCGCGCGCGGCGGACGCGAAGAGCAGCGCAAATCGTGTTGTGTCCAGAGAAACGGCGGAAAAGTCAAGCCTTTGTGAAAATGGGCGCGGAGGTGGGGGATTTTCAGGGGGGAAAGGTTTTGATTGACAGAGAGGGCGGCAAGGTTTAATATCTTTATTAAGTGCAGGCGCGAGTGTGGGCGCGCGGGACGCGCGTTTATATGATGTCTGCAACTTAGATAAGCGCGCATGCGTGTGCGAGCGCAGGCGGAGGGCACAGGTCATCGAAAGCCGCGGAAGCGGAACGAAAATGGCAGGCGGGTGCCGAGTGCGCGCGCAAAGGCGGGCGGTCTGCCCCTAAAACAAGAATCAAAAACTGCGCGGGCGAGTCGTCCGTGCGTCGGAGGTAGAAATGAAATTCGAAAACAAAGGCCTTCAGAATTTCGTCGACGAGAGCGTCGCTCTCTGCACGCCCGATAAGGTCGTGCTCATCGACGGCAGCGAGGAACAGCTCGAAGCGTTGAGAGCGGAAGCGTGCTCCACGGGCGAGATGATCAAGCTCAATCAGGAGCTTCTGCCCGGGTGCTATCTGCATCGCACCGCGGTCAACGACGTCGCGCGCGTCGAAGGACGCACCTTCATCTGCACCGAGAAGAAAGAGGACGCCGGTCCCACCAACAACTGGATGCAGAAGGACGAGGCTTACAAGATGCTGAAAGGCATCTTCAAGGGCTCCATGAAGGGCAGGACGATGTATGTCATCCCCTATTCCATGGGTGCGGTGGGTTCTCCCTTCTCCAAGATCGGCATCGAGCTGACGGACAGCATTTATGTCGTGCTCAATATGGCGATCATGACGCGCGTGGGTCAGAAGGTGCTGGACACCCTCGGTCCCGACGGCGACTTCGTGCGCGGTCTGCACTCCAAGGCGGACATCGACGAGGAGAAGAGGTACATCTGCCAATTCCCGGAGGACAACACCATCATGTCCGTCAACTCCGGCTACGGCGGCAACGTGCTGCTGGGCAAGAAGTGCTTTGCGCTGCGCATAGCGTCCTATCAGGGCAGACAGGAAGGGTGGCTTGCCGAGCATATGCTCATCCTGGGCGTCGAGAAGCCGGACGGCGAGACGAAGTATATCGCGGCGGCATTCCCCTCCGCGTGCGGCAAGACCAACCTGGCGATGCTCATCCCCCCGAAGGAATTTGCGGAGAAGGGATATAAGGTGTTCACGGTCGGCGACGACATCGCGTGGATCAGAGTGGGCGCGGACGGCAGGCTTTACGCCATCAACCCCGAGAACGGCTTCTTCGGCGTCGCTCCCGGCACCAACGCCAAGTCCAACCCCAACGCGCTTGCCACCACCCGCCGCGGCACCATCTTCACCAACGTGGTGCACAACCTCGAGAACAACACCGTGTGGTGGGAAGGGCTGGACAAGAATCCTCCCAAGAACGCCATCGACTGGAAGGGCAATCCCTGGACGGAAGAGGACAGGGCGAACGGCGTGAAGGGCGCGCATCCCAACTCCCGTTTCACCGCTCCCGCGAAGAACTGCCCCTGCATTTCTCCCGAGTTCGAGAACCCGCAGGGCGTGCCGCTCGACGCCATCGTGTTCGGCGGCAGACGCGCAAAGACCGCGCCGCTGGTTTACGAGGCGCGCGACTGGGCGCACGGCGTGTTCGTCGGCTCCATCATGGCGAGCGAGACCACCGCGGCGGCGAGCGGAGCAGTGGGCGTGGTGCGCCGCGATCCCATGGCGATGCTGCCTTTCTGCGGCTACAACATGGGCGACTACTTCGCGCATTGGCTGGAAATGGGCGAGAAAGTCACCAAGAAGCCCAAGTTCTTCAACGTCAACTGGTTCAGGACGGACGAGGAAGGGCACTTCCTGTGGCCCGGCTTCGGCGACAACCTCCGCGTGCTGGATTGGATCCTGAGACGCACCGAGGGCAAGGCGGACGCGGTGGAGACCCCCATCGGCTATGTGCCCCGTCCCGAGGACATCGACCTCAACGGGCTCGATATGACCACGGAGGATGTGGCGGATCTGCTCACCGTGGACAAGGAACTCTGGAAAGAGGACGCGGAGAACATCGAAGGCTTCTACGCCAAGTTCGGAGACAAGCTGCCCAAGGCGCTTGCGGACGAACTCGCGACTTTGAAGAAAAACCTTGAATGACAAGTGAGGCGTTCCCCGCCCGCAGACGCGGGCGGGGCGCCCGGAGTGTGTGAGGGAAACTTCCTTCACACCGTCCGGAAGGACGGCGCGGCATCGCGCGCAACGCGGTGCATCTCCGCGAAAGCGGCGTATGATCGAGGGGAAATTCGGGCGTAGTGACGCCGGATTTTCTTTTTGTCCGCCGTGCGACGGCGGGCGGCAGGCAATATGGTCGATCATCGGCGCGTTCCGGGTGGTGAAAAGCGCGGGAAACGCCGGGAAATTTGAGCGAAGGCAGGCGCGGGATCCCTGCCGGGTATGCCGAACCCGGTTCGTATTATTCCGGTCCGGCATAGGGGGAAAAAGAGAGAAAAATCCGCGCGGCGTGAGCCGTGCAAGCAAATAATAAGGAACATTTATGGAACTGTACCAAAGATTTCTGACCGAAAAAGTTGATGCAAACGGGCTGCTTACGGGAATAGATTTCCACGCCCCCGACAACTTCAATTTCGGCTTCGACGTGGTCGACTACTACGGCACCGAGGAGCCGGAGAGAAGAGCCATGATTTGGGTGTCATCCGAGGGAGAGGAGAGGATCTTCACTTTCGGCGACATGATGCGCAAGTCTGCACAAGCGGCAAACTATCTCAAAGCCCTCGGCATTAGCAAGGGGGACAGAGTCCTCCTGGTGCTGCGCAGACATTGGGAATTTTGGCCGATCATCGTCGCTCTGCACAAGCTGGGCGCCATTTGCATCCCCGCGACGGACCAGCTCAAAGAGAAGGATTTCGTGTACCGTTTCAACGCCGCGGGCGTGAAAGCAGTCATCTGCACCACCACGGGCACCGTCATCGAAGAGGCGGAGAGTGCTGTGGAAAAGTGCCCGCAGGTCACCGTCAAGGTGTCTGCGGTGAGCGAGAGGGCGGGGTGGCACTTCTACAACGCCGAGTGCGAGGGATATCCCGAGGTGTACGAGCGTCCCACGGACGGCAGCGCGCCCATGCGGGACGAGATCATGCTGATGTACTTCACCTCCGGGACGACGGCTTATCCCAAGATCGCCGCGCATGAGCATACCTACGCGCTCGCGCACTTCCTCACCGCCAAATGGTGGCACAACGTGAGGAAGGACGGCATCCATTTCACCGTCGCGGAGACGGGGTGGGGGAAAGCCGTGTGGGGGAAACTCTACGGGCAATGGCTGTGCGGAGCGTGCGTTTTCACCTACGACTTCGAGCGCTTCGACCAGGAGAAACTGCTGGGGATGATCGAGAAATACCGCATCACCACCTTCTGCGCGCCGCCCACAATCTACCGCTTTATGATCAAGGCGGATCTGAGCAAGCACGACCTCTCGTCGCTGGAATATATCACCACGGCGGGGGAGGCGGTCAATCCCGAGGTGTTCAACCAGCTCAAAGCCGCAACAGGACATTCCCTCATGGAGGGCTTCGGGCAGACGGAGACCACGCTCACGGTGGCGAACCTCAAAGGTATGACCCCGAAACCCGGCAGTATGGGCAAGCCCACGCCGATCTACAAGCTCAAGCTCGTGTCCGCGGACGGCAGCGATACGCCCATGGGCGAGCCGGGGGAGATCTGCATCGACATCTCGGAGGGGAGACCTTACGGGCTCTTCCGCGAATATTACGGCGACAGCGAGAGCACGTATCGTGCGATGCACGACGGGCTCTACCACACCGGGGATATGGCGTACAGCGATGAGGACGGCTACCTCTTCTTTGTGGGGAGGACGGACGACATCATCAAGTCCAGCGGCTACCGCATCGGGCCGTTCGAGATCGAGAGCGTGCTGATGGAGCATCCGGCGGTGCTGGAATGCGCGGTGACGGGGGTGCCCGATCCCACAAGAGGGCAGGTGGTCAAGGCGACGATCGTGCTCGTGAAAGGGTATGCGGCGTCGGAGGAATTGAAGAAAGAGATCCAGACCTTCGTGAAAAACCTGACCGCACCTTACAAATATCCGAGGGTGATCGAGTTCGTGGAGGAGCTGCCAAAGACGATATCGGGGAAAATCCGCAGGACGGAACTGAGGAAATAACGCTTGACTACAAGATGAAAACGCCGCCTCCGCGGCGTTTTTCTTTTGCAATTAAACAATTGGGGACGGGGCAAAATTGTTTAAAAATTTGACAATTTTGCCCCGTCCCCAATTGTTTAATTGACAAGGGAGGGGGAAAGGTTGTATTATCGGAGCAGGCAAAAGAGGAGGGCAGGGAAATGTCGAGATTGCCGCGCAAAGCGTTTGAGACCAATTACTATCATGTCATCGTCCAGGGTATAGGCAAGGAAAAGATCTTTGAGCAGGGGTGGATGAAAGCCGAGTATCTGAATGACCTTGCTCTTTACAAAAATATCCACGGGATCAAGGTGCTGACCTATGTGGTGATGGACAATCATTGCCATATGTTGCTATACGCGCCGGATGCCGCATCGCTCGGCGCATATATGCGCAGGGTGAACACCCGCTACGCTCAGTTTTATAATCACATGTGTGAAAGAGTGGGCTATGTGTTCCGCGACAGGTATAAAAGCCAGGCGATCTTTGACGATGACTATTTGATAAACTGCATGGTTTACATACACAATAACCCTGTTAAAGTCGGGATCGTGCAAAATCCAGCCGATTATGCGCATTCGGGGCTGCAATGTTATTACGGCAGGGTCGGACTCGTGGATCGAGACGCGGCGGCAGAGTTTTTCGATGTTGATGCCGCAAATGTCGAAGCGGTGATGCAGGAAAAATCGGCGCAGGCGGATGTGTGGTGCCCGGAGTGGCTGGATGTGCCCGAGGAGAGCAGGAGTGCCGAGGAGATGATCGCGGATGTGGTGGCGCGCTGCGGCGTGGCGAAGGAGCTGCTGCGTTATGACAAGGAGAGGCTCAAGAAGGTCGTGGGGCGGCTGGAGGCTGCGGGCGTGAGGCAAGGACAGATCGCGGAAGCGATCGGGATGTCAAGGGCGTCCTTGTGGGCGATGTTGAAAGAGTGAGTTTTTTGATTTTAAACAATTGGGGACGGGGCAAAATTGTCAAAATTTTAAACAATTTTGCCCCGTCCCCAATTGTTTAAAAGAGAGGGGCGGAGGGGGCGGAGAGGAAAGATTAAAAAGGGGGAGGGGCTTGGGTGACTATTGTTAAGGGGTTGAAAGGGGCGGGGGAGCGGTGTTAAAATCATAGTGCATAAATATTCCGTGTACACGCGCGTATATGTGTATGTGTATGTGGAGAAAATTCTGAAAGCAAAAGGGAAGTTGCTTTTAAGAGGTGGGATTATGAGAAAGAGCCGTAACGGACAGAGAAGGGCTTTTGCCGCATTCACGAAATTTTCGGTGTTGCTGATGTGCTTTGCCACGGTGTTTGCATTGGTGCTGACGGCGGGCGTTTTTGATATCGGCGGAAGTGACATGAATGCGAATGTTGCGGAGGCTGACACCTCCGGCGGTTCTGTCAACGCAATGACATTTTCTACCGCTGCCGATGGATCGGAGTTGGTAACTCAAGTGCAGAATGATATGCACTCCAGCAAAACCGGCGACTTTACCTATACAATTAACCTTGGCGATCAAGGTGTGAGTGCGCAGTCGTACACAAGTATACATGGTTGGGCTAGCAATGCTCAAAATGTGGAATATTACAGTTCCGGCCATAATAGTTCGTTCGGAGGACGAGAAACAGGCACTCATGGACCATTGACTTACACATCCGTGCAAGTCGCATTGAACATTCAAACTCCGCAGATTTTTCTGAGCTGGGCTTCACGCTATGCGATAGACGTCACCTTTTCCGGCACATTATATACCTGTAACGAAGGTCAAACGACCAGTAACAATCGAGGTTTCGGTATGGGAATAGTCGGCAGTGGCTCCGCGATGAATGCAAAAACTTTCGCAAGCTATGATTGGTGCGATGGGGGAGATCACGATGCCAATGGCGGCACATTCTTTCTAGATGATTGGCGTAGACCTGCAGGCTGGATCACAAGCAGTTCTACTTATTGGACGGGCAGATTGTTCAACACAAGCAGAAGTGCAGTTTCTCTCTCAAGTGACATGACAAACTTGACGGCGGTGTTGTTCCGTGAGTCCGGCGGCAGTGAGCGTACGGGCATATATGCGGAGAATGTGTATTTTACGTTCACTATCCATAAGGATAGTGTGACACCGAGCAACAATGCTTCCGACAACAACGCGCCGAGGGCGGAGCTGGCGAGTGCGGTGGACGAGAGCTACATCACCGCGGGCAACATCGGGAATTATGCCCAAGGGGAGCTCATCGGGAGCATAGGGCAGATCGCGGGGGCACCCGTTCTTTCAGACAATCATGTGGATCTGACAGCGGGCGCGACGAGGAAAGGCTCGATCGGCGTGGACGAAGTGGGCGTCGACAATAAATATGCCAAGAAGGTGCAGCTGAACATCAACGAGATCAATGCGGACGGCGGCAATGCGTCGGTGACGCAAGCGACGTATTACGCAGGGCTTGCGGGCATCACGGTGGGCGGCAACGAGCTGAGCCCGACGCTTTATCCGACGAGCGCGCAAGGGGCGGTGCAGGATGGTGCGTTCAGCTACGGCGGGGGCAGCGACAACGGATATTTCGTCTGGAAAGTCAACGACCAGGGTAGGACGAGCGGCACTTTGACGCTCTATTTCAATGACAATGTCGAGAACCTCGACATCAAGGTCGCCGACTCCGGCGGCACCGCGCTCACCCTCACGGTGACGGTGGGCGGCATCAAGACCGGCGGGGACGATCTGACGGGCAGCGCGAGCATCACGGACGAAAGCAGGATGAAGGACGCGAACTCGGCGAGCTTCGACGGGCTCACCTGGGAATGGGACGATCTCACGCCCGTTTTCGCGAACATGGGCAGCGGCGCGGACGCGCAGATCTGGTTCTATGCCGTGCAGAAGTTCGAGAGCGCCGATGCAGCCGCAAACTACAACGGCACGCTCTTCTCCGCGACGGAGGGGAACTCCGGCATCACGCCGATCGGCTTTACGGACGCGGACGGCAGGTGGACGGCGGCAAGCGGTTTGACCGCGGCGGGCAAATCCGGGTTCGATTTCACGACGGGGCTGCTCTACGGCGTGGCGCCCGTCAACGGCGGGAGCGCGACGGGGAACGGATATTACCGCTTCGAGTTCTATCCCATGAACTATGCGGGCTATCTCTCCAAGACGCCGGTGGTCAGGCTGGTGAAGGCGGATGTCGGCATCGCGGAGCCCGAGGTCACGCTGAGCTATAACACTTCGAGCGAAAGCGGGAACCCGCTGGTGGCGGGGACGCAGAATGACGGGCGTATCCTGGACGATCAGGGGGCGTACATCAGCACCGACCTCACCGTGACGATCGCGTTTGCGGCGAACATCTCCGGCAACAAGGTGAGCGTCATGGGCGCGGACGGGGTGAACTATATCTTCCTCATCGGCGCTGACGGCGGCATCAAGGGCGTCTACACCGTGCTCAACAACGCACTTCAGGATGCGTCGGGCTGGACGCCGGGCGCAGAATATTCGATGACGGGGAGCGTCTTTGACAAGGTGGTCGTCTCCGCGTCAGTCGAGGACGAGACAAAGACAATGACCGTGACGGCGGTGTACACCGCGCCCGCGGACAAGATCACGGAAAAGACGCATACCTTTACGATCTACACAAATGCGGATGACACCTCCGGGCAGGCAATGGCCAACTGCCTCAGCGACTATGACACCGACTGGGAGGGGTGGACGACGGATGACAACGTCTCCGGCAACGGCACGAGGCTGTGGTTCGACCACATCGGTATAGACGACGTCACGTTCGGGGACGAGTATGCGGGCGAGACTACGGGCGTTATCCCCGCGGGCGATGCCAGAAATTGGTTCACGAATGAGTGGGAGTACGGCGGCGACCTCACCATAAGCACCAAGGACGAGTATCAATACATATTCTACAAGCTCGCGTACTACACGGAGGACTTCAGCAACCCCGAAGGCACGAGCGGTGATTACGCTGCCGTCAAGGGCGAATTTGGCGACAACGCGTATTTCGAGTCGACGGGCGTGGAAGTCATTGCGACGGGCGGCTGGACGCTGCTTGACAGCGGTGTGAGGATCGACTTCACCAATATTGCAGAGACACAAGCCGGGTACTATGTCGTGTACGTCATCACGGCGGACAGGGCGTCGCACTTCAATTTCACGGCGTTCGGCGTGCTGGTGGATGCGACGGATTATGTGATCCGTGCCGAATATGACGCGGAGACTTTGAGTGTGCTGGGCGACATCGATCCCTTCGGTCTTAATGAGATCGGGGAGCAGACGCTCAAACGCGGCGGTTTGTACACCTTCAAACCCCAACTCAAGGATGAATATATAGTCGCGGGCGCGCACATGTACGTGCCTTATCAGGTGAAGAAAGCGGTATTGAATGATGCGACGAGCGGGTATAACTACGTCTACATCTACTCGCATGCCGCGAACGACACGACCGGGGTGTTCAAAGAGAATTACCTCCGCGCAAATTATCTCTATGCGAGTATCGCCGAGGGCGACGACGGGACAGGGATAGGGCTTGACCTCGACGTCGACCGCAACTCCGTCACGCAGCTCCCCGCCGCAAACGGGCAGACCGCCATCGTGTTCTCATTCAGGCAGGTGGTGAACGTCTCCTTCGACAGTACGGTGGAGTATACGGGCGAGTATATCCCCATCACGGTCAATGCCTACGACCTCAACGGCGGGCAGGTGACCATTGCGGAGGGCAATGAGCCTTATAATAAGCCGAAGTACCAAGGGACGGGAACTTACGAGGAGGGCGTCGTCACCAATGCGGGAAGTTATGACTTCCTGCTCGACTACAAGAGCACAAATTTCGACATCGACAGCTATCTTGAGCATTCGCAATACTACGTCCTCGCCGCAACTCCCACTGTGAAGCTCAATGTGAGCAAGGTGGAACTCTTCCTCAATGCCAAACTCAATCCCGGCACGCTTTACTACGGCGATGTGACGGGGGATAATGCCGTAGAGAAACTCGGACTTGACTATAATGAGATCACGGGCGGGCTGGTCGGACAGGACGCCGGCAAAACTTTTGACGGACTCACAGGGAAGAGTGTCGTCGCCTCGGTGGTCGGCGCGAGCAGCGGAGTGTATCTGGACGCAGGCTCGCACAACGTGACGGTCGCCTTCTCCACCACCAACTATAACGTCGATGTGAATTGGACGTCTGATCAGGTGATGCAGATCGCAAAACGCGAGCTTGCCTTCACGGTGGACAGCCCCGCAAATGTCACTTACGGCGACGCGATGCCCACGGAGTACACCCTCCGTGTGCCCAAGAGCGCGTTCGGGTTCGACAGCAAGGGCGAAGGACTGCCCGGGCTCGGGCTCTATCAGAATGCGGCGGGCGTCGAGAGCCTCATCAACAAGACCGTGACCGAGAACGGAGACCATTGGGTCTTCTCCGTGCCACAGAGCGATTTTGCGGCGTTCACCGCAAACGGCGCGGGCAGGTATGATGTCGGCACCTACACGATCGAGGGCTTTAAGGGCACGTTCTTCATCAACAATATCGTGCTGAGCATGGCGGACGGCGGCGAGGGCACTTTTGAAGTCACCCCCCGCACCATCACCATCAGCCCCGCCATCCCCACGGCGCCGTACAACGTCGAGGACGCGAGCGAAGTCGAAGGCTTCACCTTCAACATATCCGGCACGCCCGAGACCTCTGCTTACGGTCTGAGCGGGCGCTTCACCGCGGGCGGTACCACCGGGGTGGAAAATCAATATCACATCGTCGGTGACCTTGAAAACTTCACATCCGCGGACAATGAGTATAAGGAAGGCAATGTCACCATCGCCTTCCCGGAGGATCAGTCCGGGTGGGTGTTCTCCATCAACATCATCACGGCGGCGGGACAGTTCGTCATCGAGTTCACGGGTGCGGACATCTTCACCGTCGCTTACGGCGAACTCTTTGACGCCGAAGCCATAGCCGCGAATGCGGGCGGCAGCTATTACACCGTCCTGTATTACCCCAAGGAAGGGGAGAGCTATGCGACAGAGCCTACCGCTATCCCCGAAGGAGTCACCCTCACCGTGACGATCACGGCGGCAGGGTACCAGGCGGATGACCTCTATGCCAACCATGCGGGCAACTACAACCTCACCGTGAGCGCGCTTGCGGAGAATGCAAACACGGAAGATTTCTACACCTATGCGTACAGGATCGCGGACGGCGCGCCGTTGCCGTCGTATGTCACCGTCGAGACCTTGCAGGCGAAAGCTACCGTGAGCAACGCGGGCGAGCTGCTCAGCAAACCGTACGGCGCGAACGATCCCACCATCGATCCCGATGCGTTGTTCACGTTCGCTTTCACGAGCGCGCATCAGGAGCTGCTTGACGCGTTCATCGCCGCGAACGGCACGATCCGCGTCCGCGGCATCGGCACGACCTGGAACAGGACTGCGTCCGTCGGCAAGTATGATTACAATTGGAGCAACTGCACCTTCCATACGAGTGCGGGAGACATCGCGTCCGGGGACATTCGCTTTGAGATCGAGGACGATGCGGACGTGAAGTTCGAGATCACGCCCAAAGTGCTTGACTTCAACGCGCTCGTCGAGAGCGGCGGCATCCTCGTGACCGCCGCGGGCAAAGACTATGACGGCGAGACCGCCGCGGAAGGCGCGTCCCTCTCCTTCGCGTCCGGCGACACCATCGTCGTTGCGGGCGAGGTCGCACTCGGATACGATGCCAATTATTGGAACGGCACAGGCTATGTCGCGGAGGTCGGCTCCGGCTACGCCGTCCGCTTTGCGAACATCGTCCTCACGGGCGCGGGCGTGAACAATTACACCCTCGTCATCGCGGACGAAGCGGAGGGCTACGGCTTCTACTTCGACTATAATGGTACGGACGGGGAAGGCTTCGGCATCTCGCCCGAGGCAGTCACCTTCCTGACAACTTTCTTCTCCGTCTTCAAGACCTTCGACGGCGGCACGGGCATGAAGCAGGACAACATCGCGTTTAATCCGGGCACGGGCTTTGAGGCGTTCGGAAACAGCTGGTCGCTGGTGGAAGGCAAGTTCGACAGCGCGAATGCCGGCACGGGCATACTCGTCACATTCAAGATCCTGTGTCCCGAGGTAGTGTATCCCAACGTTACGGATGAATACCCCATCGGAGCCTACTACATCATGCCCGAAGGGCTTGCCCTTACTCCCGTCAACGGCGCGGGAGAAAAGGGCGTCTACATCGAGGTCACGGGCAACGTCACCGGCAAGATAGAGCAGTTCACGCTCAGCTCCGCGCACATCAACTTCATGTTCGAGCCTGCGGGCAGGACCAAGGTGTATGACGGCAACGGCGTGTTCGATGTGCCGTTTGAGTTCAACGACACCATCAAGAAAGAGTTGGTCGAGGGCTTTGACTTCGGCTCCATCGGGTTGGAGTTCGCGGGCGAGACGGACAAGAACGTCGGCGACCATGCAATGAAGATCACGGGTGTCAGCATCACGGACATCACCAACTTCCGCCTCGGTATGACGCTCAACGGCACCGATGTCGGCGAGGGCGGTACGGAAACGGGCTACGCCACCATAGAGGGCATGATCAACGGCCTTACGGGCGGCAAGCCTTTCTCCATCACGCGCGAGACGCTCACCTTCGACGTCGCGTTTGAGGGTGTCAATGTGTATGCGGGCTTGGAGACTCTTTCCGCCACCACCCCTGCCACCATCTACGGCGTCATCGATGGCGAGGAACTCAACATCACCGCCTCCACCTACAAGTACGCGAAAGCGACGGCGGAAGGCGGATACGAGACGTTTGTCTACGTGCAGGCGGAGCGTTTCGATGAGGCGAGCGGCAACTACTATCACGATGTCCTCATCACCATCACCGTCAGTACGGGCAACGGATTTGACTGGAACAACTACACCCTCGAAGGGTTGAACAAGGTCGATGGCAAGGACAACGAATTCACCGTGTTCCGCGAAGGGGCTGCTATCCTCAACCCCAAGCAGGTCACCCTCAACCTTTCGGAGATCTCGGTCAAGGACGGTGGCAAGGTCTATGACGCCACCACGGACATCGAGCTGATCTTCCCCGAGAAGGTCTACGAGGATGGGCAGTTCTTCGACGGCGACCTCGCCAAGCTCGACTTCACCTACACCGCGGCGCTCGACAACGCCAATGTGGGCACGAGAAATGTGAAAGTCTCCGACATCAAGCTCGTCCTCAAGGCGGCGAACGAGACGGAGACCTACATCCTCGACAGCTACAGCATCAAGTTCAGCGGTTCCTTCCCCAAGACGGCGGTCGTCAAGCCCGCCGAGGTCGCGGTGGAGTTCACCATCCCCGACAAGACCTATGACGGCACTCGTTTCGTCAATATGTCTGCCGCCGTGGGCACGCTCGTGGCGCCCGAAAACTCCGGCAGAGACACTTGGTATGTCGCGGCAGAGCAATTCGTCAACAACTACTATGTCAGCATCGTGGCGGCGTATTACGACGACGCGAACGTCCTGCGCGGCTCCGACGGCAGCTCCGCCTATAAGGACGGCACCGTCATCGGCTTCGAGCTCGTGTGCACGCAGGGGACTTCCAACTATGTCCTCGTCGGCGTGGAGGGTGAGGAGGTGGAGGTGCTCTACGACCTCTACAGCTTCCCCGCGGGCACGAACATCTCCTCTGCATATGAGTATATCGAGGGCGTCGTCACCGAGGGGCGCAACACCTATTATCTCGTAAAGAACCTCTACAACGAAGCCGCACAGGCGGTGATCGACACCTTGGGCGGCGAGCTGTATGACACCCGCGCCTACAACACCGCGGCGGCAAAAGGCAAGATCCTCCCCGCGCAGATCGACTTCAAGGTCGTGATCACCAACCCCGATGCGTTCACCAAGCATTTTGACGACACCACGGCGCTCGTCACCGAGCCCAAGCTCGGCACTGATTACCGCATCATCGTGGAGCAGATCGGCGTCAGCGACATCACCGGCATCACGATCAGCTTCTCCGGGGCTGCGGTCGGCAGACAGGATGTCATCTTCGCGGTCTCTCAGACGGCGGACAGCAACCCGAACTACAGCTTCAACGCGGGCGACAGCTATACCGTGAAGGGCGGCGGGAATATCAAAAAATTCAACGGCAATATCGAGGCGACGATCTCGGACGGCATCACCGCCACTTACGGTGGGACTATGCCGAGCATTGCGGTGAAATATTCTTACATGGCCACTAACGATGAGATCGTGATCACCGTCGACGCCGAGGGCAACGCCTATGTCACTTTGGAAGGCTGGATGAAATTGTTCGGTCATGATGCCGCTGCCTACGAAACCGCGGATGTCATGACGAGACGCTATACCAATGCGAACGGCGAGTGGCAGCAGAGCAATGTAGGCAAATATATCCGCATCACAGGCAAGTTCGGCACTCCGACCCTGCTCACCGAGAAGGGCGGCGACAAGTTCGTCGACAAGGACGGTCTCGTGTGCGTGAATGCCGACACCTACGCCGAAGCCTATCTCGATGTTAAAGCGGACAGCTTTAATTTCAACATCGCTCCGGCATCCGTGACCATAGAGGCAAAGGGCCTGCGCGTCTATGTCACCAATGCGGGTGAGGACGGCAACTTCACGGCGGACTACTTCGTCGGCAAGCTTCCCGTCCCCGTCTTCGGGCTCTACATGGTGGGCGAAGTGCACGACCTCGCGGCGTTCGACAACTGGGCGGCGGTGCAGAAGACCCTGCGCGGACAGTTCATGAACGGCGACATCGCTCTCGCGAACACCGATGTGCCGACCGACGGCAACTATGTGCTTAAAGTCACTACGACCACGGGCAACTACAATGTCATCATCGTGACCGAGGCGGGCGAAACTGCGGAGCACAAGCTCGTCATCACCATACCAGAGCTTGACAAGACGCAATACAAGGTCAAGACCAATCTCAAGCGGCAATATGAGCTCGGCGCAGACGGGCAGGGCGTAGCGCTCGGCGAGAGCGATCTGCTCAACGCCACCGCGGTCGCTGACGACAACAACACCTTCTCCATCACCTGGAAGGACGCGAACGGTAGTGAGTTCGAAGCCGCGCCCTCCGATGTCGGCACCTACAACTGGGTGCTCACCGTCACGAAGAAGATCGGCGGCTCGTATGATTACACCTACGCAGGCGAGTTCACCGCTAATGGCTCTTTCACCATCGAGCAGCGCAAGATCACCGTCTCGCTGAAAGAGTCCGTGGGCTTCACCTACGACGACGGCAAGGAGCATGTCATCACCAAGGCTGACCTGACCGCTAAGGACGCGGACGGCAATGCGGATGAGTTCATCGCTCTCATCAGCGACACCATCACTTATCTCCGCAACGGCACGTCGTGCACCGACATGACCAATGCGGGCGGCTACACCGTCGTGCTCGAGTTTGTCGACAGCCCCAACTACGAGCTCGTCAACAATGTCGGGACGGTCTATGTCAAGGCGAAGCCGATCACCGTCACGGTCGATCCCGCCAGCAAGGTCTATGACGCCACCAACGGCATCAACGGCAATGTGGGCATCTCCTTCACCGCGGAAGGCGCGGATGCGAGCGACTTCTCCGTCGTCTACCGCAGCGCGGGCAATGTCGTCGGCGCCATCACTACGCCCGGCATCTACACCTACACCATCGTCTCCAAAGACCCCAACTACACCGTCAGCGGAGAGAGCACGGGCAACTTCAACGTCCAGATCTCCAAAGTGACCTACACCAAGGATGACATCGATTACGTCACCATCACCTTCGGCAGCCCCGTCGCCGTCAACTACTATCTCAACGATACGGCGGTCGCGCAGGGCTCCGGCTATTGGAACATCGTCGACGCCAATGTCCAAAAGCTCGCGGGCGAGGACGGCGGGCTTGTCACCAACGGCATCATCCGCATCGAGATGAGCAACAACAACGGCGTCGTCAGCACCGTCCCCGGCGGGGTCACCGTCACGGCTCGCATCCCCGCAGGCGTCGGCAGCGACTTCACCCTCTACCGCGTCACCTCCTCCGGCGGGCTTGAGGTCGTCGAGGACTACACGGTCGCGAACGGTGTCGTCACTTACACCACCGACTACATCTCCAACCTCGTGTTCGTCGGCACCGCGCCTGTGGCAGGGTTCCCGTGGTGGATCATCCCCATCATCGCGGCGGCACTCGTCCTCACCCTCGCGCTCGCGATCCTCATCGCCGTGCTCGTCAAGCTGCACCGCGCTCCCGATCCCATTCCCGTCGAGGTCACGCCCATCGACTCCATCATGCCCGAGCCTCCCGTTCCCGCTCCCGCGGCACCGGTCGCGCCCGTCATAGTGGAAGTCCCCGCGGCGGACATCGCGCCGACCGTCTATGATGCGCCGGCGGCGGTGAGCAAGCACAGGCAGCCGCCCATCATCGGCATCCGCTAAACCGCGCTATTTTGCGTGATACTGCGTCAGAGCCGCGTCCCCGACCGCTCACGTACGGAAAGTACGCCACGCGCCCGGGAGACGCGGCTCTTCCTTGTCTGACGCTAAAATATCGCGGTTTAGCAAGCTGACGCTCTCATTTGGATGCAGAACGCGAAAACGGGGCGCTGACAAAGTTATGCGCCGAATGAGAGCGTCAGCCAACATACACTTTTTCGGAGACGGAATAACGAAGACCCCGAGCGTGACGTCCATAGACACGATGTTATCTCGTTCGGAGTGGAGCCGCTCACCAAGCGCTCACAGGGCGAAGCCCTCTTGAGCGCAAAAGGGAGCAGATTTTCTTTTGGACGCCAAAAGAAACAAAAGCGGCAAGGGGCTGTTTTCCGAACGGGGTCCCCACCGAAAAAAGTTTCGGTGGGGTATTTGCGCCCCTTGCAACCCGGAAACTCCTCATACCCCCCACAGACGAAAAGCGAGCAAGAGGGGAACAACCGCCCCCTTATCTAAGGGGGCAAAGGGGATTCGTCAACAAGCGGAAAAAAGAGATGGGGGCAAGCATACATCAAAAGACGAGGAGGAGATCATAAACAAAGCATGTAGTTTTGCAATTAAGGCGGACGGCAAGGAATGCCGTCCGCTGTTTA
>UMHM01010862.1_pt1 | contig 19039 bp, 17 predicted proteins | sample 1965501 | NCBI WGS metagenome assembly UMHM01 (sample SAMEA4836095, study PRJEB28245) | human gut metagenome | biome: gut microbiome; material: fecal sample | place: Denmark | collected 2008
TAAAAAGCTGCCCCGTGCGGGGCAGCTTTTTCAAGGAGTGATGTGAGGCTTATGCCATCACGCTGTCGAACTCATCCTGAATTTCCTTTTCAGGCGCAGCCGTGCACAGGCTGACGACAACGATGAATATGCATGCCACTATGAAGGACGGCAGCAGCTCGTATATTGCGAACACGCCGCCGAGAGGGGCGATGAGGTACTTCCAGATGAACACTGTCACCGCGCCGGAGATCATTCCAGCGATAGCGCCCTGGTAGTTGCAGCGCTTCCAGAACAGCGCGAAGAGCATCACGGGGCCGAAGGTCGCGCCGAAGCCGGCCCATGCGAAGGAAACGACACGGAAGATGGAGCTTGCGGGGTTGCTGGCGAAGAGAATGCCGAGTATGGCAACGCCGACAACGGTGATGCGCGCGATGGTCATGGTCTTCTTGTCGCTGAGCTTGATGCCGAAAACGTCGGTGAGGATGTTGTGCGTCACGCCGGAGGCGGCGGCAAGAAGCTGCGCGTCGGCGGTGGACATCGTCGCGGCGAGGATACCGGCGATGATGATACCGCCAATAAGCGCCGGAACTATGCCCTTCGTGGCAAGCAGGGCGGAGGTGTTGACGATCATGTTCTCGGCCTCGGCCTCCGTTGCGGGAAGTGCGATAGCGCCGGTCTTGGCCATGGTGCAGCCGACAAGGCCGATGATAACGGCCACGGACAACGAGACAACGACCCACACGGTGGCGAAGCGGCGGCTGAAACCGAGCTTGTGCTCATCCTTTGCTGCCATGAAGTGCAGCAGCACATGGGGCATTCCGAAGTAGCCGAGGGCCCATGCCAGCATGGACACTATCATAAGCGGGGTGTAGCTCTTGGGCTGGGCGGAGATTATATCCGTGCTGGACGAGAAGCTGAGGTAGCCGGGGATGGCCTTTGCGTTCTCAACGACGGCGCTCCAGCCGCCGGCGACGTTGATGCCGAATACCAGCACGATGATAAGCGCGATGGTCATGACAAAGCCCTGGATAAGACTCGTCACGGAGGCGGCCATGAAGCCGCCGGTGGCGCAGTAGGCTACGATAACGGCCGCGGAGATTATCATCGCGGGCATGTAGTCAAAGCCGAAAAGGCTGTTGAACAGCTTGCCGCACGCGGCGAAGCCCGAGGCGGTGTAGGGCACGAAGAATATGATTATCACAAGCGCGCCGATGGTCTCAATGAGCTTGGTCTTGTCGTGGAAGCGGCGGGCGAGGAAATCAGGCACGGTGATGGCGTCTATCTTGATGGAGTAGCGGTGCAGGCGCTTTGCGACGAGCAGCCAGTTGAGGTATGTACCCAGTGCAAGACCAATCGCCGTCCACCCGGCTTCCGCGACACCGCAGAAGAAGGCGAGACCCGGCACGCCCATAAGCAGATACGCGCTCATGTCGGATGCCTCGGTGCTCATCGCGGTGACGATGGGGCCGAGCTTTCTTCCGCCAAGGTAGAACTCCTCGGAGGTGCTGTTCTTGGAATATACAAACCCGATCACCAGCATACCGACGAGGTATACGACGACCGATATAAGTATACAGATAGTCGTGACGTTAAGCATTTTAAAGATCCTCTCTCTTCTTGATTACTCCGCAATTATAAAGCAAAAATTTTTTCCCGCAAGGGGGCATTTCCGCCAACGGGCTTGAAAAATCAAAAATTTCCGGTATAATATAACCGCCCCTAATGATGTTCATATTAAAATGAAATTTATTCATATAACGAAGATAAGGAGACTTGCGTCATGACTCTTGCGCAGTATGGAATGCTTATGGCTGTTGTGGATAACGGCAGCTTCACAAAGGCGGCGGAGGGCCTCGGCTGCACGCAGTCCGCCGTGAGTCACGGTATAGACGCGCTGGAAAAGGAGCTGGGCTTCGCCCTGATAACGCGCTCGCGCGCCGGGGTGCGCCTGACGGGGGAGGGGGAGCGGCTCCTGCCCGCCGTGAGGAACCTTCTCAGCAGCGCCGAGCAGCTCAACCAGACTGCCGCCTCCATACGCGGGCTGGACTCCGGCACGGTGCGCATCGGCGCGTTCACCTCCGTCGCCGTGCACTGGCTTCCGGCGGTGCTGAAAAGCTTCCAGCGCGACTACCCCAAGGTGGAGTTCATATTGAAAAATGGCGACTACCACGATGTAGAGCAGTGGATACGCGACGGCAGCATAGACGTCGGCTTTGTCACCGTGCCCAGCGCCCTCGGCTGTGAGTGCATCCCGCTGAAGGAGGACAGACTGCTTGCCATTCTGCCGCGCGGCAGCCGCTTTGCAAGCTACCCCAAGTTCCCGATAGTCGAATGCGAGACGGAGCCGTTCATAAGCCTGCTTGAAAGCTCCGACCATGACGCGCGCATGGTGTTCGAGGCGGCGGGGATAAAGCCGAACGTGCGCTTCTACACCAAGGACGACTATGCCATCATCGCCATGGTGGAAAACGGTCTCGGCATGAGCATCATGCCTGAGCTTCTTTTGAAGGGACGGACGGACAACATGCAGGTTCTGCCGCTCGTGCCGGAGGCCAAGCGCACCATCGGCATCGCCATCGCCGCCGGGGAAAAGGCCGGCCCGGCCACGCGCCGCTTCGTCGATTACGTCGTGCAGTACGTGAAGGACGCGCCGCGCGCGGGATGAGCATATCCGCCCCTCCGCTGCAATAGTGTTATATGACGAAGTATTTCGTTGACAAATAGGTTAGCGTATGCTAACATCAGGGTTAGCCAAGACTAACTATAAAAGGACGGAAACGGACAGAATATGACACTGGATGAGCTTAAGGTGGGCGAGTCGGCGGTCATCTCCGCTGTCGGGGGCGAGGGCGCGCTGCGCTGCCGCCTGCTGGACATGGGGCTGACGCCGCGCACGCGCGTGACCATGCAGAAGATAGCGCCAATGGGCGACCCCGTCGAGATCCGCGTGCGCGGCTATGAGCTGACGCTGCGCGTGGAGGACGCGAGGAAGATAGAGCTGAAGGGGGCCGCGGACGAATGATATTTGCGCTGGCCGGAAACCAGAACTGCGGCAAGACGACGCTTTTCAATGCCCTCACCGGCTCCAATCAGCATGTGGGCAACTTCCCCGGCGTGACGGTGGATCAGAAAATCGGCGCGATAAAGGGCGAAAAGAACTGCTCAGTGGTCGATCTGCCCGGCATATACTCCATGCGCCCGTATACGCAGGAGGAGATAGTCACGCGCGACTTCATAATAAACCAGAAGCCGGACGGGATAATAAATATAGTAGACGCCACGAATATTGAGCGCAACCTCTATCTCACCTTGCAGCTTCTGGAGCTGCGCGTTCCGACGGTGCTTGCGCTGAACATGATGGACGAGGTCAACGCGAACGGCGGCAGTATAGACGTTGCGCTGATGAGCAAGCTCCTCGGCGTGCCCGTCGTGCCCATTTCCGCCGCCAAGGGCGAGGGAATATCCGAGCTTGTGGATAAGGCCGTGCAGACCGCGCGCGACAGGGCGCTTCCGAAGGTTTACGACTTCTGCGGAAGCGGCTCCGCCGTGCACCGGTGCATCCACGCCGTGGTGCATCTCATACAGGACCATGCGGATAAGCTCGGCGTATCTGCGCGCTTCTGCACGGCCAAGCTCATTGAGGGCGACACCCGCCTTGAGGATGAGCTTGGCCTTGATGAAAACGAGAAGGAGCTGCTGGAGCACTGCATCGTGCAGATGGAGACGGAGTCCGGCCTTGACAGGAACGCCGCCCTTGCCGACATGCGCTACAGCTTCATTGAGGGCGTTGTGGCCGCGTCCGTCGTCAAATGCCATGAAAGCCGGGAGCACCGCCGCTCCATGAAAATAGACCGTGTGCTTACGGGCAAATATACGGCCATCCCCGTGTTCCTCGCTGTGATGTTCCTCGTCTTTTTCCTGACCTTCAACGTGATAGGCTCATGGCTGTCGGACCTTCTCGGCGCGGGGATAGACTGGCTGACGGCTGTGGTGGACAGCGCGCTGACGGCCTATGGGATAAATCCCGTCGTACACAGCCTTGTGATAGACGGGATATTCGCCGGTGTCGGCAGTGTGCTGAGCTTCCTGCCGGTAATAGTGGTGCTGTTCTTCTTCCTCTCCATACTTGAGGACACGGGCTATATGGCGCGTGTTGCCTTCGTGATGGATAAGCTCCTGCGGAAGATCGGCCTTTCCGGGCGCAGCTTCGTGCCCATGCTCATCGGTTTCGGCTGCTCCGTTCCGGCCATCATGGCCACGCGCACGGTCTCATCGGACAGGGACAGGAAGATGACCATTATGCTCACGCCGTATATGAGCTGTTCCGCGAAGATCCCGATATACGCGGTGTTTGCCGCGGCGTTCTTCCCGCGAAACAGCGGCCTTGCCATGATATGCCTTTACGTGATGGGCATGGCGGTGGGCATAATAGTCGCGCTTATTCTGAAAAGCACGGCCTTCCGCGGCAATCCCGTGCCCTTTGTGATGGAGCTTCCGAATTACCGTATGCCATCGGCGAAGAGCGTCGGCCTGCTGCTGTGGGAGAAGGCGCGTGACTTTTTGCAGCGCGCGTTCACAGTCATATTCATGGCCACCATACTTATCTGGTTTCTGCAGAACTTCGACACGCGCCTCAACGTGGTCACGGACAGTGCGGACAGTCTGCTTGCCCTCATCGGGCGTCTTATTGAGCCGCTGTTCCATCCCCTCGGCTTCGGCGACTGGCGCATGGTCACGGCGCTTATCTCCGGCTTTACGGCGAAGGAGGCCGTGGTGTCCACGCTGGCGGTGCTGCTCAACACCAGCGTCGCACAGCTCAGCGGCGCGCTGACGGGTGTTTTCACGGCGGCCTCCGCTGTCAGCTTCCTCACGTTCACGCTGCTGTATACGCCCTGCGTTGCCGCCGTCGCCACCATCCGGCGTGAGCTGAACTCCGGGATAAAGACCGCGGGCATCGTGCTAATGCAGTGTGCCGTGGCGTGGCTCGCGGCCTTTGCCGTGTATAATATAGGGCTTTTGATCGCCTGAGCTTTACGGGAGGAGTGTGTTATGGGCGCTGCCGATATAATTATTCTTGCCGTCATCGCGGTGTGCGTCGTGCTTGCGTGGCGCACGTGGCGTAAAACCGGGGGCTGCTCCTGCGCATCCTCCGGCTGCTGCGGCGACTGCGCCAAATGCCGCAGCGGCAACGAAATGTAAAATAGGCTGTTTCAAAATGATAGAGGTTCTATAATAATGATTGGGATAAGTGAGGAAGCTTGCATCCCAACTATTATAGAACCTCTATAGTGCATTTTTTCCGCAATGCCTGTTTGCGGACATGTTCCATGCTCTATTATTTTCATTATTGGTGCCGCAGCAAATTTTCCATTTCGCTGCAGCATCCTGATGTTCATTCCCCGTATATTCTTGCCACGCGCGGCGACAGCGCGCTTGTCAGCCCGCAGCCCTCGTCGCTGCCGATGAGCGCGGCGACCTCCTGCGACGGCAGGAAGTTGCCCTGCCCGTCATAGCCGAAGAACGTCACCTCATCGCCGGGGACGCAGTCGATCCCCGTCACGTCGGCAAAGCACTGATCCATGCAGCACGCCAGCAGCGCGCAGCGCTTCCCGCCGATGAGCACGTCCGCGTGTACCCGGCACAGCGCTTCGTTCAGCCCGTCGCCGTAGCCCACACCCACTGTCGCGATCTTTGCGTCGTGTGCGAGCCTGTACGCGCCGCCGTAGCCGAGACTGTCGCCCGCGCGGCGCTGCTTCACCGCCGTGATGTAGCTGCGCCAGGTCACGGCCTCTTCTATCCCGTGGTTCACGCCGCCAGGGCTGTCCATATACAGCGCGCGCCCGATGCGCACCGCGTCCAGCGCGTATTCGGGGTACTGCTCATAGGAGGCGGAGCTGCATATGTGCCGCAGGAGCCCTGTAAAGCCCGCCTGCTCAAGCTGCGCCGCGCCCTGCATGAAGCATGCGTACTGCGCGCGCGAGGCGGCCTCGTTATCCGTGTCGGCGAAGTGCGAAAATATGCCCACGGCATCGATGTGCCCCGCGCGGCGCAGCGCCTCCGCCAGCGCGGCCAGTTCATCCCCCGGCTCCGCCCCTATGCGGTGCAGCCCAGTGTCTATCTTCACATGCACGCGCGCCCGCCGCCCGGCCTGCGCCGCGGTCGCGTCGAGCGCCGATACGAATTCCGCGGACCCGGCAGCAAGCTCCAGCCCCGCCGCAACTGCCGCAGGAAGCTGGAAGGGTAGGGCACTGCCGAGCACGAGGATGTCCTTTTCAAAGCCTTGCTGCCTGAGTGCAAGCCCCTCGGACACGTGCGCCACCGCGACGCGCCGCACGGCGTCAAACTCCGTAGCCGCCGCGGCCATGCGCCCCAGCCCCAGCCCGTATGCGTCATCCTTCAAAACAGGGATGAGCTGCACGCCCGCCGGGAGGGAGGCAAGCAGAGTATTCATATTTTTTTTGAATATATTCATATCAATATGCAGATACGAGTTATTCATAATATTCATTGCATTTTGCATAATACATACCGCCGATCTGATGTCGAATCATATTATAACCGCCCGAAGGCTGCCGTGCAAGCTATATTTTTCCCGCTTTGTACAAATCGTACAGCCGGGGATGAAAAAACGGCCATAAAAATTCACACATTTGGTATTGACATTGCATATTTATTCGTGCTATACTGCACACCGTCGAAAGACATTTGAATAAAAAGCGAATAGAGGAGAAAATATGAAAAAGCTTATTACTATGATACTTGCACTTGCGATGGTTTTCGCACTGTGCGCATGCGGCTCCGCCGCACCTGCCCAGACCGCTGACAGCGCCGCCGCGCCCGCACAGGACGCCGCTGCTGCCGATACCGCCGCTGACGATGCGGCCGCGGCCGACACCGCTGAGGGCGGTGAGCTTATCCTCGGCACCTCCGCCGACTATGCTCCTTTTGAGTTCATGTACCCCGATGAGAGCGGCAGCATGACCTACGGCGGCATCGACGTTTTTGCCGCGGAGTACATTGCCGAGAGCATGGGCAAGACCCTCAAGGTCGAGAACATGTCCTTTGACTATCTGCTTGCTTCTCTCCAGAAGGGCGACTACGACATGGTCATGGCCGCGATGGAGCCGACCGAAGAGCGTCTCAACGCCGCTGACTTCTCCGACCCCTACTACACCGACTACCCCGCAATGATCCTTGTCAAGGCTGAGAACGCCGACCAGTACAAGACCCTTGCCGACTTCGACGGCAAGAGCGTCGCGGCGCAGACTGCCACCACCAAGGAAGCCATCGTCACCGACAGTATGCCCGGCGCAAACCTTGTCTCTCTCCAGAACGTCAACGATATAATCAACCAGCTCGTCAACGATAAGATCGACGCTGCTGTTCTCGACGGCAGTGTTGCCCTCCAGTACGAGAAGTCCAATCCCGACCTGAAGGTCGCATCCGCTTCCGATGAGCTCGGCGCGGCTGAGCCGTACTGCGTCGCCGTCCAAAAGGGCGACCCGAAGGGCCTTCTTCCCGGCATCAACGCAGCCATCGCCCAGATGCTCGCCGACAACAAGGTGGACGAGTTTGTGGCAAAGGCCGATGAGCTTGGCGACGTCGCGGTCGAGGTTTCTGCCGACGCTCCCTGACGGGCGCAAGTGAAGCTCTGCACAAAAACATTGGAAAGCCGATAATATTCTTACCGGCTTTCCATTTTGCGCATTATCACCATCAGTAGAAAGGATTATAGATATGTGGTGGTCAAATCTCTTCGCCGGTATGAGCCCGGCAAGCTTTGTCAATTTCTCCTTCTTTCCTAAATACGGCCAGTTTTTCATACAGGGCATTGAGTATACGCTGCTGCTGGCGGTCGTGTCCGTCGCGCTGGCGGTCATCCCGGCGCTGCTGCTGGCGCTCATGCGCCTGAGCAAGAACCGCTTTATAAAGTGCCTGTCCGGCGCGTATATCGCGGTGTTCCGTTCGACGCCGCTGCTCGTGCAGCTCAGCATTATTTACTTCGGCCTCTTCGGCGTCATATCCATCCCGCGCGTCACCATCCTCGGCTTCGTGGATATCAGCCGCTTCATTCCCGGCGTTGTCGCGCTGGCGCTGAACTCCTCGGCCTATGTGGCGGAGATCTTCCGCGGCGGCATACTCGCCGTGGATATCGGACAGACGGAGGCGGCGCGCTCCCTCGGCCTGAACGCGGGCAGCAGCATGCGCCTCGTCGTTCTGCCGCAGGCGATAAAGAATGTGCTTCCCGCGCTTGCCAATGAGATCGTCACCATGGTGAAGGAAAGCTCTATCTGCTCCATGCTGGGCATGGCGGAGCTCATGTTTGCCGCAAAGACCACGGCCAGCGCCACCTATATCACGCTTGCGCCGTACACCATGGCCGCGCTCATTTATTTCTGCATAAACTACCCCGCCTCAAAGGGTATCGAGGCAATAGAGAGGAGGATGCGCCGTGGCGACAAACAGCAGTGAGGTTCTCATTTCCGTCCGTAATCTTGTAAAGGAATATAACGACGGCAAGGTAAAGGCACTGGACGATTGCAGCATGGACGTCAAGCGCGGCGAGGTCGTGGCGATAATCGGGCCGTCCGGCTCCGGCAAGTCTACAATGCTGCGTTCGCTGAATCTTCTGGAGGAGCCGACCTCCGGCGAGATATACTTCAACGGCGTGAATCTTTTTGACAAGTCCGTGGATATAAACCTGCACCGCCAGAAGATGGGCATGGTGTTCCAGCACTTCAATCTCTTCCCGCATATGACGGTGAAGAAGAATATCACGCTTGCGCCGGTGCACCTCAAGCTCAAGACACCGGCCGAGGCCGACGAAATGGCGATGAAGCTGCTCGCGCGCATCGGGCTTGAGGACAAGGCGAACGAGTATCCCGCGATGCTTTCCGGCGGACAGAAGCAGCGCATTGCCATAGTGCGCGCCCTTGCGATGGAGCCGGAGGTCATGCTCTTTGACGAGCCGACCAGCGCGCTCGACCCCGAAATGGTTGGCGAGGTTCTGGACGTCATGAAGGAGCTGGCGCAGCAGGGGATGACCATGGTCGTCGTGACGCACGAGATGGGCTTTGCCCGCGAGGTGGGCGACCGCGTGCTGTTCATGGCCGACGGCAAAATACTTGAAGAGGGGACGCCCGATAGGATATTCGACGCGCCCGAGAACCCGCGCCTCAAGGACTTTCTTGCAAAGGTTCTCTGATAAATGGAATACATCCGGACAAAGCAGGGCATGCTATTCATGCCCTGCTTTTTGATACTGTCGAAAAAACCTTCGGTTTTTCCGACAAAAGGATCGCAGTCTGCTGCGCGCATAATTTATCCGCCGCGGCGGATAAATTCCACACTTGCAGCCTGAGAAGTATTTTCTCTCACGCACATGTCGTGAGAGAAAATGGTCAAAATTTTTTTGCCGCCTGCGGGCGGCAAACTCTGCGAGGCTTTTTGACATGCTGAAAAAGTAAGGCATTCTAACAAAGCCTTGCTTTTCACATAACTAACGTTAGCACTCAAACAAGACGAGTGCTAACATTAACGTTGTGTTCATAATATAAGCTATATTTATTAATATTTGTGCGGTATCTTATATACACGATGAAACGAAAGAAATGATTGTTTCACCGGAATTGAAATGTAAATAAAATTTGGAGGTTATATATTATGTTTGAACTTATTCCTTTTGATCGTACCATCCGCCACATGACGAACTTTGACCCCTTCCGTGAGCTGGACAATATGGAGCGCAGCTTCTTCGGCAACGGCAGTGTTGTCTCTGCTTTCCGCACCGACGTCAGCGATACCGGCGACGCCTTCAAGCTGGAGGCCGAGCTGCCCGGCTTCAGCAAGGACGATATCAAGATCGACATTGAGAACGACTGCCTCACCATCAGCGCTGAGCGCAAGTTCGACGACGAGGACAAGAAAAAGAACTTCGTAAAGCGTGAGCGTTTCTACGGCTCCTACAGCCGCAGCTTTGACGTCACCGGCATTGACACCGACGCTATCGAGGCGTCCTATAACGACGGCGTGCTCACCCTGACCATGCCCAAGAAAAAGGCCGAGGTTCCCGCCAGCCGCCGTCTTGAGATCAAGTAAGACAAAACCTCTTCTAAGTTTCCCATATAGCCTTGCAGTCCGCGCCGCGAAAGCGGCGCGGACTTTTGTACCTATTAGCATTTGCAATGTGCGTGCTGCCCGGTTATAATAAGCTGAGTTATAATGAGAGAAATAAAAGCTGAGGTGTGACAATGTATTTTGATACTCATGCGCATTATGATGACGGCGCGTTTGACGCCGACAGGGAGGCGCTGCTTGCGGCGGTGAATGAGGCCGGTGTGGAGCTCATGCTCGATCCCGGCTGCGACGTGGACAGCAGTGCGGCGGCTGTCGCGCTGGCGGAGAGGTTCGGCTTTATCTATGCGGCTGTCGGGCTGCATCCGGAGGAGCTGGGGCGGATGGACGGCGGCAGTCTTGAAAAAATACGTGTGCTTGCGGCGCATCCAAAGTGCGTTGCGATAGGGGAGATCGGCCTTGATTATTATTGGGATGACAGCCGCAAGGACGAGCAGAAGCAGCTTCTGACCTGCCAGCTTGAGTTGGCGCTTGAGCTGGACAAGCCCGTTATAATCCATGACCGCGACGCGCACGCCGACTGCTTTGATATCGTCAGCCGCTACAGCGCACTGCGCGGCGTGTTCCATTGCTACTCCGGCAGCGCCGAAATGGCGCACGAGCTTCTCAAGCGCGGGTGGTACCTCGGCTTTGACGGGCCGGTGACTTATAAAAATGCGCGCCGCGCCATAGAGGTGCTTGAGGTCTGCCCGGTGGAACGCATCCTTATCGAGACTGACAGCCCTTATCTCAGCCCCGTTCCTATGCGCGGCAAACGCAACGACTCGAGAAACCTCCGGTACATCGCCGCCAAGATCGCGGAGGTGAAGGGCATGACGCCGGAGGCCGTCGCCGCGGCGACGCTGGAAAACGGAAAGGCGCTGTTCGGCATCGGCTGAAACGATGCACACATTCAAATGTATGAAAACTGAACCACATGACCTGCAATGCCGCAGGCCATGTGGTTTTTCTATACAAATAATTATAAGTAAACAATAATATGTGAATTATATTAAGTAAAATAAATTAGGTAAACAATATTGAGTTTATGATATTACGCATACAAAAATATGTAAATTATATTATGTGAAGCATAAAAATTCAGACCGCACATGCCGTGCGGCCTGAATTGCCTGTCGTTATTCGGTTATCAGCCGTAGCTTGCGTACCAGTTGGAGTAATCCGCGCCCTGAGACTTGGCCTCATATGTGCCGGTCAGCTTGCTCATCACGCGCTCATACGCTTCGCTGCCCTCCTCATACGGAGTGGGGCAATAGTTGTTGTAGTTGTCGGCCATTCTTGCGGCCTTTTCCAGATCGCTGCTGACGCAGCAGGGAATGACCTCAAAGCCGTCGCGCGTCACACTGCCGTCTATATCGCGCTTGAGCCTGATCTGCACTATCGCGGTGTCGGGGTCGGATGGGCGAGTGCTGCCACCGAATACCCAGTTGCCGAGGCTGTAGAGTATCAGGCCGCCGTTGTATTCCTCAATGGGCTGCAGGCAGTGCGGATGCGAGGCATAGACCAGATCCGCCCCCGCGTCTATGACCGCGTGCGCAAGATTTATCTGGTTGTCATTCGGAGTATAGTACAGCTCCAGCCCCCAGTGGAACATGCATATGACGTAGTCCGCGCCCTGCTCACGCAGAGACTGCACGGCGGCCACGGCCTCGTCCGTTTTCCAGTCGGGGCGCATATCGTTGCCCGCAGTGTATATGCCGAGCTTAAGGCCGTTCTTCGTCGTGACGATCTGTGCCTGCCTCTCCGTGCCGTAGGGCAGCCCGGCGGCGGTCAGCGCCTCCAGTGTGCTTTGCAGTCCGGCCTCACCGAAGTCGAGGCTGTGGTTGTTTGCCGTCGTCACGAAGTCCACGCCGCCCTCGATCATTATGTTCGCGTAGGCCGTCGGCGCGCGGAAGTAGAACATCTGCCCGGAAGTGAGCTTCTGGTCGGACAGCGTGCATTCAAAGTTCGCAAGCGTGTATTCGTCGTCCTTGAAGTACTGCACGGTATTCGAGAAAGGATAGGCGTAATTATCCCCGACGACCTTCGGCAGACCGACGTTGCTGTTTTCAAACTGTAAGCTTGACCACAGCGTACAGTCACCGATGCAGGAAATGGTGAAGTATTCCGGCTGCGGCTCCGGCGTGGGTTCGGGCGTCGGCTCCGGCGTGGCCTCGGCATTGGGAGTTGGCGTCGCCTGTGCCGCCATTGCCGCGGCGGCTTCCTGTTCTTCCGCGGCGGCCTTCTCGGCGTTCAGCACGTCCAGCCGCGCCTTGAACAGCACGACCATCACCACCGCCAGCACCAGCAAAACAACTGCCTGGACCACATATTTCAAAACCTTGTTCATTGCGTAAACCTCGGAAAATCTACAAGCTGAGTCATTACATTATACAATCCCGCTGCCCTTCCGTCAAGAACCGCAATTTAAGATTTATATTTAAGATTCAAGAATTATGGCGTATAAAAGACAGCCCAGACAGGTCTCGCTGTCTGGGCTGCGTGGCTGATCGCGGCGGTATATGTATTCCTCAAAGGAGGCCGCCGATGCGGATGAATATAGGGGCGAAAACGAGGGAGACAACGGTCATAAGCTTGATGAGTATGTTGATGGACGGGCCGGAGGTGTCCTTGAACGGGTCGCCGACGGTGTCGCCGACGACGGCGGCCTTGTGCGCGCTGGAGCCTTTGCCGCCGTGGTGACCGCCCTCAATGTACTTCTTCGCGTTGTCCCATGCGCCGCCGGAGTTGGACATATATATCGCCAGCAGCACGCCCGTCACGAGGGAGCCTGCCAGCAGGCCACCAAGCGCGCCCGGCCCGAACAGGATGCCGACGAGCAGCGGCGCGGCCACGGCCATCACGCCCGGAACTATCATTTCATGCAGCGCGGCCCTTGTGGAGATGGACACGCAGGTGCCGTAGTCCGGCTTTGCCTTGCCTTCAAGAATGCCGGGGATCTCGCGGAACTGGCGGCGCACCTCTTCGATCATCTTGTATGCGGCCTTGGACACGGAGTCCATCGTCATCGCGGAGAAGGCGAAGGGCAGCATGCCGCCGATAAGCAGACCGATGACGACATACGGGCTGAGGAGATCCAGCACGTCAAGCTGCACCTCAGTCGCGTAGGAGACGAACAGCGCCAGCGCCGTCAGCGCGGCGGAGCCGATGGCGAAGCCCTTGCCCATGGCGGCGGTGGTGTTGCCCACGGCGTCCAGCTTGTCGGTGATCTCACGCACGTGCGGGTCAAGGCCGCTCATCTCGGCGATGCCGCCGGAATTGTCGGCAATGGGGCCGTAGGCGTCCACGGCCACGGTGATGCCCGTTGTGCACAGCATGCCCACGGCGGCCAGCGCGATGCCGTAAAGGTCGCCGGTGACGGAGTAGGAGATGTAAATGCCGAGGCATATGAGAAGTATGGGCACCCAGGTGCTCTTCATGCCGACGGCCACGCCGCTGATTATCGTCGTGGCGGAGCCGGTCTCGGACTGATCCGCGATGCGCTTGACGGAGCTGTAGTCCTCAGAGGTGTAGATCTCCGTCACAAAGCCGATGACAAGGCCGACCACTATGCCTGCGATGACCGCGGCGGAGCAGTAGAAGCGGCCGAAGAAAAGCCTGCTCATGAAAATCGAGGCCAGCGCCACTATCGCGGCCGAAACGTAAGAGCCCATTTTCAGAGCCTTGTGCGGGTTGGAATCGTCCTTCCCGCGGACAAAGAACGTGGCGATGATGGAGGCGATTATGCCCACCGCCGCGATGGCGAGCGGGAACAGCGCGCCCGCGCCCTCAAAAGCGCCGCCCGGAATGGCCACGCCCAGCGTCAGCGCGGAGACGAGCGCGCCGACGTAGGATTCAAACAGGTCCGCGCCCATGCCGGCCACGTCGCCGACGTTGTCGCCGACGTTATCCGCGATGACGGCGGGGTTGCGCGGGTCGTCCTCGGGTATTCCGGCCTCGACCTTGCCCACAAGGTCTGCACCGACGTCCGCGGCCTTGGTGTATATGCCGCCGCCGACGCGCGCGAACAGCGCGATGGACGAAGCGCCCAGCGAGAAGCCGAAGAGGATGTTGTAATTCCCCGTCAGCATGTATATAAGGCTGCACCCCAGCAGACCCAGCCCGACAACGCACATCCCCATGACGGAGCCGCCGGAGAACGCGATGGACAGGGCACGGTTCATGCCGTGCTCCATCGCGGCGTTCGCCGTGCGCACGTTTGCGCGCGTGGCGACCTTCATCCCGAAGAAGCCCGCCAGAATGGAGAACAGCGCGCCGATGACAAAGCACACGGCGGTGCCGGTGTTTATGAAAATTGCTATCAGCACGAAAAGCACCGTGATGAAGATAGCCAGAATTTTATACTCGGACTTGAGGAAAGCGTCCGCGCCCTCGGCGATAGATGCCGCTATCTCCTGCATCCGGCTGTTGCCCGGCGCAGCTTTTTGTACATAATGCGCTTTATACCCGGCGAATATCAGCGCCAGGATTGCAGCCACAGGAGTAAGCCAAACGAACAAATTCATGAAACGATCTCCTTAAAAAAACTAAGAGGCAGCGCCTCTATGTGCATATTAACCTATAAACGCAAAAATAGCAAGGCGAAATACACGATTTTATATGCAGATTCAACAAGTTCGTGTAAAGCGCTGAAATATCAAGGCGTATAAAGACCTTTATGGTCGAATTCAACAAAAAATGAAAAATCCTGCACAGCATAAAATACACGATTTTGCGTATAATGAAAATTTACAGCAATTTGTGCACAAATATCATCGAATATCCGAAAAATAAAAATAATATCGCACAAATAAACTGCACAAATACAAATTATTTATTATGCACAACGGCAGAGCGCACCGCCGAGTACTATTATATTTAAATTAAATTTGCAGCGGCGGCTTGCCTTTGCGACACACCGGTGATATTATGTAAACAATGCGCGCAGAGCAGCGCCTCGGCGCGGATAGGGGAGGGGCGGCACTTTCGGCCCGTCGGAGAAAAAATCTGAAAAAATGTCCGCCTGGCATGAAACTTTTTTGTTTTTAAAACGTTATATATGTAGACGCCGCGGATGGGCGGAAGCCCTGCACCGGCATTGAAAATATGCGGGCTATATATTGAACACCCCGCAAATCTCCACACAAAATGTAGAGTAATTACAAAACGGTAAAAAATAATGAAAAAATTCAGAAAAAAGTCTTGCAATTTCGGAAACATTGTGTTACATTATGTGTGACCTTAATAGGGCGCGGCAACTCGTGCCGCGTGAGATATCGTATCAAATCTCATAAGGGGGATTTTTAGATGAAAACCATGAAGAAAGTAATTTCCACGCTGCTGCTGGTTTGCATGCTGGCCAGCGTCCTCGCGGTGTCCGCATATGCGGCCGGCGAGAGCATCGTTTTCGATAAGATCGCAAGCGGTGCAACTGTTACTTCGGAGAATGTCAACATCTCCGTCATAGCAAAGGGTCTTGCGTCTGGCCACACCTACAAAGTCAGATGGTCCAGCGGCAGCTTCAGTTATTCTGCGAATGTGACCGTTAATGCGTCTGACCCGACTCTGGGCTTCGCCTATGCGGAGATAAAGCCGAGTGAACTTGGCGCTTCCGGCCAGCACACCATCACGGCAGAGCTTGTTGACATCACCGATGGCGAGCCTGGCACTGTCGTCAGTTCCGCGCCCGGCTACGTTACGACGAACCCCGCGGTGGAGATAACCTCCGTCACCATGACGCCCAACGCCATCAGCCTCAACGTAATAAACAACCCCAAGTATGATAAGCTCGTTCCCGTGTATAACAACAGCAGCAACAGCGGCATCACGCCCAACAGCATTTCCTGGTGGTCCGATGACGAATCCGTTGCCACCGTCGAGAACGGCGTTGTTCACGCAAAGAAACCCGGTACAACGAAGATCTGGGTCAAGGTGAATGACAACACCAACCTCAAGGACTTCTGCACCGTCACCGTCAGCACTGAGCTTGAAAGCTTCACTCTCAGCAAGACTCAGCTTGTCATCGAGAAGGGCAACACCGAGGCCATAGTGGCCACCGTCGTGCCCGCGGGTGTGTTCACCGTGACATGGTCCTCCAAGAACCCCGATGTGGCAAAGGTCGATAACGCCGGCAACGTCACCGCAGTTGCGGCCGGCACCACTGTTATCTATGCCACGGCCGGCGGCGTGACGCGCACCTGCGACGTCACCGTGACCGACCCCAGCAAGCCCACCGTCACCATCACCGGCCCCAAGTATGAGATCGCCAAGGGCGAGACCGTCACCTATACCGCCTCCTTCTCCGGCGGTGCTTCCGGTGTGTACATAGACCACTGGTCTGCTGATTCCAACGCTGTTTCCATCAGCTACAACGGCAGCACCTGCAAGGTCACCGGGCTTGAAAAGACCTCCAGCCCCGTCACCCTCACGGCTTACGCACGCAAGGGCTCCAACACCGTCCTCTATCAGGGCAGCGTACAGATCACTGTCGGCGACGTGCGCACCATCACCCTCATTGCCAACCCCAGCAACATCGCCGTTGCGGGCGGCAAGTCCACTGTCAGTGTCTCCGGCGCGAACTCCGGCGAGGTCTACGATTGGACCATCGCCCCCAGCTCCTCCGCAGTCATGACTTCCTACAGCACCTACGCACAGAGCGTTGACATAGTCGGTGGCAACGCGGACGGCTACATCCAGGTCACCGCGACCCTGCGCGGCAACAGCAGCGTGAAGGCCACCACGACCGTCAGCGTCCTCTCCGAGGAGCCTTACAACGCCACCATCAGCCCCAGCAGCGTCACATGGTCCAAGGGTCAGGGCAACCTTGAGTTCACTCTCAAGCCCTACCTGTACGACGCATACCTCGACGGCGTGCTTATTTCCGGCAGCCAGAACTCCTCCAAGTACAGCTACGTATGGAGCGGCAACTTCATCCTGAAGTCCTCCTACCTCCAGACGCTGTCCGCCGGTACTCACACCCTGAAGGTCAGAACGACCGACAACAGCAATGGTACCATACCCAACGGCATAGTCTATGCCACCATCACCATCAACGGCACTGCCAGCGCCGTCTACGGCGACAACGCCCATGTCCGCGGCAACAGCAACAACCTTTACTTCAACTCCACCGGCGCCATCAAGAATGTCTACATAAGCAACCAGCTTATCGACCCGGCAAACTACACCCTCGATTCCACCGGCAGGAGCCTCACCCTCAAGGCCAACTTCCTGAATCTGCTCAACTACGGCACCTACACCATGAAGCTTGAGACCACCAACGGCACGACCGAGACCACGACCTTCCGCATCGTCACGGCGAACTACGCCCCCGCGACCGGCGACGAGAGCAATCTCGCCCTGTGGATCGCAGTGATGATAGTCTCCGGCGCAGGCGCGATAGCCCTGATCCCGAGAAGGAAGAAGGAGATGTAAGCCGGACGGCTGCATCGAAAGCGAAATAAAATGACGGACGCCCCGGCATCATGCCGGGGCGTTTTCACAGCGGAGGGATATCAATGCGGATACTGTATACGGATGCGGCGCTGGTCGTGTGCATAAAACCGGCGGGCGCGCTTTCCACGGATGAGCCGGGCGGCGTGCCCGAGCTTGTGCGCGCGGAGCTTGGCGATGCCGCGGCGGAGGTGCGCACGGTGCACCGGCTCGACCGCGTGGTGGGCGGGCTTATGGTGCTGGCACGGTCCGCGCCCGCCGCGTCGGAGCTGAGCCGCCAGATACGCGAGGGCGGCTTCGGCAAGGAGTATCTCGCCGTCGTCCACGGCGAAACGCCCGCGCGCGGGGAGTTTAAAGACCTCCTCTGGCGCGACAAGGCGCGGAGGATGACCTTCGTCGTACAGGAGCGGGCGAAGGGCGTGCAGGACGCGTCGCTTGAATACGAAACACTGGCGCGCGCCGGGGATATGAGCAAGCTGCGCATAGTCCTGCACACGGGGCGCACGCACCAGATACGCTGTCAGTTTGCCGCGCACGGCCACCCGCTGCTTGGCGACAGGAAGTACGGCCTGCCGGACGACGGCACGGACGGCATCGCCCTGTGGTCGCACAGCCTGACGTTTACCCATCCTGAAAGCGGCATGCCCATGTCCTTCACGGCGGAGCCGCCGCAGGCGTACCCGTGGACGCTGTTCTGGCTGCCGTAAATGTTAACAGATCAAAAATAATACTAAATAATTAAAAATATGGTTATGATCCTGTTGCAATGGGAAAACATATACGCTATAATATACTTAAAATTTTTTGAACAATTGGCAGGATTTTAACATGATGATCTTCAAAGGCGTTCTTGCGGCGGTCTGCGCCTATATGCTGGGCTCGCTCAGCATGTCGATATGCATTTCAAAATGCGTCATGAATTCCGACGTGCGCGCCCACGGCAGCGGCAATGCCGGGGCGACGAATATGGCGCGCGTGTTCGGATTGCGGCTGGGCGTGCTGACGCTGGCCGGGGATATGCTCAAGGCGGCGCTGGCCATGCTGGCCGGGTGGCTGCTGCTGGGCGAATGGGGGCTGTGCATAAGCGGCGCGGCCTGCCTTGTGGGGCACTGCTTCCCGGTGCTGCATGAGTTTCGCGGGGGGAAGGGCGTTTCCGCCGGGGCGGCCGTCCTGCTGGCGGTGGACTGGCGCGTGCTTCTGGCGGCCGTGGTCTGCTTTGCAATCTTTGCGCTGCTCAGCCGGAAGGTGTCGCTCGGCTCTCTTGGCGCGGCGGTCATGGGCTTTTGTGCGGCGGCATATCTCGGCGTTTCGACGCCGCGGCTCATCCTCGCGGCCTTTGCGATGCTCATCGTCATGCTGCGCCACAGGGAGAATATCCTGCGCCTCATTGCCGGAACGGAGCCGGATTTCAAACCCGCCGGTGAAAAAAAGAAAAAGCCGGAGACGACCGAATGACGACTATTGATGTGAACCCGCCGTATACCGGCGGGGTTTA
>UMHM01008882.1_pt1 | contig 19014 bp, 18 predicted proteins | sample 1965501 | NCBI WGS metagenome assembly UMHM01 (sample SAMEA4836095, study PRJEB28245) | human gut metagenome | biome: gut microbiome; material: fecal sample | place: Denmark | collected 2008
AATCCCACCCCATCCGGGGTGGGATTTTTTCACGATATCCAACGATCGGAGGCCCGTCCATGGAAAAGACCGTCCACTATCTGGAGACCCACTCCCAGAACCCCTATTACAACCTGGCATTCGAGGAATACGTCCTGTGTCACCGCACCGAGGGCGACTACCTGCTGCTGTGGCAGAACGACAACACCATCGTAGTAGGCCGCAACCAGAACACCGAGGCGGAGATCAACCGCGCCTTTGTGGAGGAGCACCATATCAACGTGGTGCGCCGCGGCACCGGCGGCGGCGCGGTCTATCACGACCTGGGCAACCTGAACTACTCCTTCATCACCGACGTAGGCGACGACGGCATCAGCATCCGCCGCTTCACCCAGCCGGTGGTGGCGGCGCTGCGGAGCCTGGGCCTGAACGCGGAGGCCTCCGGCCGCAACGACATCCTGGTGGAGGGCCGCAAGGTCTCCGGCACGGCCCAGCGCCGTCACGCAGGCCGCATCCTCCACCACGGCACCCTGCTGTTCGACGCCAACCCCGGCATGGTGGCCGGCGCCCTGAACGTGGATCCGGAGAAATTCCGCTCCAAGAGCACCAAATCCGTCCGGGCCCGCATCGGCAACATCCGAGACTTCCTGCCGGTGGACATGGATCTGCCGGCCTTCTGGACCTACCTGAAGGACGCCCTTTCCGGCGGCGGGCTGACGCCCGACGCCCTGACCGCCGACGAGCTGGCGGCGGTGGAGCGCCTCAAGACCGAAAAATACGACACCTGGGCGTGGAACTACGGCCGTTCCCCCAAGTTCGACGTCACCCGCAAGCGCTATTGGGACGGCGGCTGCCTGGAGGCCAGCGTCTCCATCGCCGATGGCCGGATCACCGACATAAGGTTCTGCGGCGACTTCCTGGCCGTCCGGGACATGGACGCCCTGCTGGCGGCGCTGAAGGGCACCGCCTATCGCCCGGAGGCCGTTCGCCCGGTGCTGGAGGCCAGCCCCATGGCGGAGCTGTTCGGCACCATCACGGCGGACGAGGTCATCGCCACCCTCTTCGACCTGTGATCCACCTTGCCAACCGCCGCCGCGTGTGATATAATGTCCATACCACACCCTTCCGCGCGAAGGGGGAACAGAAGAGGGAGACACCTATGAAACGAATCATCACCCTGGTGCTGACGCTGGCCGCCCTGCTGGTGCTGACGGTCACCGCCTGCGCCGATACCATCCCCGGCACAGCCAAGCTCACCATCACCCCCACCGATACCAAGGTCAGCGGCGATACCGCCACCGTCACCTATTCCGTCACCGTCACCCCGCCCGAGGGGAAGGAGCTCGGCGTGTTCAGCGTCCAGCTCCAGCCGTCCGACGGCATGACGCTGCCCCGGAAGTTTACAGTCGACGGAAAGAAGGTCATTACTTACGGCGACGGTAAGCTGGAATACGACGAGGTCGAGAAAACCGGCTATTTCGCCACCTACGAATACACCCCCCAGACCGGCTACTTCGCCGCCGTGGGCACCACGCCGGAGCGCCGCATGTCCAAGGAGGCCACCATCCTGACCATCCAGGCCACCATGCCCGCCAACAAGAGCGGCACCTATACCCTGAACGCGGAGTTCATCGCCGCCCTGGACGGCTCCGGCGATGTCTATACCGCCCAGGTGTCCACCACACCCGTCACCGTCTCCGGCGGCGATAAAGCGCCCGTGGCCGATAAGACCCCCGTCATCACCGAAACCGACGGCAGCGGCAATACCACCAACACCAGCGATACCACCGGCGCCGCCAATAACGGCACAACCCCCAACGGCGGCACCACCACCGACGGTACTGCCCCCAACGGTACCGCCCCTGACGGCACAACTCCCGACAGCACCGCCCCGGACGGTACTGCCCCCGACGGAACCACCCCCAACGGCGGTACGAACGATACCGCCACCACCGGCAGCAGCCCCATCCTCTGGATCGTCCTGGCCGCGGCCCTGATCGCCGCCGCAGTGATCGTCATCGTGGTAAAGAAGAAAAAGCAATAAAAAATGGGCCCCAGGCCCATTTTTTATTGCCAATACGCACCAAGTTATCGGTGCTCATTTCGTAGGGGCCGGCGTCCTCGACGGCCCGCACGGTATACGATGGCATTTTCAATAAATCGGCGGGGCGTTGAGGACGCCGCCCCCTACACACGCCCCACCGATACCCGCCGTACCCCCGCACCCCCCTTTGGGGGTGGTTCCAAGGAGGGGGCCGCGGCCCCCTCATGGTCGTTTGGGGCGGGGTCGGAACGTTAAGAAAACATGCCGGTGTCGACACGTTAAGAAAACATGCCGGTGGCATGTTTTTAGTGTCGATCTCAGCGGCTATGCCGCTGTAGCATCCATCTTGGTTTGCACCGCACTACCTTTTAGTTCCGATCGCGGCGGCTATGCCGCCGCAGCATCCATCTTGTCTTTGAAGGTACCTCCCTCACCCCGCCGCCCGATATGCAGCAGGCCACCGATAACCCCTTCGTAGGGGCCGGCGTCCTCGACGGCCCGCACGGTGAACGCAGGCACCACCGGTAAACGGCGGCATGTGGTCATGCCGCCCTACGCAATCCCATTGCACCCCTCCCGAAAAACTACCCCATCACCCCAAAAAACGCCAAAAAAGTGCTTGCCATATGGCGCAAAATAGGGTACAATGTACCCGTGTATGGAAAGCACGTTCGGCTGAATCTCATAAAGGCGCGTCATGCCCCCACGGGGAACGCCGCTTCGGCGTACTTGACGTACCAAATCAAAACGAGAGAGGGAGTGCAAATGAGGAGAGTTTTATCATTATTACTCACTGTTGCCATGATGCTGTCGTTGGTCGTCGTGGCAGGCGCGGCAGAGAGCGGCAAGGTCGATCTGGTCATCGAGCCGCAGAGCGAAATGCAGGATGGCTACGTCTTGTTTGACATCTATCTTGAACCCGGCGCGGGTGTCGACAAGATCGGTGCGTTCCAGTTTTCCGTGACCGGAAAGAACTGCACCATTGCGGACGTTGCGTATATCGACAAAACGCTCAAGTACGACAGCGAGAACGGGACCGGCTATTTCCAGCGGTACGGCGGTACGCCGATCGCCAGCATCCGGAACAACACCTATACGTTCCTTGCGGCCGGTACGTCGGAGAAGGCGCATAGCTATACCGACGAAGATGGCAATACCATCCAAATGCCGAAGCACATCTGGGATACCAACCTGGTAAAGACCAAGATTGTCACCCTGAAGGTTCTGATGAACGACGGCGCGGCGAATTGCAGCCTGATCGTGGATACGGCTGTTGGCAGCAGCGGCCGCTTCACCGTGGGTAAGTCCGTGCAGGATCCCACCACCGGTAAGTATAGCGTCCAGGACGCTTTCACCGGTGTTGCCACTAGCGATAAGTATGGCGAGGACGACGGCTTGCTGGGCGATGTCAACGGCGACGGCGTGGTGAGCATCATGGATCACCAGCGACTGTTTGAACATTTGCAGGGCATTAAAGACATTACAGATCCAGTACTTCTAAAGATGGCGGATGTGAACAATGATGGAGCCATAAACATTATGGATCATCAGCGACTGTTTGAACATTTGCAGGGTATCAAGCCTTTGCAGTAAAGTTAATTTTTAGCAAGAAGGAGTAAGAAAATGAAAAAAGGCAAATCTTTTCTCAGTGTTCTGCTGGCTCTTCTGATGTTGTTTAACCTTACCGTGCTGACCAGTGCGGAGGAAAAACCGGAATTGAAGATTACGGCAAACGTTACTGAGATTACTCAAGGAACCGGAACAGCAGACATTGTTTATACGGTGAAGGTTGATCCGAAGGGTAATCAAATCGCAGCTTTCAGCTTTAAGCTTGTTGCACCGGAAGGAATGACTTTGGCGCAGGATGAAGTTGACGATGAGGGCGCTGATGGTTACTGGCTGAATTCCGACTTGATTTATAACAAGAAGTATACCCCGAATGGCCCGTTTACGACATTTGAGTATGCGCCGACTACGGGTTACTTTGGAGCGTCCGGTGGTATTGAAGGTCGTAAGTTGGCCAGCGAAGAGACGATAATGACGATTAAAGCTACGGTTGATATTTCCGTGGCGAGAGTTTACACGTTTGGTGACGTTGATTTTATTTGCGGTAGTGACGGTGATACCACCTTTGTAAACCCGACGACTTCTATTGCCTCTGTTACCATCAAGGGCGCTCACACCCACGTCTTTGACCAGAAGAACACTGACGCGAAGTATCTGGCAAGCGCTGCTTCCTGCACTGCTAAGGCCACTTACTACTACTCCTGCACCTGCGGCGAGAAGGGTACTGCGACCTTTGAATCTGGCGAGACCCTGCCTCATACCGCTTCCACCGTGTGGAGCAAGGATGAAACCAACCACTGGCATGTCTGCACGGTCTGCAATGTAGAGATGGACAAGGCTGCTCATACCCCCGACCATGAGGGTGGCGCCACTGAGACGTATCCCATCAAGTGCACCGAGTGCGGCTATGTGATCGAGGCTCAGTTGGATCATACCCACAGCTTCACTCAGGAAGTTGCAGAGGCCAAGTATCTGAAGTCCGCTGCTGGCTGCGACGCCCCCGCTGTGTATTACAAGTCCTGCACCTGTGGTGAGGCAAGCACCACCGAGACCTTCCAGTATGGTACCGCCCTGGGCCACAGCTATACTGCTGAGAAGGTGGCCGACCAGTATCTGAAGGATGCTGCTGGCTGCGAAACGGACGCTGTGTACTTCAAGTCCTGCGCCAGATGCGGCGCTAAGGGTACCGAGACCTTCACCGTTGCCAATTCCGCTCTGGGCCATAAGGGCGGCGCTTGGCAGTCCGATGAGACTGGCCATTGGAAGGTTTGTGAGCGCGTGAACTGCGGCAAGCGGTTTAACGAGGGCACCCATGACGGCGGAAAGGCTACCTGCCAGGCCAAGGCCGCTTGCACCACCTGCGGCGCTGCGTACGGCGAACTTGGTGCCCACGACATGGACACCAAGTGGAGCAGCAACGACACCCAGCACTTCCACAAGTGCCTGACCAAGGGCTGTGACTACATTAAGGATGCTACTGACCATAGCGGCGGAAAGGCCACCTGCAAGGAGAAGGCCAAGTGCGACGTCTGCGCCGCCGAGTACGGCAACCTGGGCGCTCACACCCTGACCAAGACCGCTGCCAAGGCTCCTACCTGCCTTGAGCCCGGTAATAACGAGTATTACACCTGCTCTGTCTGCGGCAAGGTATTCAAGGATGCTGCCGGTACCACCGAGACCACCGTCGCGGCGGAGACCCTGGCGAAGTCCACCACCCATGTTGTCGAAAGCAAGTATGTCACCAACGCCACCGAGCATTTCAAGACCTGCTCCGTCTGCGGTATTGAGATCAAGGATTCCCGCGCCAAGCATACCTTCGTCAAGGACGAGGCCACCGGTGTTGAGACCTGCTCCGTCTGCGGCTACGCCATCGGCGGCAAGGTCGACGAGAATCATAAGCATGCCGCCGACAAGGAAGCTGGCTTGTTCCGCGATGAGAATAACCACTGGTACAAGTGCACCGACAAGAACTGCACCTCTCATGTGGGCGAGGCTAAGCATGACTTCGAGACCGTGAGCACCACCAAGGACGGCAACAAGACCACCACCGTCGAGAAGTGCAAGACCTGCGGGTATGTAAAGACCACCACCGTGGACAACACCCCCACCACCCCCACCAAGCCCGGTCGTCGTCCCTCCGGCACCAAGACCGTCCAGTCCGGTAAGACCTTCGACGCTGGCGTCGGTGTGTATGTTGGCCTGTCCATCCTGTCCCTGACCGGCTCCGCCGTTGTCATCGGCAAGAAGCGCAAGACCCGCTGAATTTAATAAAAAATGACCGTCGCAAGACGGTCATTTTTTTGCCCATCAACAGGCAATTTTTTCCAGCGTCAACATGACGTAAAAAACCCGCCCCAAATCGGGCAGACTACCCCGTGCCGGGGTTGACAACCCCACCGCCCGCCAGTATAATAAAGTACTTGGAACAACCTACCCACAGAAAGGAAAAGTAAGGAAAAACCATGAGAAACATTACCTGCAGCATCGCCGACACCCGCAAGCGCGTGTTCGCCGAGGTGGCAAAAATGGCTTATGACGAGGATTACTCCCGTATGGAGAAGCTCCCCTATGAGATCATGCCCGGGGAAAAGGCCACCGTCCGGGAATCCATCTTCCTGGAGCGCGCCATTGTGGGCGAGCGCATCCGCCTGGCCATGGGCCTGCCCCTGCGCTCCGTGTCCGAGCACAGCCTGCTCAGCGACGGCGTGGAGGAGAGCGCCATCGCGGAGAAATACTACGATCCCCCCCTGATCAACATCATCAAATACGCCTGCAACGCCTGCCCTCCCACCCATTACGAGGTCACCAATATGTGCCAGGGCTGCCTGGCCCATCACTGCTATCACGCCTGCCCCAAGAACGCCATTTCCTTCGTCAAGGGCAAGGCCGTCATCGACCAGGAGAAGTGCATCAAGTGCGGCCGCTGCAAGCAGAGCTGCTCCTATCAGGCCATCGTCAAGTTCGAGCGTCCCTGCACCGAGGCCTGCGGCATGAACGCCATCACCAGCGATGAGCTGGGCCGCGCCCAGATCGACCAGGATAAGTGCGTCAGCTGCGGCATGTGCCTGGTGAACTGCCCCTTCGGCGCCATCGTGGACAAGGGCCAGCTGTTCCAGCTGATCCACGCCATCAACCAGGGCCAGAAGGTGGTGGCCATCATCGCCCCGGCCTTCTGGGGCCAGTTCGGCGACAAGGTCACCGCAGGCCAGATCAAGGAGGCCATGAAGCAGCTGGGCTTCGCCGCATTGGAAGAGGTGGCCATCGGCGCTGACCTGTGCGCCATCGAGGAGGCCGAGGAGTTCGTGGAGAACGTGCCGGAGAAGCAGCCCTTCATGGCCACCTCCTGTTGTCCCGCCTGGGCCATGATGGCCAAGAAGGAGTTTCCCGGCATGGCCCCCTATATCTCCATGACCATGACCCCCATGGTGCTGACGGCCCGGCTCATGAAGCGCCGTGACCCCAACTGCCGCGTGGCCTTCATCGGCCCCTGCGCTGCCAAGAAGCTGGAGGCCAGCCGCCGCAGCGTCCGCAGCGAGGTGGACTTCGTCCTGACCTTCGAGGAGCTGCGGGGCATGTTCGAGGCCAAGAACATCGACTTCAGCCAGATCCCCGACGCGCCCTCCCACTTTGAGGCCAGCGCCCCCGGCGTAGGCTTTGCCGCCAGCGGCGGCGTGGCCAAGGCAGTGGAGGACGTGATCCACCGTGAGCGCCCCAATATGGAGGTCAAGACCGTGTATGCCGAGGGCCTGCGGGAGTGCCGCCAGATGCTGCGCGTTGCCCGCACCGGCAAGTACGACGGCTACCTGCTGGAGGGCATGGCCTGTCCCGGCGGCTGCATCGCCGGTGCCGGTACCGTCCGCCCGCCGGAGAAGTCCAAGGCGTGGCTGGAAAAGTACAAGGCCGCCGCGCCCCTCAGCAACCCCCTGGAGACGGCGTATATCAAGGATCTCTCCCTGCTGCACGAGGACAGCGAGGAATGGGAGCGGGTCAGCCACCATTAAAAGCAGAAAAGAGACGCCTATGGCGTCTCTTTTTTTGCGCAAAACGCGGAAAACCGCAGCGGTGCTTTCGTAGGGGGCGATGCCCACATCGCCCCGTGCGGCATCCAGGCAGGGTTCAGCATTTTTTTCGTAGGGGCGGACGACCCTGTCCGCCCTGGCGACGTCCCGGCAAATCTCCCATAGGGGCGATACCCCAAGGGTACTCGTTCCGCTTTGCTCCACTGCGTTCGCCCCTCCCCTACGAATATTGGTAAACGCAGTACCCCGAAGGCACCGTGCAGGGGCGGGGGTGTGCAGGCAAGCGGCGGGGTGAGGTCACCCCGCCCTACGGAGGGGCGCCGGGGACGCCGCCCCCTACGGCGGGAGCGCCGGTGGAGCGTTTCGTGGGGTGGGCTGTATGTGGTGCGCTGTGCGCTGTACGGCAGAAAAGAGACGCCGGGGGCGTCTCTTTTGCAATATACAGCACCGATCACTGGGTGTCGCCCCAGAAGGCGCGGAGGCAGTTGGCGGCGGCGAACTCCTTGGTGCCCATGCCGTAGCCGATGGCTTGGGTGGTCATGACGGGCATGTCGCCGAAGCGGGACACGAAGTGCTTCAGCAGCGCCGCGCCGGTGGGGGTACACAGCTCCGTCTGGATGGTACCGCTGTAGGCGGGGATGCCCTGCAGCAGGTACGCCGTGGCGGGGGTGGGCGCCGGCAGGATGCCGTGGGCGCACCGTACCTGGCCGCTGCCCATGCAGACCGGCGAGGCCAGGATCTGCTGCGGGGCCAGCTTATGGAGCAGCAGACACACCGCCGAGATGTCCGCCAGGGCGTCCATGGTGCCCACCTCGTGGAAGTGGATCTCCGTCACCGGCACGCCGTGGGCGTGGCTCTCCGCCTCCGCGATCATGCTGTACACCGCCAGCACGTCCTTTTTCACCGCCTCCGGCAGGTTCAGGTGATCCTCCACGATGTGCGCGATGCCGTGAAGGCCGGTGTGGTGATGGTGGCCGTGAGCATGGTCATGGTGATGCGCGTGATCGTGGTCATGGTCATGATGATGGTCGTGCATGGTCTCGGATTCCTCCACGCCGTGGATCTTCACGGACATGTGGGTGCCGCGGATGCCGCAGCGCAGGACGCTCTCGCAGCCGTAGACCACGTCGGGGATGCCGATGGCGTTCAGCTCCGCCAGGGCCTCCTCCCTGTCCGGCATCAGCTCCAGCAGCGCCGCCGTCAGCATATCGCCCGCCGCGCCCATGGCGCAGTCCAGATACAGTGTTTTCATCAGGATACCTCCGTATGACAGATAGGACTTTCGGGCGGAGTTGCCTCCGCCCGAAAGATACCGTTTAGTTGTAGCGCACGCCGTACTCCAGACGGTCGCCCAGGATGCCCTTGACCACGTCGGCATTTCCGGGAGGGCAGCCGACGACCCAGCGGAAGCCCTTGGCATCCGCCAGCTTCTTGCAGCAGATGCCGATGCAGACGGTGTTGTCGGCATTGGCGTCAGCAGGCAGCATGTCCTCGGTGCAAGGACCCACGCAGACGTTCATGTTCTCCAGATAGGAGAACAGATCCTGGGCCTTCATGTCCATCAGGGCGCTGATGACGGTGTTGTGGCAGCCGGTGCAGGCATCCTTGCTGAAGATCAGGTTGAAGCTCTGGGGGATACCCTCGATCTCCACCTCGCAGGAGCGCTTGAAGCGGCTGGCGACGTTCTCCACCTTCTCGCCGATGACTTCGATCTTGGAAAGATCCATCTCGCCGAAGCCGCGCTTGTAGGCGGCGTTGGTGATCATGACCTCCTTGGGCTCGTAGCCCATGATCTTGCTGGTGACGGCCTCGCAGGCCACCAGATCCTTGGAGCCGACGATCAGATCCATCTTCTTGGTCTCGCCGAAGATGGGGCCCAGGCCCTGCTGGCCATAGGTACCGTCGATGATCTCCAGGCAGGGCTTCAGGTGCAGGCACCAGTCCACGACGCCCTCGATCAGGCCCTTCTTGTGGAAGTCCTTCTTCTGAGTGTCGATCAGCAGGCCCTTCAGGTTCTTCATGCCCAGGGTGACCTCGGTCTGGTCGTGGGTCTTCATGACGGGGACGGTGATGATGGCGTCGCAGTCACGGACCAGCTCCCAGGTGTTGATCTTGTTGAACACCACGCCGTTCTCGATATCCACGGTGCAGCGGGCGTTCTCCTTCTGCTTCAGGTCGATGACGGGGATGCCCTTGTCACGCAGCTCCTGATAGCCGCACTTGGCGATGGTCAGCTCGGTGTCGGCACCGGCGGCGGAGGACTCGGCGATGACAGGCTCGCCGCCCACGGCCTTGACGGCCTCGTAGATGGCCAGGCAGACCTCCCAGCGGGTGACGCCGCCGGACAGGCGCTCGGTGGGGCAGGCCACCAGGTTGGGCTTGATGATGACCTTGTAGCCGGGCTTGATGATATCCTCCAGGCCGCCCAGATCGGCGATGACCTGATCGACGACGGTCTTGATAGAGGCATAGTCCTCACCATGGGTCTTGCGAATGGAAACAGTAGACATTGCGCTTTCTCCCTTCTTGATCACGATTACTTTGGATGTATCGCTGTTGTCGGAAAAAATAGGATAGGTTTTCGGATAGGTTTAGAATAGGTTAGAATGAATTAGTCCTTGTAGTAGTCGCACAGATACTCGGCCACGCCGTAGGTACGGATGTCATACTCGCAGTTGGCCTGGATCTCGAATTCCTGAGGAGCGGCGAACTTCACCCAATCGGTGTCCACGGGACGCTTGACCTCCACCTCACCGGCGATGAGGGTGACGATCTCACGGTCGCCCACGCCGAAGGTGTAGGTACCGGCGGTGATGATGCCCAGGGTGTGCTTCTCGCCGTCGGCGGTGAAGAAGGTGCGGCTGGTGACCTTGCCGTCCCAATAGACGTTGGCCTTGGTCATGACTTCCAGATTGCTCAGCTTTTCAGATACCATGATGTGTCTCCTTATAGTATAGAATAGATGTTACTTGTTGGCAAGCGCTGCCTTGATGATGTAGTACACGAACAGGCCCCAGTTCAGGCCCAGACAAACGATCAACCACAGAATCCACATAAATATAGCCTCCTTACTTTCTCTCGCGGGATCAAAGCAGACCCTCGGGCATTTCGGGGAACTCCTCGCCGTCGTAGTAGTTGGCGACGATCTTCTTGTTGTACCAGCGGCTCAGGAAAATGCTGGCAATGAACACCACGATCCACTGATACAGGATGGTACCGGTGGTGACGCCGGTGAAGGTCATGGCCCAGGGGGTATCGCTCCAGCCGATGGAGGAGACCATCCAGACCACCAGCACGGCCAGCACCAGCAGCGGCGCAACATAGGGGGCCAGGATATCGAAGGTCTTGTTGATCTTGATATCGGAAACGGGGTTGAGGAACTTGGTACGCATCTTCTTGGCGCCAAACTTCATGGCGGCGATGCCCAGGAACAGGGAGCCCCACATCAGGCCGAAGCCCCAAACGTTATCCTGGTTGTTCAGGATGTCGGGATTGATGGCGGAGGGCAGACCCACGATGGCCAGGAACAGGACAACGATCAGGGAGCCCTTCTTGCGGGACACGCCGCAGTCGATCAGGATGTTGACGCCGCACATGGCCATCAGCGTGGCGGAGGTGAAGGCGGCGAAGCTCAGGCACAGGAAGAAGGCGCAGCCCACGAAGCGGCCGCCCGCCATGCCTTCGAACATTTCGGTCAGGGCCATGAAGGTCAGGCCGTTGTTGCCGGAGGCGCAGATCTCGCTGGCAGCCTCGGGGGAGAGGGCGTTGGCGAAGATGATGGGCAGCACGCAGACGGTGCCCAGCATGGCAACGGTCATGTCGCCGAAGGCCTGAACGTGAGAGTTCAGCGTGATATCGCCGTCCTTGTGGGAGACCATGGCGGCGGTAATCATCATCATGGTGCCGGGCCCGATGGACCAGGCCACCTGGGTCAGAGCTTCCTTCCAGATGTTGATGTCGACCAGGCTCTTGGGATCCAGAGTGAAGGTGTACTTCAGGCCCTCGTAGGCACCCTTGCGGGTCAGGGCATAGACCACCAGGCCGATCAGCAGACCGAACAGGCAGGGCATCAGAATGGAGGACACCTTTTCCAGCGCCTCCTGCTTGGCGATGCCGAAGTAGACCAAGACCAGTGCCACCACCCAGACGCCGATGGTGGCCGGATTGGCCGTTGTGACAGAGGTGAACAGGGCTTCCTTATCCACGCCGAAGTAGCCGCCCGTCAGGGACATACCGGCATAGCGGAGGCACCAGGCCAGAACCACCAGATAGTAGGCCAGCATCAGCAGATAGGCCAGCGTGGCGAACATGCCCAGGCAGGTATATTTCTTGCCGCAGATGTCGTGGAACGCGCCGGGTGCGGAGTGACGGGTCGCGCGGCCCATGAAGTTTTCTACGTACAAAAGGGGAAGTGCCGTCAGGAACACGCAGACCGTCATAACGATGATGAAGGCCGCGCCGCCGGTGTTGGCCACCAAACGCGGGAAGCGCCACAGGTTGCCGGTGCCCACGCTGCCGCCGATCAGCACGCAGATCAGCGCGAAGCGGGATGAGTAACCAGATTTCTTCGTTTCCATGTTTTCTCCTTTTCCGTTTTTCTCTCTTTTAACTCTCTCTTAAATTCTCTCTTTGTTCTCTCTTTTCGCGGGGATAAATGCTCAGTGGATGGAGTTGGCCTTCTTCACGGCGGCGTCCACGGAGGTCATCAGCGCGCCGGTGAAGCGCTCCTGATGCAGCACCTGCAGGGCCTCGATGGTGACACCGGCGGGGGAGGTCATATCGTCCACCTTCAGTGCGGGATGGGCACCGGTGGCGTCCAGCACCTGGGCCACGCCCAGCATGTTCTTGATGACCATGGCGCGGGACTCGGCACGGGAGAAGCCGGCGTACACACCGGCGTCGATCAGGGCCTCGACGGTCTTGTAGAACCAGATGGGGCCGGTGCAGCAGAAGGCGGTGAAGGTCTCGAACATGTTCTCGGTGACGTACATGGTCTGGCCCAGCGCGTTCAGCACGGTGGTGATGATGACCTTGTCATCGTCGTTGACGTTGGGGTTGATGCAGGCGGCGGAATAGCCGTTGCCGGACTGGATCAGGGTGTTGGGCATAACACGCAGGATCTTCTTGTCCGCGCCCAGCTGCTCCTCCAGCGTGGCCAGCGCCACACCGCAGGCGATGGAGATCACGATGGTCTCCTTGTTCAGGTGGGGCTTGAGCACCTTGGTGACATTGGGGATCTGGTTGGGGTTGACGGCCAAGATCACCACGTCGGCAGTGGAAGCCTCGGCGGGATCGGTGGTGGTCAGAACGCCGTGGGTCTTTTCCAGATACTCGCGGCGGGCGGGCAGCAGCTCGCTGACAGTGATCTGCTGGGGCTCCACCACCTTGCCGCGGATCAGACCGCCCATAATGCCTTCGCCCATGGGGCCGCCGCCGAAAAATACGATCTTCTTCATTTGAATGTCCTCCTTGTCATATTTGTTTTCCTCCCGCACCGGCTCTCCTCCGGTGCGGGAGGAAACGAGTTACTTCATATCGGGATATGCCTTGCGGATGTAGGCGTCGATGCGGCGGACGGCTTCCTTCAGGTTGTCGTCGGAGTTGGCGAACACCAGACGGAGGTAGCCCTCACCCATAGCGCCGAAGGCGGTGCCGGGCACGCAGATGACGCGGGCGCCCCGGATCAGCTCCTCGGCGAACTCCTGAGAGGTCTTGCCGAAGGCCTTGATGTTGACGAAGGCGTAGAAACTGCCCTTGGGCTTGGCGCAGGTGAAGCCGGGGATGGCGTTGATGCCGTCCACCAGAATGTCACGGCGGCGGGTGTAGTCCGCCAGCATGGCCTTGACGCACTCGGTGCTCTTGAGAGCCTCGGCGCAGGCCACCTGAGAGAAGCTGGACACGCAGGACACCAGGCCCTCCTGCAGCGCGGCGAACTTGGGCACATAGGCGGCGTCGGGCACCAGCAGATAGCCCACGCGCCAGCCGGTCATGGCATAGGTCTTGGAGAAGCTGTTCAGCACGATGACGTGATCACGAACGTCGTCCACCTGGGCCATAGAGAAGGCCTCCACGCCGTCATAGACGATGGCGTCATAGGGCTCGTCGGAGAACACCCACAGGTCGTGCTTCTTCACCACCTCAGCGATGGCCAGCACGTCCTCCTTGCTCATCACCGCGCCGGTGGGGTTGCAGGGGGAGTTCAGGATGATGGCCTTTGTCTTGGGGGTGATGCACTTCTCCACGTCGGCGGCGGTCATGTTGAAGCCGTTCTCCTCGTGGGCGGGCACGGGCACCGCCTTGGCACCGGCGATCATGGCCTGACCGTAGTAGTTGGCAAAGCAGGGGTCGGGGACAAGGATCTCGTCGCCCCGGTTCAGCAGGGCCAGCAGGCACAGGGTCAGACCCTCCAGGGCGCCGACAGTCACCACCACGTTGTCGGCCTTGTAGCCGTCCCAGTAGGACTGGTAGCGGTTGGCCACCGCCTGACGCAGCACGGGCAGGCCCGCGTTGGGGGCGTAGTGGGTGTAGTTCTCGTCCAGCGCCTTCTTGGCGGCCTCCTTGATGTAGGCCGGGGTCTCGAAGTTGGGCTCGCCCAGGGTCAGGGCGATGACATCGTCGTAGCCCGCCGCCAGGTCGAACATCTTGCGGATGCCGGAGGCGGGGTACTGCTTGGCAAGCTCAGAAATACGCAGCTCCATGGTTTACTCCTTCTTCTCGCCGTGGCCGACGCCTGCGATGGCGGCGGCGAACTTTTTCTTCTGTTCCAGAGAGGACAGCTTGGAATACATGACCTTCTGGGCCTGGGGAGAGCCTGCGCCGTGCATGGACTCCACCAGAGCGGTGCCGCCGGTCATATTCTCGATGAGACGGCCCACACGCATACGGTCCTCGGTGGGGATGCAGTCCACGCCCCGGAGGTACTTGTCCACATAGTGGCCGATCTCGGGGTTCTTCAGGTCGGATTCGGAAGGCATGGTGGCGATGATGCCGCCGCCGATGTCCTGGGCCAAACGGTCGATCTCGTAGATCAGCTGGGTCACGTTGTGCTTGCCCACGTTGGCCAGCAGGGGGTCGACGAAGTACGCGCCGGAGGCGGTGCACTTGCCCTCGCAGGAGCAGGCCAGGGAGCAGGCGAAGAGGGTCTCCTCCTTGTGGATCATCTCGTTGAGCTTCTCCTTGATGTGGCTGGCCTTGCCGTAGCCGCTGTAGTCGGCCATCAGGGCCGCCGCGCCGATGACCACATCGGACACGCCGCTCTTGCAGCCGCCGTAGTTGGCACGGTGATAGCAGGCGAAGCGCTCCACCAGCAATCCGGAGAAGGCGGTCTCGCCGCACATGAACACGCGGTCCCAGGGGACGAACACGTTCTCCAGCACCGTCAGGCACTCGCCGCCCACGATGCCGTACTGGGCGTTGCCCTGATCCACGTCGCCCTCGCACTTGCGGTCGTCGTTGGTCTGGCGGCCGAAGATGTGCAGCACGCCCTCGGCGTCCACGGGGATGGCGCAGCATACGGCGTACTCGGCCTCGTCCTCCTTCATGCCCATGGTGGGCATGATGAGCATCTCGTGGCTGTTGACCATGCCGGTCATGTGGGCCTTTGCGCCCCGGATGACGATGCCGTCATCCCGCTTTTCCACCACATGGACGAACAGGTCGGGATCCTTCTGCTGGCCGGGCCGCAGGCTGCGGTCGCCCTTCACGTCGGTCATGGCGCCGGCGATCATCAGGTCGTTCTCCTGGACGTACTCCAGATACTTCTTGAACCGCTCATGGTAGTTGGTACCCATGGCCTGATCGATCTCGTAGGTGACGGAGTAGGTGGCGTTCATGGCGTCGAAGCCCACGCAGCGCTGATAGCAGGTGCCGGTCTTCTGGGAGATCATCCGCAGCATCTTCACCTTCTTCACCAGATCCTCGGTGGACTGGTGGATGTGGGTGAAGCGGTTGATCTTCTTACCGGTCAGGTGGGAGGTGGCGGTCATCAGCTCCTCGCACTCCTTCATGCCCGCCAGGGCGTAGGTCATGGCGGCGGAGTTGACGTGGCCCCGGACGAAGGGGTGGTCGATGAGGGTCTTGGGATCCAGCAGCTCGCCCTTCAGATAGACCTTGATCTTCCGGTCACGCAGGCTGTCTTTATATTCCTTGGCAGTTTTCATGGCGTTTCTCCTTACTTCACCCAGTCGTTGCGGATGCGCTGCCAGGTGGCGTCGCGCTCGGCGATGATGCGCTCGAGGTCATGGTCGTCCAGGTTGGCGAAGCGGCTCTGCTTCTTCAGGTAATCCTCCACAGAGGCGAACTCCTTGGGATCACGGTTGACGGTGAACTTGCCGTTCTCGAACTCGGCCAGGTACCACAGACCACAGTCCACGGCCTCCTTGCCGATATCCACGGTCACGTCGGAGGCGGTGCCCCAGCCGGTGGGACAGGGCGCCATCACATGGATGTAGGAGGTGCCGTCGGTGTTCATGGCCTTCTCCACCTTGGCCAGGTAGTCCTCGGGATAGCCCAGGGAGGCGGTGGCGGCGTAGGGGATGCCGTGGGCGGCCACGATCTCGAACATGCGCTTCTTGCTGGACTGGCTGCCGTGGATGCGGCTGCCGGAGGGGGTGTTGGTGGTCTTCATGCCGTAGGGGGTCAGGCCGGACTTCTGCACGCCGGTGTTCATGTACGCCTCGTTGTCGTAGCAGATGAAGATGGCCTTGTCGTTGCGGTCAATCATGCCGGACAGGGCCTGCAGGCCGATATCGGCGGTGCCGCCGTCACCGGCGAAGCCCACAACGTGATAATCCTCCAGGCCCTGGGCCTTGGCGCCCGCCAGGATGCCGCTCATCACGGCGGCAGTACCGGCGAAGGGGGGGATCATGCCGTTGGTGAACAGGGGCATGTGGGGATAGATGAATGCCACGGTGGACATGCAGTTGGGGGGGATCACCGCGATGGCGCGGTCGCCCAGCACCTTCAGGGCCAGACGGATGGCCAGCGCCGCGCCGCAGCCGCCGCAGGCCTTATGACCGTAGAAATATTCCTTATTGGTGATCGTCTTTGCGTTAAGCGCCACAAATATCCCTCCTCAGATTCACAAAGTTGGCTTCGCCAACCTTGGCGCTGCCGTTCAGCAGTTCAGTGTAGATGCCTTCGATGTCGGCCTTGGAGATGCTGCGGCCGCCCAGACCGCCCACATAGTTGGCGGCGGGAACGTCCACGGCGGCGCTCTTCAGCGCGGAGCAAACGTCGGTGTAGACAACGCCCTCGAAGCCGAAGCTGATGTCCTTTTCCAGAACGCCCACGAACTTGGCGTTCTTGACGATCTCGGTCACTTCCTTGCTGGGGAAGGGACGCATGCAGCGGATCTTCAGCAGACCCACCTTCTTGCCCTGCTCACGCAGCGCGTCCACCACGCAGCGGGTGGTACCGGCCACGCTGCCCAGGGTGATGAGGATGGCCTCGGCGTCGTCGCAGCGATAGGCCTCCACCATGCCGCCGTAGCTGCGGCCAAACAGCTTGCCGAACTCGGCGTCGGCCTCGTTGACCTTCTCGGCGGCCTTCAGGGTGGCCTGGTGCTGCTGATAGCGGAACTCGGTGTTGTACGGAGGGCCTGCGGTGATGCAGGTGCCGCGGGGCGCGTCCAGATCCAGACGGTTCTCGAACTTCTGATAGGGGATGTAGGCGTCCACCTTGCCCTGCTCGGCCAGGCTCACCAGCTCATAGGTGTGGGTCAGCACGAAGCCGTCCAGGTTCACCATGACGGGCAGCATGACCTCGGGATCCTCGGCGATCTTATAGGCCTGCAGGATGGTGTCGTAGGCCTCCTGGGCGTTCTCGGCATACAGCTGCACCCAGCCGGATTCCAGCTCCGCCAGAGAGTCGCGCTGGTCGCCGTAGATGTTCCAGGGGGTGGCGATGGAACGGTTGGCGTTCATCATCACGATGGGGAAACGGGAGCCGCTGGCGTAGTGGAGACCCTCCACCATGTACAGCAGGCCCTGGCTGGAGGTAGCGGTAAAGGCGCGGGCGCCCATAGCGCTGGCGCCCAGGCAGGCGGACATGGCGCTGTGCTCAGACTCCACATACAGGTATTCGCTCTCCAGGGAGCCGTCCTCCACGAAGTCGCTCAGACGCTCCACCACGATGGTCTGCGGGGTGATGGGGTAGGCGGCGATCACATGGGGCTTCGCCTGGCGCACGGCCAGTGCCACAGCCTCGTCGCCGGAAACAAACAGCTTTCCGCTCATACTTCAGCCTCCTTGATCATGGTGATAGCGCCCAGCTTGCAGGCGCGGTTGCACACGCCGCAGCCCTTGCAGTAGTCATAGTCGATCTCCAGCGCGGCGCCGGACTTGTCGATGGCGCCGTCGGGACAGACCAGGAAGCAGCGCAGACACTTGACGCATTTCTCGGTGTCGATAACGGGACGGAAGGTACGCATGCCGGAGCTGATGTCGTGCAGCTGTCCGGTGGGGAAGGACGGGCCAAGGGGCAGCTCCTTCACAACGAAGGTCAAATCAGCCAGAGGTCTTTCCATTTACAGCGCCTCCTTTACGATCTCATAGGTCTTGTTCAGCAGCTTCTTGTTCTTCTCCCGCAGCTTGGGAGCCAGCTGGTCGTCAATGGCGGCCTCTACGGCGGGGATGCTGGTGATGCCAGTGGCGGCGATCAGCGCGCCCAGCAGGGGCACGTTGGTGATGGGACGGCCCAGGATCTCCAGTGCCAGACCCGTGGCGTCCACGGTGACCACCTGCACGCCGTCGATGGCGAACAGGGACTTGTCCTTGGTGGTGTTGATGATGACGGTGGCGCCGGGCTTCAGGCCGTTCTTGACGGGATCGCCGAACAGGGTGTCATCCAGCACCACGGCGCAGTCGCAGGAGACCACCTCACTGCGGTCGGTGATGGCCTTGTCGTCGATACGGGTGAAGGCGAACACCGGTGCGCCGCGGCGCTCCGGGCCGAAGGAGGGGAACGCCAGGGCGTATTTTCCCTCAAAAAGCGATACGGCACAGCCCAGCAGTCGTGCCGCGGTGAACGCGCCCAGACCGCCGCGTCCGTGCCAGCGAATTTCTGTCATGTGTATACCTCCTCGTTTTTTGATTGTCTTGTTCTGTTCTATTTGCCGCCCTTCCGGGCAATGTCACATAAAAAACCTCTCTTGCGTTGCAGATGCTCCAGACCCGGAGCAGGCTGAAAGTCACTAAAATTGGTACAGGTAGAGATGAGCAAGCTTTCCATAAATCATGGTTCGCTGAGATGAAAGATGGGATGTATTGGATGTGATGTAGGAGGGGCCTGCCCGCGGGTCTTGGAGTGAATCCGCAATGTAAGAAGAGAAGGAAGAAAGCGTTGTTACTTGGCAGCCTTGGCAACCTTGATGGACTCGATCAGCTCGGGAACGACCTTGAACAGGTC
>UMHM01029589.1_pt1 | contig 18917 bp, 14 predicted proteins | sample 1965501 | NCBI WGS metagenome assembly UMHM01 (sample SAMEA4836095, study PRJEB28245) | human gut metagenome | biome: gut microbiome; material: fecal sample | place: Denmark | collected 2008
AGAACTATGGATTAATTATACAATTTAATGTTAAACTCACGTTATAAAGGAGCAAATCTTTTTTAGTTAGCTTTTTATACCTACCCCTATACTCTTTAACAGCGTAACAATACGCTGCGATGGTGTTTTCCGCCATATTAGATTGGCGAAGATGCATTTTAAATTTTTCCATTTTGAATTAATTATTAGTGAACATACACTAATAATCACACCACTTCGTTCCTTGAATTCCTATTATGAGAAGATTGTTGCTACGGGAGAAGTGAAATGCATCGATGAGGAAGTGCAGTTTGAGATTCCTGCTACTTGGGAATGGTGTAGATTAGGACATATTTTCTCACATTGCACAGGAAAGGCTTTGAATGGCACTAATAAAAAAGGAAATTTATACACATATATTACCACATCGAATCTCTATTGGGATAGATTTGAATTATCTTCCTTAAAAGAAATGTATTTTACTGAAGAGGAATTGGGAAAATGTACAGCTACTAAAGGCGACTTATTGGTATGCGAGGGTGGAGATATTGGAAGAAGTGCAATATGGAATTATGACTATAACATTAGGATTCAAAATCATATTCATAAACTGCGGTCTTACATCCCATTGTGCACACGATTTTTCTACTATGTAATGTATTTATACAAGGGCATAGGTTATATCGGTGGCAAAGGAATTGGAATCCAAGGATTATCATCTGGGGCATTGCACAATATTCTTATCCCTACTCCTTCAATTAACGAGCAAAAGCGTATTGTTTCTCAAATAGAAGCAATTATGCCAATCGCTGTCAAATACGAAAAATCTCAAGCAGAATTAAATCAACTAAACGATAGCATTCATAATAGGCTTAAAAAATCCATTCTTCAAGAAGCAATCCAAGGCAAACTTGTGCCCCAAATTGCAGAGGAAGGTACTGCCCAAGAATTACTCAAACAGATAAAATTGGAAAAGCAGAAACTCGTCAAAGATGGCAAGCTGAAAAAATCTGCATTGTCCGATTCCGTCATTTTCCGTGGTGACGATAACAAGTACTACGAGAATAATTCCGGTAAGATAAGTTGCATTGACGATGAAATCCCATTCGAAATACCAGATACATGGACTTGGGTGAGACATAATGACTTATTTAATGTTTCTGGTGGTTCCCAACCTCCAAAGTCCATATTTATTGAACAAGAAAGAGAAGGATATATACGATTATTTCAGATTAGAGATTATGGTCCAACTCCGCAACCTATATATATTCCGCTTTCTACAGCGAGTAAGATTTCTCAAAAAGGAGACATCCTATTAGCTCGTTATGGGGCTTCATTAGGAAAAGTGTTTTATGCGGAATATGGAGCTTATAATGTTGCTTTAGCAAAAGTTGTCCCATTATATGAATCTCCACTTATATTTCAAAAATACATTTTTCTATATTACTGTAGTTCTATATATCAAAATGAGATTGTCAATCGGAGTCGATGCGCCCAAGCAGGATTCAACAAAGAGGACCTTAATTCATTATTATTCCCCTTGCCACCTCTGGCTGAACAATATAGAATTGTAGAAAAGTATGAAAAAACAATAGCAAGTATTATGAGCAGGTAGGAGATGAAACTATTGAAATACCGTCAGATGTTGTTTTTCCGGAGGAATGGGCAATTCTAAGATTGAGTGACGTGTGCCGCCTTATTGATGGCGAAAAAATGACAGGTCTTTATCCATGCCTTGACGCAAAATTTTTACGGGGGAAAGCATCTCCTACGATGCATGAGTCTGGCAGATTTGTTAAGCACGGTGACAATATCATTTTAGTCGATGGAGAGAATTCTGGAGAAGTTTTTATGGTTACACATGATGGATACATGGGAAGTACATTTAAGCAACTCTGGATTTCTTCAAGAATGTACACGCCTTATGTTTTGGATTTCATTTTGTTTTATCAAGATCAACTCCGGAACACAAAGAAAGGTGCAGCAATTCCACATCTAAACAAGGATTATTTTTACAATCTCTTAATCGGTATCCCACCAATCCAGGAACAGATTGCCATACATAACTGCATTGAAGAGTTGTTTCAGAAGCTACGTTAGCTTCTGAAACAACTCTTCAATTATTGTGTTTATCTTCTGTTGTTCCGCAATCGGGGGAAGTGGGATTAACACTGTTGCAAGTCGCTCTTTTCCAATATTATAGAAAGCTTGACCTGACTTATTTGTGATAGACTTAATGTGTTCTACTAAAGTAGGAGAGCATAGTGCTTCGAGCAAGTATATGGAAAAGATTGAATTACTACTATATGGGCGAAGAATGAAAACGAATCCTCCTACTGTTGTGCTCTCCATATCTTCAGATATTCTTGCCATTTTGCAGATATTCTCTAGGCTCGTAACAGCCGGTGTAATCAAATCATTCTTCCTCAATATAATTTCAGGCTTTACCCTTGATTTATCGAGGAACAAATCATCGCTTTTGCAAATAACCCTAAAAGGGAGGATATTGCCACCTCGTAGGACTCGTATACCTTTTTCGTTTTGAGAACTTTCTTCTTTTTTGAAAGTGGCACCGGTTATAATCCTACATAAATCTTTGAGCCTACACCATCGCCAATTCTCGGGAATATCAAATGCTATTTCTTCGCTAATATCATTGATTACATCTCCTATCTGCTCATAATACTTGTTATCGTCACCACGGAAGATAACAGAAGAAGCTAAGGCAGACTTCTTCAACTTACCCTCTTTGACCAGATTTTGTTTCTCTGCCTTTATCTGTTCCAGCAAATCTTTGGCAGTTCCTTCTTCTGCTATTTGTGAAACGAGTTTTCCTTGAATAGCCTCTTGGAGAATGCTCTTACGAATAGTATTGGAAAGTTCTTCATTTAACTTATTGAGTTTATTCTGTACTTTTCCATATCCATCTATATATGGCATCAACTCCTTTGTCTTTGTATCAATACGGAACTGCTCCGAAAGAGGAGGAAGTGGAACTAACAGCGATGTCATAGTTTCTGTACTTACACGTGGCATTTTTACACCGAATGTAACAGAATTGATATAGTCATCTACATATGGTGATTTCAAAAAGCTAACAATATAATCTTTGCATATATTGCCATAGCAAGTGAAAGGTATGATTTCGGGAGTGCAAATACCTTCTTCGGGTGCAACGAGTATCTTTAATAAATATGGACGGAGTTTGCTGTATAAAATATCACCACGGTTGAATATTGTCTTGTCACCGATGGCATTTCGCTCACCAACAGTCTTGATATTCAGTAGCCTTCCTCCTTTTTCTATATCCTCCAAATCCAATCCCCACAATTGAGAATCGGCATTCGATGCGTTGATTTTTCTTTTTGTTTGGGCATAAGTTGATATTTCTCCCAATCTGCACCATTCCCACCCCTGCGGAATCTCAAACGGCACTTCCTCATCAATACACTTTACTTCTCCCGTAGCAAGCATCTTCTCATAATAGGAATTGTCGTCACCACGGTAGATTATCGATTCATTTTTATCCTTCTTGATTTTACCTTCTTTTATAAGCTGAGCTTTCTCTGCTCGAATTCTTTCAAGAAGCACAGACGCGGGTTCATCATTGGGATCCTGAGGAACTAATTTTCCTTGGATAGCCCATTGTAGAATACTATTCTTTAACTGCTTTCCGGTCATATTATTCCTCCGGTTTTATTTCTATTCCAAGAATCCTCTGTATTTCAGCCAATGTTTTATCTATCTCATAATCAAGAGCCTTTCGTTTCTTGAAATAATCTGAGAGAAGTTCGGCTGGCGGCAGAACCTCCTCTTCTTCCTTCGGAAATTTGCACTGGTCGAAGTTACAATCCATAGAAACCAACTCTTCCGCAGAGAACTTACGGGATTTCTCATTACCCTCTTCAACAATAATTTCCTTTCGGTCACTCCACCAGTCTTCTATCGGCTTACAATGCTCCAACTTCATAGGCTTGGTCTTGGAAAAATGCTTATACCCTTCCGGCATATCCAGGCGATAGAACCAAGTTTCCCTTGTAGCATATCCTTCGGAGGCACCGTCCGCCCTTTCGTTATTGAAGAATAAGATGTTAGTCGCAATTGAAGTGTATGGCGCAAATATGCTGCCCGGCAACCGAATTATAGTATGAAGGTTAAACTCCTTAAGCATCTTAGTTTTGATTGCTAGTTTTGCTCCATCAACGCCAAACAAGAAGCCATCAGGAACAATTACTGCCGCACGTCCGTTTCTCTTTAGACGGTACATTATAAGCACCATGAAGAGATCCGCAGTCTCACTAGAACGCATATCCATAGGGAAATTACCCTTGACGCTAGCCTCCGTACTACCTCCGTAAGGTGGATTCATGGCAATGACATCAACCTTGTCATCCTCTTTAAAGTCACTCATCTTTGTTGCGAGAGAATCACAGTGACGGATATTTGGGGCTTCAATATCGTGAACCAGAAGATTCGTAATCGAAAGTAGATATGGAAGAGGTTTCCATTCTTGTCCAACAACGGCATTTTGAAAATTCTCAAAATCCTCAGTAGTCTTCACTTGTTTATTTAGATAATCCAGGGCCGAAGTCAAGAATCCGCCGGTTCCAGAAGTAAAATCTCCGAACTTTTCTCCAAGCTGGGGCTTAAGAGTTCTAACCATAAAATCAGTCAACGCGCGAGGCGTATAAAATTCCCCTGCGTGTCCAGCAGACTGCAAATCCTTAAGAATTCCTTCATAAATATCTCCAAACGTATGACGATCATCAGCATCTGCAAAATCAATCTCATCAATGACATTGATAATCTGGCGCAAAAGAATGCCGTTTTTCATGTATTGATTAAGATCAGAAAAAACTTCTTTCACAATACTCTTTCCTCTCGGAGTGCCAGCATCAACAGGAAGATTCTTCAGCGTGTTAAACAAGCCGTCTGCACCATTTATAAACTCCAGTAATTCCTCACCTGTAAGTGCCTGCCCGTCTTTCTTGTCGACAGCCCAATTTCTCCAACGAAATTTTTCCGGAATGATAGACTCAAACTGTTTCCCGACTGACATTGCCTTGAATTCCCATGTTTCTTCTTGAGAGTCATAGACTTTAAGAAAAAATAGCCATGTCATCTGTTCTATGCGCTGTGCATCACCATTGATGCCAGCATCTTGCCTCATAATATTCTGGAGGCGCTTTATTATATTATTAACTGCCATATACTATGCTGCGTAAATACGATTTTCCATATTTTTAATAGCGGACATATAACCGTCCATGCCGCCAAAGTATTTCATTATCTTTTGAGGCTTACCAAACTTAGCCAATTGTGGAGTAAGTAAAATTGAAACATTCTCCAACTGCAGAACACCGGTATCCGCATATTTGTCGAGGAGCACTTCCAACACTCTACGTGCCTCATCTCCATATTGCGAAAAATAATCACTTTTCCGGACTTTATTAGCTCTTTCTCTTCTTGTCAGAGGCTTCTGATCAAATGCCACATGACAAATAATGTCAAATATGTCAGCTTCTGCCAAATCCGGATTCTGTTCTCTAATTGCCTCAAGAAGCACATCATACTCATTGAGTTCTTTCACGATAGCATCCTTACGCTCAGCCTCTGTCCACTTTTGAAGGAAATCATTCAACGACGGATAGCGACCAAGAATCCTCTTTTTCGTAAAGTCAGTGTATGATTCTTTCGTAAGTTTTCCGTTCGCATCCAGGAAGGACACATGCTCCTTATCTATCTGAATATCAAAACCATCAACCACATACTTATCATGAGACTTTTCAATTTCAGTTGAAGGCTTTGGTTTCCTGCGCGTGCCGCTGCTGGATTCGCTAATTCCTTGTGGGGGCTCCGGATCTCCATCGAACTCAGGATCATGGAAAAGCCTTGTCACATCTCGAAAATCTAAAATTTCAAAATGCCACTTACCCTTATCCTCACGAATCCTTGTTCCACGTCCGACAATCTGCTTGAACTCAGTCATAGACTGAATTTCTTTATCGATTACTATGAGACCGCAAGTCTTGCAATCCACTCCAGTAGAAAGCATCTCAGATGTAGTTACAATTGTCGGATATGGCTGATCAACATCTATAAAGTTATCCAATTGCTTTTTCCCCTCATAATCATCTCCAGTTATTTTCATAACGTAGCGATGATCTTTCTTACAAAGATCTGAATTGAAGTTAGTTAGCAGTTGACGCATTGCTTCCGCCTCCTCAATATCAGGACAGAAAACAATCGTCTTAGTCATCCTACCTATCTGTTTGAGCATCTTAGTTATGCGCCATGCTACGATCTCGCGCCTTCTACGGATAACGATATCCCGCCCAAAGTCTTTTCTGCTAAAATAGTCTTGTTCTATAATCTTACCATTGAGATCTTCCTCTCCATCTTCAGGAATATAGCCAGTCAAATCAACACTGAGAAAAGCATTAGTAACACGATATGGTGCTAGGAATCCATCCTCAATGCCCTGTTTAAGGGAATATGTATAAATCGGCTCTCCAAAATAATCAAGATTATTTGCTCCATCCACAGCTTTTGGTGTCGCTGTCATACCTATTTGCGTAGCCGAAGAAAAGTATTTCAATATTTCCTTCCATTGAGAATCATCCTTTGCTGAGCCTCTATGACACTCATCTACAATAATCAAATCAAAGAACGTTGGCTGAAATTCAGTATAAGGGTTAGGCTTAGATTCATCCGACGAAACGAGTTGTTGATAAAGAGCCATATAAATTTCATAAGACGAATCCATATTTCTGTTCTGAATTTTGGTCATCTTATCTCTGAATGGACTAAAGTCTTGGCTCATAGTCTGATCTATTAGAACATTTCTATCAGCCAGATATAATACTTTTTTCTTTGCTTTGGATGCTATGAGACGATATATGATTTGAAATGACGTGAATGTCTTTCCTGTTCCCGTAGCCATCACTAAAAGGATCCTGTTTTGTCCTTTAGCCACGGCCTCTACGGTGCGGTCAATAGCAATTCTCTGATAATAACGCGGCTCGTGTGAATATGCGTCGAAATAATATGGCGTATCTACTATCGTTTGCTCTGCCGTAGTAAGCCCCTTCGAGTCCCGTAGTCTTTCTTTCAACTGTTCAGGAGACGGAAATTCATCCAGAGAAAGAGTTTTTTCTTGGCCTGTAATAAAGTCATACTCCGTAAAACCATCACCATTAGAACTATACGCAAACCTCAAATCTAAAATTTCCGCATATGTTTTAGCCTGCCCGATACCACCGCTAATAGGATGGTTATTATCTTTTGCTTCCACAATAGCAATAGGAAATTTATTAGGCTCTGCTTGAAGAAGATAATCCGCAAACTTCTTCGCCTTCCTCGCATGTGATTCTTGACCTTGAAATATAATACGGCCATCCGTAAAGGCATACTCCATCCGCAGATGCTGGTTATCCCAGCCCGCCTTGTTTAGGGCCGGAGTGATGTACTGTAACTTAATATCCTCTTCGGACAATGACTTCTTACTTTCCATGATGTTCCGATAGTAAAATAATATAGGAAGTTGTGCCCTTCACGACTCCCAAATAATGAGTTATACTTAAAACACACTATTTCTCAAAACAAATCTTGCCTTGCTTACACAAAGACTCATACCACCTGCCAATGTCTATATAGCATAAACATCCTAACTGCAAACAATTAGAAAGACTAAGAGTGGATTATCTTGCGCATTTCCACAAAAATAGCAATTTTTCAACACTTTCCGTAAAATTAGTCCGGTATTATATGCAACTTCATGCAATCATATTACCAAAATAAGATCTCCTCACTCCACAACTCGACAATAAAATAATGTAATGATAATGAAGATACTGACAACAATGTGTAGCAACCACATTATCATCAGTATCTTGTATCCGTTAGTCAAGTTAATGACGCTATCTCTGTTACTTGAGATGTTTGAGTTATTCAACACCGTTTTTGACTAAGACATTTCCATATCACGTCATTTCTCCTTCAGCATTTCATCCAGAAGCAAGTCCGCGATGTCCACTTGGCGCTCTCGTTGGTCGGGTGTGGCAATGCGTTCCAGGATGTCGGATATGGTGATGTCAAGCATCGGGTAGTTCTTTGTCTTCTTCCTCCATTCGTCGTAGCCGTCAATGTCCGGGAATGCTGTCACTTTCCGGCCTTTCAGGACCATCAGTCTGTCATTGAACTGACTTTTGCCTCCTGTGGCCAGCCAGATGTATTCGGGGAGAAGGAGGGAACAAATGACTGCGGTCTTCTCCGGCTCCACCAACGCCACATTGGCATTGACCTTATCCTGGAGCAGATGCTCGCCGAACAGGCATTGGGTGAGTCTCCACTCCGGCGGAAGCAGGTGCGCAGCCTTGAGGTTGGTGTGCACCCACATTACCGGCGGAAAATGGTCATCCTTGAGGCGGTGGCCGGTCTCCGGGTTGTAGGGGATGATTTTCCCGCCGCGGCAGCGACCTTGGATGTCAAATTGAAAAAAGATGGTGTGGCCTTTGGCAGTTGTGCCTATGTGGTATAGAGAAACGACACGTTTCACCTCTTCTTCCTTAAAGCAGGTCAGCAGGAACGCCGTGAGGTTATTCGTCGCGGTAAAACCGGAGGCCTGTTCCACAATCCCCGGAGGAGTTTTCTGCCCTCGCAGGTCAATGTCTCCCTGATGGTTTCACGCACGGCTGCCTTCCTGCAGTACGTGGCCAGCGGAAATCCGGAACGCCTGGCCTTGTCCGTCATCATGGCGAACTCATCGTCATTGAACGATACGGTCAGCTTGTGGCTTCGCTTGAAGACGCCCTTCTGCGGGCGTCCCGCCTTCTTCGATTTGGTCTGTTCCATACCTGTCATGCTTTCGCGACCGAGTGGAGTGCGAGGCGATTTCGGCATTGCCGGAATATAAACTCGCTAACCACTCAATTCTACACATGTTGACTATTGTTCATCTGGTCTTCGGGAGGCCCTTTGTTCTTTCTGATAGTTGTCGGCTACAATTCGGGCCTTACCCACGGCGAAGATAATCCGCTTGCCTATCTTTGAGACAACGGCAGAATCAAGGACTCCGGATTTCTTCAGTGCATAGATGGTGCTTTGGCAACATCCCACGGCTTGTGCCAGTTCGGCAATTCCATAGGCATACTGCACTTTTGTTTCTGAATCAGTGCTGAAGGTCCTGTCCTTACACTGTTCGTTGAGTTGGAGAAATTCCTCTCCTGTCATTTGCCAGATCGGCTTCGTCAGAAGGCTGGCAAGATTGTTCTTCATATCCATAAACATTTACTTGAATTGATAATAAAAAAACCGCCTCCAAATGGATGCGGTTGTAAGAGATTGTCCTTTTTATTATGCCTTTATTTTGCAAGCAGCAGAAAATGGCGGATTGGTTTCTGCCCATATGTGCACCTTTCATTAGAAACGGCTTAGTGAGCCATTCAGCCAGCAGCTTTTCCATTCTCGTAATGTTTTCAGCGCTATCATCGTTAAAAAGAAGACCTGGGCGTGGCGGAGTGTCAATGCATGTCGTACCTTCAGCCAAGTCTTCTTTGAGCAAAGCGTTGTATTGTTTTCTATCGAAACAAGGCACCAGGATGTACTCATGCATGAGCCTGTCGTTCTGTAGGACTCTATTTGTAAACTCAAGGCTTTTTCGGAGTTTTTCGTTAGTCGGAGCCGGCATTTTGAAGTCAAAACGCATATTGCGAAGCTTTTTGAGTACTTCTCCGTGAGGCACGCCCTCGTACAGCATCTTGATTGCCTCAGAATGGATGGTGCAAAGGTTAGTGTAACTGCGATTGCCCAAATACCCCATATCATAGAGCGTTTTGAACGTCTGCAATATAAATACTACGACTATGGTCACCATTAAAAAGAGGCCTATGATCAGTTTAAGCAAATGTAACACTTCGACCAACATATCTACTTCCAATTAATTTCATTTAAGCCTTCTTTAAAACTATCCACGCACTATGTGTCGACTTGCTTGCTTTCTTGATAAACCCATTATTTCTAAGATAAGAAAGGTCTAATTGAACACTCCTTAACCCGACCTCCAATTGACTCGCAATCCAACTCGCAGTTTTTTCTCCGTCAGACATTAAAATAGACAGGATAACTTTTTGTCTATCAGTTAGTTTTAACTCGCAATTCAACTCGCAATCCAACTCGCAATTTTGATTGGAATTACTTTCGTTGTTGATGTCCTTAAAACGGAATACGATGGCAACTCCTCCTGGACGGACCTCGTAATATGGTTCGGGAATATTTTTTGCCTTGCATGCCTGAACCATACGCGCCACACCGCTACCCCAACTCTCCAGCCATGTGGTTTTATATAATACACCTGCGATAGTCGGATTGTATGGTTTGGAGTCGTGAGATTCTTTGATATTATCAGGAGTAATATCCAACGGCAGTCGCCCGGGATTCTCAATCTCAACTCTGTCATCATAAATAGCAAGACTTACAGAACCAGAGATAGATTCGTATGACCTATGACAAAGGGCATTGATCAGGGCCTCACGTAAAGCTTCTACGGGAATATCCAAATCTTCGACTCTATTGAGCCCAATAACCTTACCATGTAAATTCAAATGTTTGAAACAGAATGACATTCCCGCATCCAGCAAGTCAAAGAAACAGCCGCTGGCATTCTGACTGTCAACAAATTCATTTTTATTGATTCCCTTAAAACGAGCCATTCTTAATTTTAACTGAGGAGTATAATGCAGTTTATCGCAAAATAATGCTACAGCAGCTTGTATCGGCTTTCCATCTTTAAGGAGAGAAAGACGTTTTAGAATATCTTCCGTTGACAATGAAAGTGCACTCTCTGGCATGCGACCACCTCTTACACCCATGCGGACAGCATTTAAGATTTGCTTTTCGCTAAGATCCGAGATGTCATATTCATCAGCAATCTGATTTTCCCACCCGAAAAGATGCGGTTTCGCGGCCCTCAGTCGCTCTTCAAACATTTCCCTTGGCATCTGTTTAGTAATACTCTCCGGTTTGTAGTATGGACATCCATGATAAGTGTAAGGTTGTTTCCCCCACACCCATCCGTCAAAGCACATCGCTACAACTTTATTTCCAGGAGAATCTGGTACATCAATGTAGTCTACCTTCACATCAATAGCTGGCTCCAACCCACTTATGGCCTGTGCAATCTCTCGCTTAGTGGCGTCTGTAACTTGTTGGCCTACAACTTTCAGCGACTTAGGTGTAATGCCAAAAAGTAAATATCCTCCGTCCGAATTCAAAAATGCGCATGCTGAATGCATACCATCTTTCAATTCGCCTGTACTCTTCTTGAGTTCCAAGCAACGCCCCTCATCTCCAGAGACGAGTTTCTGTATCTCCTCAAATGTCATAGTTATCTATTTCTACAGTTTATGTGTCGTCTATAAAGGTAATGAAAATTCTTCAGCCGAGATAGATTTCCATCAATCATTCAGAAAGTTCATCTTGTTCATCTCATTGGCTTTGATAGTGTCGACGATATCAATGTATGGTTTCATGGATGCATAAGATGAGTGTCCGGTCCATTTCATGACTACTGACGGGGCGATGCCTCGTGAAAGAGCGTTGACGATAAATGTTCGTCTTCCGGTATGGGTACCGATTAGTTCCCACTTTTCCTTGATTTCATCAATCCGCTCGTTTCCTTTATATGTAGTAACCCTTTCTTGGCTATTGATACCAACAACATTGCATAGTTCCTTCAGGCTTCGGTTCATCGCTTGATTGGTGTAATATGGGAACACCAGGTTCCCTTTAACCGGTATTTCTTTGTATTTGTCAAGGATTGAGCGCATTATGTCATTGATTTCAATAGTCAAGCTGTCATTTGTCTTGACCGTCGTTACCTCGATATGGTCATCTTTGACATCGTTCCATCTTAGACTTGAAGCGTCAGAATATCTGAGGCTTGAGAAGCAGCAGAACATGAAAATGTCCCTGACTGCTTCCAGATGGACAAGCTTGGGCGCAGACAAGTCGAAGTCTCTGACTCTCTTCAGTTCTTCTGTAGTCAAGTAGATGACTTTCTTCTGCGTAGATTTCAATGTCGGGCGGAATGTCTTGAAATCCATAAGTTTGTTGAATCCCTTGTTGGTCGCCCAGTTCAGAAACCATCTGAGATATCCCAGTTTTTTGTTGATGGTCGAATTCTTCAGGCCTATCAGGTCTTCCGTGCTGTCTGAATCTCTCTTGTCCTTGGACTTGCGTGGAGTCTTCAACACCTTCTTGTCTCTCAAATAGATGACAAATTCAGTGAGTGTCTTTTCCGTGAGATCCGAGAACTTGATTTTCTTTTTGAATGTCATAAGGTCTTCCCTCATAGCCATCATCTTTTCATAAGTGGCCTCCGTCCAGGCATTCTTTTCTCCGCAGTTCCGCATAAACTCATCATAAACTTCGAAGAAATCACGCTCCTTTGGTTTGGAGTTGTTCTTTTCCACTGCAGGTCTTTGTGGAATAATGCCATTTATACGTTGTTCATACTTCTCCGACAGTTGTTTGATTGTCGGAATGATATCGAGCGCCTCGAAATACTTGAATGATGTTTCCATCTGGTCCTTGATATTCCGAAGTTTGTTGTTGATATTGATGGCATTTTCTCCTCGTGGCCCTTCATACCACGAGAGCACGAGTTCATTCTCTGCGTCCCAAGCTTTTATGTCATAGACTTGGCATCCAGTTGAAAAATCCTGTCGTTGCCCTCCGAAAGTTACTCGGAGGCGAATCTGGAATTTATCCTTGTCCTTTCCATATGCGAATAATTTGAAGGACGACCTGTGTTTAATGTTCATATCGTGTCATAATAATGGTGAGGACAAAGGTAGAAAGAAAGTTTAAAAATTGGGATATTTTAGCGTAAAAATATCCCAATAATATCCCAATTTTAGCTGGATTTAGGTATATCTATATGAAGAAATATGCATTATACACACGTAAATTAGGGGTGTATGGAGGCTGTTGGTTATTTAGTTCGAATCTCGCTCTCTCCGCGAATTTAACGGCTTTGCAGATTGTTCCGCAAAGCCGTTTTTGTATTTTTGCGCCAAGTCACTTCGACAGGCTCAGTGACCGGTTTATACCCTATCCGTAAAGAAATGGTTCGTAAAAACGGCTTAGGTCGCAGAGCTTGCCGAAGCGACGGAGGGGCACCTAAACGAATCGATCCTTTGATTACTCAACTTTCACTGAAATCTCTCCGGTCTTGCCGTCCTTGTCGGCTACGGTTACTGTGAGTACTTCAGACCAATCAGGTCTGACGCAGTTCTAAATCACTGCACTCAGAAACCTTGCATAAAGTTTTCATAAAAACTTCACATGAAGCAAATGCTCTCAAAATAGGCTGTGACAGATAAATCATTGTAAATAAATATCTTGAATATGGACCCTTCTACATTCTTCAACCGGAAGAGCGCTACAACAAGAAATTAATAATCAATAGATCAGCCGCCACGCAACCAACATTTCGCATATTTCTGAGATCGGGTCATAGACATTAGCGCATCGGTTGGCTTTCAATCTGGATGTCTGAGCCGAGAGCGGAGTTTATGAGGTTTAGGATTTCCGGAAGAGAGGATGTGGAGAACTCTCCGCTTAGGCTCCGGGATTCACCGGACGAATGGCCGGCATCAAAAGCAACGAGCGTGACATCGTAATATTCAGAGAGCTCGGAGAGCACTTCTGGCAGCGGGGTGTTGTCGTAGATAAACTCGCCGGTGGCCCATGCGGCAGGGTTAGGGTGTTTCGGAGTGATTTCAACTGGCTTTGACGCAGCCGGATCCAAAACCGCGGACTGTCCCTTGGTCAGGATCAGGGCTTCTTCGCCAGACCTTATGGCAGAGAAGAGGACCTTGCCCGAGACAACGCTCACGCTGATGGAGTCCGCGCCTCGGTCACTGAGCTTGCCAAAGTGACCGTGGGTATCGCTGCGGCGGTGCGCTTCGACAGGCTCAGCGACAGAGTTAGCGTGAGCATCAACCTGAAAGCGGGTGCCGAGGACTTTGACGAAACCGGATCCGGCATCAACACGGAAAGGGGCGCGGTCATCGTGACGGACGTTGAAATAAACCTTGCCTGTCATCTGGACCAGACGCTTGTCCTTGTGCTTCTGGAGACTAAGGGTGGATCCAGGGGCAAGGGTAACGGACGAGGAATCCGGAAGAGTGAAGGTCTGGGCAATGTCGTAGGCGGCATATTCGGTCCATGAGGTTAGCCATGAAAGATAAAGGAATATGCCGACAGCGGCCGCTGCCGCGACTCCGGCGATGCGTTTCAACATCACAGTGCGCTTCGACAGGCTCAGCGACCGACGCAAGGAGCCATTCTGCGACCGTGCCAAGGCTTTCTTCGGGTCAAAGCGGTTCTCTTCGTAGGACTTGGCCACGAAGTCTATCATTCTGTCTTCGTTGGTTTTCATGCAATTCCTTTCTTATATTCCGATTTCGGACACTTCGACAGGCTCAGCGACCGGACTTTTACCTTTACCGGAGACGCATTTGAAGAAATATGTCACCGTGCCTCTTTGGACGGATTCTGACGAATAATCATAGAATACGGTCTCCGCTTTTATGGACAAGACATCGAAATCCTTAAACTCACAAACAATGTCCTTGAACACATAAAGCTGTTTCTCATATCCCATATCGTCTTCAAATTCCCGTCCTGGAAAGGTTAACGACTGCGGGAATGTTCCATCGGCTTCGATCTCAAAAGCCTCGTACAAACTATATGGCTCCCACCATACTTCCGACCGCCAATTTGGGTAGATATACAGTTGAGCGACCCTGCATTCCCAGACAATTCTAACTTTATATGCAAAGGTTTCATCCATATCCACATTGAGATGGCGCAGCTCGCCCCCATGGCCACCCATAGCCGTGGATAATTCCGTCAGGAAATCCGGATCCGAGATCCCGTCATCATTCAGGTCAATTCTGCCTTCACTCCATTCAGCGGATTCGAGGGCATATTCACCGACAATCCGGTCCATCGTGGCGGTGGCGGCGTCGGACATCCAATAGTCGATCTTCTCCTGACAGGAGCAAAGCAGCAGGAGAGCCGCAAGGGCATATTCAATTCTTTTCATATCAGTCGATTTCATAGTCAGTGGATGTCATCACGGAGACGAGGCCGATGCCGTCGCCGGTCACATTTGTCGGATAAGGCTTGTCGGCGAAGAAAGTCAGACCGGCAAGGTCAGAGTTCTCAAACCAAGCGGCGTTGATGTAGTTGTAGGTCTGGCGGTCAAGAGCCAGAAGACGCACTGTCACGCCAGAGATTCCGCCCCTGAGCAAAGAGATTTTGAATATGTGGGAGCCACCCTCGAATCCAGTGTCAGTGAATATATTGTACCCGTTTGCGAAATAATCGGACTCTGACGGAGCACCTTCTTCATAACCAAAGTAGATTCCGGGATTGAGAAGCGGTTCGCTGGAATTGTCTATTTCCAATTGCCGATTGTAGGCATAACCGAAATTCCACGCCTGTAGCATATAATAGTTTTTCTCGCCGGGTTTGTCTTTCACATGAACACCCATTCCCAGAGTCTTGATGTAGTCACTGCCTTTGGATGATTTCCGGTTAAGGTGGGTCGTGTCCACTCCATCAATGACAGGCGCGTCCAAGGCCACTGTCGTCGCCTCCGCCCTCATACCGTCAGACTCCACGACAATCCTCACCTCATCCCCGGCCTTGAAGTCCGCACGGAATCTGAAAACATTATGGTACAGGAGTCCATCAGCTTTCTCAACATTATCAGATGTCGCCACAAGATCACCGTTGACCCAACATTCAAGATGGCCGGACTTCAATTTTTCCGCCTTTTCGTGAGTGCTGACACCGACGCAGACAGTGTGTGTCGTGTCGCCCGTTGACATCAAGGCGTTGACCAGCAGCATCTTCTCCGGACCGGGCAGATCTACGGGGATATATTCCTCACAAGAGATAAAAGCCATCGAGGCGACAAGGGCAAGTATGAATATCTTAGTTCGCATATTCATTAGAATTTTAAGGTATAACTGAACGACGGCAGGAAAGTGAGGAAAGAGCGCTTCGAGATCGCGGGCTTCCACTCCCCTTCCTTCTCGTAGGCATCATAGACGCACCAGGAAGGGTTCTGCGCACAGTAGAGGTTGTATATTCCGAAATTCCAGATCCGCTCGCCGTGGCGTTTTTGCTTCCGGAAGTTGACGCTGACATCAAGGTGATGGGTCGGAGGCAGACGGTAGTTGTTGCGCCCACTGACATAGTCAACCGCCACGTCATCGCCGGAAGGGGTGATGAGAGCCGAGCCTCTGGTCGGGATGGTCATACAGTTTCCGCTAAGGAACGCCCAAGACGCTGTGAGATCGATCCGGGAGTTAAATTTATGGTTCACAGTGGCGTTGACGACGTGCCGCCTGTCGAACTGTGCGGGGAACCACTCGCCTTCGTTGATGCTGCCGTCCCGGAATATTCTTTCAGCCTTTGAGAGGGTGTATGCGAAGGTTCCGGTGGTCTTGCCGACAACTTTGCGGGCATAGAGTTCCAGTCCGTAGGCTCGTCCCTCTCCCATCGAGACGTTGTCCTCCCAATTGACGGAAGATGACAGGGCCAGACGGCCGTCTTTATATTCAAGTACATTGTCTGTCCTCTTGTAGTAGCCTTCAAGGGAGAATTCCCAACCTTTCAGGCCGGTGTAATACGCTCCGGCGGAGACGATGTCCGAAGTCACCGGGCGGATCTCAGCGGTGATCGGCACCCAAAGGTCGGTAGGTATGTCCAAAGTCCCCGAAGTCAATTGATGGACGTACTGAGACATCCTTGAATATGCCGTCTTGGCCGACCAGTCGTCAGAGATGTCGAATTTGGCGGAGATTCTTGGCTCGGGGCAGAAATAGAACCTGCCCCTCACATTAAACAGGCTCAGATGCAGGCCCGGATTCACAGTCAAGCGGTTGCCGATGGAGATGTCGTCCTCGATGTAAAGCGACATCTCATTGCCGTTTACCCGTCGGCTGGCCGCGTCGCTGTAGGTGGTGTCGGCGAAGACACGGCTGTCGTTCACGTTCCGGACATTGGATTTTGTGATCTCAGGACGATAGCCGTGACGGACATATTCTCCGCCGAACTTGATCAAATGGTTGGTTGAAGGGGTGTAGTCGAAATCCGCCTTGAGACCCGCGTCAAGGATTCCGGAGGAGTAGTCGCTGACGCTCCGGAACGAAGTCTCGCCAAGTTCGGATTTCTCCAAGTTTTCCGCGACGGAGTGTATTCCCATCCGATAAAGGTTGCCGTAGGCTGTGAAATCAGCGAACAGTTTGTTGTTGAATATGTAAGTCCACCTCGCGGACAGGACATTGTTGCCCCAGCTCAGGTTAAGGTTGTTCTCGTTACCGGTGATCATCGTGTACGGTTCATAGTCAGAGCCGTAGAACCGCTTGCTGGACTTGGATTTGTCCTCGTAGCGGAAATAGTCCCGTCCGCTGTAGAACCCGATCCAACCTCGGCTCCGATCGGAGAACTTGTGGGAAACCTTGGCATTGACATCGTAGAAGGCGTAGTTCAGCGGACTGCCCGCCCATTTGATGACGCGATCGAAAAGGAATGTGTGCATTCCTCTTGCGCTCAGGGAGAAAGTCGTGTTCTCGTTCTTCAAAGGTCCTTCCAGATGGAATTTCTCGGCAAGAAAGCCGGCGGTGACGCTTCCTGAGATTTTCTTAGAGTTGCCGTCGTTGGTACGCACGTCCACCACGCTGGAGACCCTGCCGCCGTACCGCGCCGGGAAAGAGCCTTTATAGACCGTGACTTTCTTGACGGCTTCGGGAGTGAAAACAGACAACAGTCCGAAAAGATGGCTGACATTGTAAAGCGATGTCCCGTCCAGAAGCATCAGATTCTCGTCCGCGCCGCCTCCACGGACGTATATTCCCGAAAAGCCTTCGTTGCCGCCTTGCACGCCAGGCATCATCTGGAGGGTCTTCAGAACATCCTTCTCGCCGAGGACAACCGGAGTGTTGGCGATGAGCTCGTTAGGGACTTCAATCGCCCCCATATACGTGGAGCGGATTCCGGCATCCTTGCGGGCGGTTATCCGCGCGCCTTTGATCTCAGCGGACGGAGCCAGAGCCACATTGAGCGTGAGGTTCTTTTTCAGGTTGATCCTCTTTGTCCTGGCGGCGCACCCTATGTAGGAATATGTCAGTTCGACCTCGCCCTCCGGAATGGTCAGGGAATAGAATCCGAAGTTGTTGGTGGAGGTGCCGGTCATTCCTGCCGCTGAGCGGCCTTCCTTACCGGTCCCTGTGTTTCCAACCCGGCCGGTCGTTGAGACACTTTTGGTCGCAGAGCCTGTCGAAGCGACAACTCCAGCCCCGATCAGCGTCTCCCCCGTCGCCTCGTCCGTGACATACCCACAAACCGTATAATGTTTCTTGGCCGGAACGTCACGTGTCAGAACCACATACCCGCCACGAACCTCCCACTTGATTCCCGTTCCTTCCAGAAGTCTGCCCAAGGCCTTCTCCAGCGTCAGCCCCTCGACGGAAGTCCCCTCATAGTTCTTATCAAGAAGTTTCCCGAGTTCCGAATCATAAACAAACCGCACACCTAACCGCTCCTTGAGCCTGTCCAAGTTCATTGAGACCGTCTCTTTATCTTGCGAAAGACAGTCAAACGAGACTTGTGGCAAAGCAAGAATCACCAGTAAAACACCTTTGATAAGATTTTTCATCATCTCTCATTTTAAAACTCATCTACTGCCCAAATCCTATTAGGGCAGTTTCACAAGTAAGACGCAGCGATTCTAAAAAGTACCATCCTTTTTCTGAAATATTCTCAAATATAACAACATTCTTCACAATACGTCAATAACACTCAGGTGCGCGAATAAGCTCGCACCTGGAAGTGCAACTCACTAGCCATCAGGCAGATGA
>UMHM01070187.1_pt1 | contig 18915 bp, 8 predicted proteins | sample 1965501 | NCBI WGS metagenome assembly UMHM01 (sample SAMEA4836095, study PRJEB28245) | human gut metagenome | biome: gut microbiome; material: fecal sample | place: Denmark | collected 2008
ATGATGCGGTAGCTGCTGCGGGTGGTGATGGCGAGGGGGATGGCAAGGCCGACGGCGATGAGGAGGGCGATGGTGCCGCCAACGATGCCGCCGATGAGCTTCCGCCGAGGGGGTGGGGCGTCGGAGTCGTCGTCGGAGTCGTCGCCGGGTTCGGGGCTCGGGGCGGCGGCGCGGGCGGCGTTATCGATGATGTGTTGCACGCAGCGCACGCGGGGGATGTCGGGGAAGCTGTTCGGCCCGCGTGTTTCGATGTGCCGGGTATGGGCGGGGGAGATGAAGATGATGTCGCCGCTGCCGTCGGGCTGTTCGTCGACGGAGTGGTAGCAGAGAGGCCATTCGCAGAGCCCGGGGCTGCGGAAGAGGCGGGGGTAGAGGAGCAGGCAGCGGCGGTCGGTGACGGCGGCGATCATGTTGCGGCGGCGCCTGCGCTCGATCCAGGGGCGGGCGAGGCTGTGGAGTCCGGGCAGGATGAAGGGGATGAGGAAGAGGATGACGAGGGCTCGCGCGACGGTCGGCAAGTTGCTGTCTGCCGAGCAGAAAGGAATGACGATGTAGAGGGGGACGCCGATGGAGATCAGGCCCGAGATGAAGCCGGGGATGTGGCTGAGCAGGTGCAGGCGGGGAATGGGGGCGGCGGCCCAGAGGAGGGTTTCGCCCGGGGCGAGGGTTTGTTGCAGGCGCTCGCGGGCGTCGCGGCTGAGATGGTCGTCGATGTCGGGCTGTTCCATGGCAGCGGTCTACGGGCTGATTATAGCAGTTTTTCGCCCGCCGTCAAGGAGGGTGGCCCCGGGGGCGCCGGGCGGTCGGGGGCGGGGGTGCGCTTTGTTTGGGGGCAGGTGTTAATATGCCGCATTTTGCCCCTTGACGCGCGGGCTTTGGCTCGTACAATAGGGGCACGTGAAGGGCCGCGTTGGCGGCCGTGTTTCTGATTGTTCAGACAGACAGACTTATGGAAAATACGACACATCAGTTCCAGACGGAAGTTCGACAGCTGCTTGATATTGTGATTCACGCGTTCTACAGTGATCGCGAGGTGTTTGTGCGCGAGCTCGTGTCCAATGCCTCGGACGCGCTGGAGAAGCTGCGTCTCAAGCAGCTGACGCAGGCTGATATTTATCAGCCGGAGCGCGAGCTGCGCATTGCGATTACGACGGATGAGGAGGCTCGCACGCTGACGATTGCAGATTCCGGCATCGGCATGACGCAGGATGAGGTGGTTGAGTATCTCGGCACGATTGCTCACTCGGGGACGAAGAAGTTCCTCGAGGCGATGAAGGAGAGTCAGGCCGGCTCGCAGGATCTCATCGGCCAGTTCGGCGTGGGCTTCTACAGCGTCTTCATGGCGGCGGATAGCGTGGAGGTGACGACGCGCTCGTGGCAGCCGGAGGCGACGCCGGTGAAGTGGTCGAGCGATGGCCGGGACGGCTACACGCTGGAGGAGGCTCCGGCGGAGACGCCGCGCGGCACGTCGATTCTGATTCACCTCAAGGAGGATGCGGCGCTGTTCAGCAAGGCGGATCACACGCGCTACATTGTGGAGAAGTACAGCAATTTCGTCGGCTTCCCGATTGACTTCAACGGCGAGCACCTCAACACGGTGCAGGCGATCTGGATGAAGAACAAGAAGGATGTGACGCCGGAGCAGTACGACGCGTTCTACCAGTTCATCAGCCACACGGATTCGAAGCCGCTGACTTATATGCACTTCAGCGCGGATGCGCCGATTGTGCTCAATTCGGTGCTCTTTGTGCCGGAGGAGAATCCGGAGTCGATGGGCTTCGGGCGCTGCGAGCCGAATGTGGCGCTCTATTGCCACAAGGTGCTCATTGACAGCAAGCCGGAGAAGCTGCTGCCGGAATGGCTGCGCTTCCTGACGGGTGTGGTGGACAGCGAGGATTTGCCGCTGAATATCTCTCGTGAGATGTTGCAGGACAATTCGCTGCTGCGCAAGATCTCGGGCATCATCACCAAGCGCTTCATCAAGCATCTGGAGGGCGTGGCGAAGTCCGAGCCGGAGACCTATGAGAAATTCTGGGCTCAGTTCGGGCGCTACATCAAGGAGGGTGTGGTGACGACGTGGGAGTACAAGAATGAGCTCGGCAAGCTGCTGCGCTTTGAGTCGACCTTCACGGAGCCCGGCAAGCTGACGAGCTTTGCGGACTACATCAGCCGCATGAAGGAGAATCAGAAGGACATCTACGTGCTCTACGGTCTCTCGCGCGCCCAGCTGGAGCATTCGCCGTATCTGGATGCGCTCAAGGCCCGCGGCTTTGAGGTGGCCTTCATGACGGAGAATGGCGACCAGTTTGTGATGGACAGCCTGATGCGGGTGGACGAGAAGGAGATCAAGGCGATTGATCGCGCGAATCTCGACCTGCCGCCGCTGGAGACGCAGGAGCAGGAGCCGGGCCTCGACGAGGCGGCGGCCAAGGGGCTGACGGACTGGGTGAGCGAGGCCTTCAAGGACCAGTTCAGCAAGGTGACGACGACGGACCGCGTGAGCAGCGCGCCGGCGATTGCGCTGCAGGCGGAGCACGATGTGACGCCCGAGGTGCGCGCCTACCTCAAGGCGATGGGCCAGGAGGTGCCGGAGTCTCACCCCGAGATTGCCTTCAACCCGCACCACCCGATCGTGCAGAAGCTCGCGGAGCTGAAGGGCTCTGATGAAGAGCTGGCTCGCCTGCTGGCCGGTCAGGTGATCGACACGGCGCTGCTGCGCGCCGGCCTGCTGGAGGATCCCTCGAAGCTGGCGGACAACAGCTCGGCCCTCATCGAAAAGCTGCTTCAGAAGTAAGCGCCGGGCCGCTCGGCCCCCTGCCCCACCCCTGCCCCGCGAGTCGACCCCCTCGGCCGCGCGGCGGGGTCGGCGAGGGCGGCCGGGCAGCCGAGGCAACAATGAAAAAAAGCCCCCGCAGGCCGCGAAGCCTTGCGGGTGCTTTTTTCGTTGCGCCTTTTATGCACCTCCCTTCGGCGCCGGGCGGGCGCTCTGCGGGCGCGCGGAGGCGGGTGGCTCAGTCGAGGCAGCCGGCGGCGTAGTGCGAAGCCATGAGACCCGCGCCGATGAGGCCGGAATCCGAGCCGAACTTCGCCGGCAAAATCTTCAGGTTATTGAAATGCACATGGAAGAGCTGCGCGCGCAAAAACTCGCGCAGCGGCTCAAAGAGCAAATCGCCCGCCTTGGCCACCCCGCCGCCAATAACAAAGGCATCGGGCACCACGGCATACATCATATTCATCATCAGGCAGGCGAGCTTCTCCGCAAAATCCGTGTAAATCTGCTGCGCAATCGGGCAGCCGCCGCGCGCCGCCAGCTCCAGCTTGTAGGGCGTGCACTCCGCCGCGCTGCGGGTGATCCCCGCCGCCGCGTAGCGCTCCACCGCATCCGCCGCCATCTCATTGTTGCCGATGTATTCCTCAATCGCCCCGCGGTTGCCGAAGGGGCCCACGCGGCCGCGGTAATGGATACTCGTCTGCCCCAACTCGCCGGACGACACATTGCGGCCGCGCAGCAAACGATTCTGCACAATCACAGCCCCGCCGATACCCGTGCCCAGCGTCAGGCACACCAAACTCTCAAGCCCGCGGCCGGCCCCCATCTGCCACTCCGCAAAGCCCATGCAATTCGCATCATTGTCCAGCACCACCGGCAGGCCCAGCTGCGCCTGCATCACATCGCGCACCGGCACCTCGCGATCCCACACCGGCACATTCGTCAGCTGATACAGCACCCCCTTGTAAAAATCCACCCAGCCCGGCATCCCCAGCCCCACCGCGCAGACCGACGGGTGGCGGTCGCGCAGGCGGTGCATCACCGCGCACATCGCATCCATAATCTCCTCCGGGCTGTGATAGCTCGGCGTCGGCAGCGGCTCCGCCTTCTCAATAATATCCTGCCCGCAGGTCACGCCAATCTTAATCGTCGTCCCGCCGAAATCCACAGCAATCGCCGGTGAAGGAGTCATCATGCCCGCATTATAGCCGCGACCCGCCCCCCGCGTCAAGCCACCTGCGCCACAAAGAAGCGCTTTTGCGCCCCCGCCCCGCGCCTTCCTCACACAATGCCGCACTTTGGGCTTGACATTTGTCGCCATCCCCTGCATCTAATAGAGCCCGTAAGGGCACCGCGCCCGAAGCGCCGACGACGCGCCGAAGCCGCGGCGGCCCGCCCGCACACCACCGTCTTTCCCCGCCATCGCAGCCGAACCCATGTCCAAGACCCTCATCATCGCCGAGAAACCGAGTGTAGCAACCGACCTGGCCCGCGTTTTGGGCAAGCGCCTCGGCAAATTCCAGAAAGACGCCGCCACGGGCAGCTTCACCAACGACACCCTCATCATCACCTCCGCCGTCGGCCACCTCGTCGAGCAGAAGAAACCGCAGACCGCCGACGGCAAAAGCCTGCCGTGGAAGATGGAGTACCTGCCCGTCATGCCCGCCCACATGGAGCTGGAGCCCATCCCCAAATCCGCCGACCGCCTGCGCAAAGTCCTCAAACTCGCGCGCAGCAAAGACGTCACCGCCCTCGTCAACGCCTGCGATGCCGGGCGCGAAGGCGAACTCATCTTCCGCAACATCGTGCGCTTCGGCAAAATCCGCAAACCCATCTCGCGCCTCTGGATGCAGAGCATGACGGACGACGCCATCCTCGACGCCTGGAGCCACCTCAAGAGCGATGAAGACATGGCCAACCTCGCCGACGCCGCCGTCTGCCGCTCCGAATCCGACTGGCTCGTCGGCCTCAACAGCACCCGCGCCCTCACCGTCCTGCAATCCGCCGCCGGCGGCTTCAACGTCACCCCCACCGGGCGCGTACAAACCCCCACCCTCGCCCTGCTCGCCGCGCGTCAAAAAGAAATCCTCTCCTTCGTCCCCGAGCCCTACTACGAAGTGCGCGCCACCTTCGCCGCCGCCGCCGGCAACTACGAAGGCAAATGGATCAACCCCGCCTGGCGCAAAAACCCCAAAGAACCGCAGAAAACCCGCGACCGCATCTGGGACGAAGCCACCGCCCGCGCCATCGCCGAGCGCTGCCGTGGGCGCGAAGGCCGCGTCAGCGAAACCAAGAAACCCGTCTCCGTCCCCGCGCCGCAGCTCTTCGACCTCACCTCCCTGCAGCGCGAAGCCAGCAACCGCTTCGGCTTCTCCGCCCGGCGCACCCTGCAACTCGCGCAAGAATGCTACGAAAAGCACAAAGTCCTCACCTACCCGCGCACCGACTCCAAATACCTGCCCGGCGACTACCTCGGCATCGCCGCGCGCACCGTGCAAGCCATCGGCGAAAACATGCCCGAATTCGCCCCGCACGCCCGCTCCATCACCGAACTGCGCAGCGTACGCCCCAGCAAACGCGTCTTTGACAGCAGCAAAGTCAGCGACCACTTCGCCATCATCCCCACCGGGCGCTTCGTCCCCCTGAGCGGCGACGCCGCGCGCATCTTCACCCTCGTCGTCCAGCGCTTCCTCGGCGTCTTCATGCCCAACGCCGAATACGAAGACACCGAGCGCACCACCACCGTCGAAAGCCCCGGCGCCACCGACACCTTCTACACCCACGGCCGCGTGCAACTCGCCCCCGGCTGGCGCGCCCTCTACCCCGCCGGCCAGCGCGACCGCAAAGACGAACTCTGCACCGTCACCCCCCACGAAATCGTCCGCACCCTCAACACCGAAGCCCGGCAAGAACAAACGCGGCCCCCGGCACCCTACACCGAAGCCACCCTCCTCACCGCGATGGAAACCGCCGGCAAACTCGTCGACGACGAAGAACTCGCCTACGCCATGAAAGAGCGCGGCCTCGGCACCCCCGCCACCCGCGCCGCCATCATCGAAGGCCTCATCACCCAAGAATACATCGTGCGCGACGGCAAAGAACTCATGGCCACGCGGCGCGGCATGGACCTCATCGACCTGCTGGGCAAAATCGGCCTGAGCACCCTCTCCAGCCCCGAACTCACCGGCGAGTGGGAATACCGGCTCAAGCAAATGGAAAACGGCCGGCTCGACCGCGACAGCTTCATGAAAGACATCCGCCACTACACCACCGAAATCGTGGATGCCGTGCGCGACTACATGAAAAACGGCAAAAACCCCGACCTCCCCATCACCTGCCCCGCCTGCGGCGCCACCGGCCTCAGCAGCCGCGTCGACGCCGTCTCCTGCAAAAACTGCAAATTCCGCATCCGCCGCGTCCACGCCGGCCTCAGCCTCACCGACGACCAGATGAGCACCCTCATCACCAAGGGAGAACTGCCCGTCATGGAAGGCTTCCGCTCCAAATTCGGCAAACCCTTCAAAGCCGGCCTGCGCCTCACCGCCCCCCAAAACGAACGCGCCTCGTGGAAAGCCGAATTCTACTTCGACAACGACAAAGCCGCCGACAGCACCCCCGGCACCCCCGCAGAAAGCCACGGCCTCGTCCCCGTCCTCGGCCACGGAGAACTCGAACTCCAGAGCAACGACAAACAGTGGAGCGTCCCCGACTACCCGCAAGAAGGCAGCAACCGCAAAGGCTGGGCCATGTCGCGCACCATCCTCGGCCGCAGCATCGAACAAGAACAAGTCCTCAAACTCCTCGCCACCGGCAAAACAGACCTCATCAGCGGCTTCACCTCACAGCGCACCCACCGCCCCTTCGACGCCTACCTCACCCTCGACGCCAAAAAAGGCAACGTCGCCTTCGAATTCCCCCCGCGCGAACCCAAGCGCAAAGCAGACGGCAGCAGCCCCGCGCGCGCCGACCGCCGCTTCACCGCCTCAGACGCCGCCCACGAAGACCTCAGCCACGCCACCAAGTACGGCCCCATCAAAATTAAAGGCAAAGGCGAGCACGAACTCCTCGAAACCGAAAACGCCTGGCACATCCCCAGCCTCACCTACGGCAAAGCCCGCAAGCCCCTCGTCATCCCGCACACCATGTGCGGCATCAACCTCACCGCCGAACTCGTCACCCAGCTGCTCACCAAAGGCAAGACCGAACTCATCCGCAACTTCGTCAGCCACAAGAGCGGCCGCCAATTTGACGCCAGCCTCACCTTCACCCCCGGCACCGGCAAAATCGGCTACGAATTCCCCACGCGCGAATCATGAAACAGCGCCTCCTGAGCATCCTCGCCAAAACGGACCGCTTCACCAACGGCATCATCATCTGCGTCATCCTCGGCCTCCTGCTGCCCTGCCACGGCATCGGCGCCGACATCTTTGACTGGCTCACCAACGCCGCCATCATCCTCCTCTTCTTCCTCTACGGCGTCAAACTCTCGCGCCAATCCGTCATCGACGGCCTCCTCCACTGGCGCCTGCAAGCCATCGTCGCCTTCTTCACCTTCATCTTCTTCCCCATCTTCTTCAGCCTCGTGCAGCCCGTCGGCGAATGGATCGTCGGCCCCGCCCTCTACATGGGCCTCATCTACGTCGCCTGCCTCCCCTCCACCGTCCAAAGCAGCATCGCCTTCACCTCCGTCGCCGGCGGCAACGTCCCCGCCGCCGTCTGCGCCGCCTCCGCCTCCAGCCTCCTCGGCGTCTTCCTCACCCCCCTGCTCGTCGGCCTCCTCTTCCACTCCGGCAACGCCTCCGGCGCCTCCGTCGGCCTCGACACCATCCTGCAAATCTGCTACCAAATCCTCCTCCCCTTCATCGCCGGGCAAATCGCCCAGCGCTGGCTCAAACAGTGGGTCGACGGCCACCGCAAACTCATCGGGTGGAACGACCAATGCACCATCTGGCTCGTCGTCTACACCGCCTTCTCCAGCGCCACCCGCGGCGGCTACTGGTCCCAGCTCGACGCCCGGCACCTCGTCGGCCTCATCCTCCTCTGCCTCGTCCTGCTCTGCATCATCCACGCCACCACCTACTTCAGCAGCAAACTCCTCGGCTTCAGCAGAGAAGACCGCATCACCATCGTCTTCTGCGGCTCCAAAAAAAGCCTCGCCGTCGGCGCCCCCATGATGATGGCCATCTTCGGCACCCTCGACAACAACCTCCTGCTCCCCCTCATGATCTTCCACCAAGTCCAGCTCGTCACCTGCGCCCACCTCGCCCGCATGTGGCACCGCGACGGCGACGACGACGGCGGCTATTAACACCCCGCCGCCAACCTCCCCCCGCCCCCCCTTCTGCCGCCCACCCGCCGCACAGCCCCGCCCCTCCTCCGAGGCCCCTGCTCCTCACCTCCTTCTCCGCCTGCCATGACACCCGCCCTCGCCGCCGCCGGCACCGAATTCGTGCGCTGGAGCAGCCCGCACCTCATCGCCATCGCCCTCACCATCCTCGCCACCGCCGGCATCCTCTGGCTCGGGCGGCAATGCAGCGAGCGCGGGCGGCGAATCATCTGCCGCAGCCTCGCCCTCATCATCGCCGTGCAATTCATCGGCGAATACATCTGGCGCGCCTTCAGCGACGCCTACGGCCCGTGGCAATGGAACCTCCCGCTGCACTTCTGCTCCTTCATGAGCATCATCTCCGTCATCGCCCTCTGGTGGCACCCGCGCTGGGCCTGCGCCCTCGTCTACTTCGGCGTGCTCACCGCGAGCATCCAAGCCCTCATCACCCCGGCCATGGCAGACGGCTACCCCAGCGCCGCCTTCTTCATCTTCTTCATCTCGCACGGCCTGCTCATGGTCGTCGCCCTCGCCATCCCCGTGCTCATCGGCTGGCGCGCCCGCGGCTGGGACGACCTGCGCAGCGTCCTGCTCATGGACGCCTACGTGCTGCTCATCATCCCCATCAACCACTGGCTCGGCACCAACTACGGCTACACCGAAGGCGCGCCCGTCCCCGGCACCCTGCTGGACTACCTCGGCCCCGCTCCCTGGTACTACCTCTGGGTCCAACTCCCCGTCCTCGCCGTCTTCCGCCTCATGATGCTCCCCGTCCACGACAAGCGGGAGGAGTGAGGTTTTTTCTCACTTCAGCAGCACTCCGCTACAGGCCACTTGCACGAGAGAATCACGTGAAGGCACCTCGCATGTCGATCGAGAGATAACACACATGCAGAATTGGGTTGACTCTACCCGAAACGCGTGATAAAAACTATCCACGCACTTCTCAACGGGAAGAGCCCTCGAAAGTGTGCTCAGACAGCTCGTTTTTCAATCTACCCATGAACTCTTTTTCCGAACTTACCGCAGGTGCTCAGATCATAGGGCTCGTGCCAGGGGGCAAACCCGTGTGGATTATTACGACCATCCCAACAGGCGAGGACTCTCTTCAGGTCATCTACAAAAAAGAAGACGACAGCTTGTCGGAGCAAACACTCTACCGGCAAGATCTCGGCAAACTCTCCATTGCCAAGCAAGATCTCTCATGGTCCTTTACCGCAGATGCAGAGAGCTTCCGCTTAGCTCTCGAGGCCCTGCGCATCCGCATGGGAAGCCTGTTTGACCCCATGATGGCCGTACACTCCTCGAACATAGAACCTCTACCCCACCAAATCTCGGCCGTCTATGAATCCATGTTGCCCAAGCAACCCCTTCGTTTCGTCCTCGCAGACGACCCAGGCGCAGGCAAAACCATCATGGCCGGGCTGCTCATCAAAGAGCTCATCATGCGGGCCGATGCAGAAAGAATCCTCATTGTCGCCCCAGGCTCTCTGACCGAGCAGTGGCAAGACGAACTACTCGACAAATTCGCGCTCAACTTCAAAATCTTCTCCGGCGAGACTCAAAACCTCTCAGCCTCCGGGAACTACTTCAACGATGAGAACCTCGTCATTGCCCGCATCGACCAGCTGGCGCGCAATGACGACTACAAGAAGAAATTGCAGAGCACGCAGTGGGATCTCATCATCGTCGATGAAGCCCATAAAATGTCCGCTCACGCAATAGGAAACAAAACCAAGAAAACCCAGCGATACCTGCTCGGCGAAATGCTCGGCAGCATCACGCGCCACTTCCTGCTCATGACGGCCACGCCGCACAGCGGCTCCAACGAAGACTTTCAGCTCTGGCTGTCCCTGCTGGACCCCGACATCTTCTACAGGCCCAACTTCTCCCGACATTCCCCTAACACTATCCTCCCCGACGTCATGAACTTCTCCTACTTCATGCGTCGCATGGTGAAAGAGAACCTGCTCAAATTTGACGGCACGAGACTCTTCCCCAAACGAGAAGCCACCACAGTCGAATACACACTTTCAGAAGACGAGGCTCATTTGTACGACCGAGTGACCAAATATGTCGTCGAGGAGATGAATCGAGCCAAGCGCATGACCAATAGCGCCAAGCGCAACCAAGTAGGCTTTGCCTTGACAATCCTCCAGCGAAGAGTGGCCTCCAGCCCCGAAGCCATCTATCAATCTTTGGATCGACGCCTGAGCCGCCTGAAAAAAGAATTGCGAGACAACCGCATGCGTATTGCCCAGGGACAAGTGGGCATCAGCTCCATAAACACAGGCAACGGGAACACGCCCACCCCCGCATGGGACGACTTTGATGAAGACGACTTGGCGCCCGAAGATTGGGAAACAATGGTGGACGCCACGCTCAGCGCCAGCACCGCCTCCAGCATCGAAGAGCTGAGAAAAGAAATCAACACACTCTCTGAACTAACAAAACAAGCAAAGAGTGTGCGAGATTCAAATGAAGACCGCAAGTGGAGCTGCCTCTCTGAGATGCTGCAAACCAACCAACAGCTCCTTGACAGCGAGGGCAAAAGGCACAAACTGATCATCTTCACCGAGCACAAAGACACGCTCAACTACCTCGAAGAGCGCATCTCTGGCCTGCTGGGGAGCAAAGACAAAATCCGCACCATATCGGGCTCCACCAACCGAGAGACCCGGCGCCAGATACAAGAAGACTTCTGCAACGATCCCGAAGTATGCATTCTCATCGCCACTGATGCCGCGGGTGAAGGCGTCAACCTTCAGGCCGCGCACCTCTTGATCAACTACGACCTGCCGTGGAACCCCAACCGCCTCGAACAAAGATTTGGCCGCATCCACCGCATCGGGCAGACAGAAACCTGCGTCATGTGGAACATGGTGGCGGCAGACACGAGAGAAGGCCAAGTCTTTGCCGTCTTGTTCCAAAAATTGGAAGAAGAACGGCAGGCACTCGGCGGTCAGGTCTTCGACATTTTAGGGGAAGCCTTCAAAGACAAACCACTCAAAGACCTTCTGCTCGACGCCATTGAGAAAGAAAACAGCGAAGAAGCCCGCCAGTGGATGACCGAAAAGGTCAAATCGGTTCTCAACGATGATGCGCTCAGGGAAATCATGGCTCGCAACGTGCTCGTTGAGCAGGCTATGAGCAAGGAAGCCCTATACGCCGTCAAAGCCGAACTCGACAAGGCAGAAGCCCGTAAACTCCAACCCTACTTTGTGCGCGCCTTCTTCTTGTCGGCCTACCAATCGGAGCTCATCCGCGGCAGCGTCGTCAAGCGAGAACCGGGGCGCTATGAGCTCAGACACGTCCCTCACTCCCTCCTTCTCCTCAGCAGTGACGAGCTGCATCCTCGCACCCCGCTGGCAAGGCGCTATGAGCGCATCTGCTTTGAAAAAGAACTCATCCGGCGAGGGCCAGGTCTTCCCAGAGCTGAGTTTGTGCACCCCGGGCACCCGCTCATGCAAGCCGTCATCGAAAAAGTACTCAGCGCCTACCGCGGTCTTATCAAGAGCGGAGCTGTCTTAGTTGACCCGGCAGACGACAAGACCGAGCCCTACCTCATCGTCATGATGCAGCATACCGTGCGCGAAGCCTCGAGCGAGCGCCCCGTATCCCAAATTCTGCAATTTGTCCGCATCTCGCAGACGGGAGAATGCACTCGGGGTGGCTGGGCCCCGCACCTCGACCTGCGAGCCCCCAAGGCAGAAGAGCAAGAAACCGTCCAAGGCGTCCTGAAACAAGCTTGGATCAAAGAGCGTGACTGGAAAAAAGAAGCCATGGCCTACGCCACGGAGCGCTTGAGCCGAGAGCATTATAATGAAGTGCGCACCCGCCTCGGAGACCAGGCCGACAAAATACAGAAAGCCGTTTTGGAAAGGCTGATCCCGGCCATTTACAAATACAATGGCGACGCACAGCGCTATGAAGAGCAACTTCGCTCTGGCAAAGCCCAAGCCAACGCACAGCCCGCCAACGCACGCAAAAAAGCTGAAGAACTCAGTGTCAGACTAGAGCGAAAACTCAAGCAGCTCGACATCATGCGCAACCCCATCTCCAGCGCACCCATCGTCCAAGGCTGCATGCTCGTCGTACCTCAGGGCTATATCAACAAAGCCCTTCACACCGGCACATTCTGCACCGATGAAAGCGAGCGACGCCGCATCGAGCAAATCGCCATGCAAGCGGTGATTGAGAGAGAAAAATCCTTCGGCCACAGCGTCTCAGACGTCTCAGCAGAAAAATGCGGGTGGGACGTCACCGCCCAACCGCCCTCGCAAAACGATTACTTGCCCGATGCCCGCCACATCGAGGTCAAGGGAAGAAGCAAAGACGCCACCGTCATTACCGTCACGAGCAACGAGATCAGAGCCGCCCTCAACCAGAGAGACAAGTACATCCTCGCCATCGTTTTGGTCGATGGCGAACGAGCCGAAGAGCCTCGCTACATCCGCGCGCCCTTCAAAAATGAGCTCATGGACGGGCAAGTCAGCGGCAATTTTGACATCGCCGCACTGCTGGGCAAATCCCTTGCGCCCGAAGACACACTGTAAACAACATGGCAGGAATCCGCGCCCCCAAGAAATTGATCGAAGTCGCCCTGCCCTTGGACGACATCAACGCTGAAGCCGCACGCGAAAAATCCATTCGCCACGGACACCCCTCCACCCTTCACCTGTGGTGGGCGCGACGCCCACTGGCCGCGGCGCGCGCCGTCTTGTTTGCCCAACTCGTCAACGACCCCGGCGGCGAGCGAGGCTACAAATCCGGGCTCACGAAGGCTCAGGCAGCGGCAAAGCGCGAAGAACTCTTCGCCATCATCAGAGACTTGGTCAAGTGGGAGAACATCAACAACCAAGATGTGCTGGAGCGCGCCCGCCGAGCCATCCGCGAAAGCTGGCAAGAGACCTGCGACATGAACAAGGGCAAACCCGGCTTTGCCCCCGAGCATATGCCGGCCTTTCATGATCCCTTTGCCGGTGGCGGCGCCATCCCCTTGGAAGCCCAGCGCCTGGGCTTGGAAAGCTACGCAAGCGATCTGAACCCCGTGGCCGTCATGATCAACAAGGCCATGATCGAGATACCGCCGCGCTTTCGCGATTCGCAGCCTGTCGGCCCCCTGCCCTTTGACGAACGAACACTCTCCGACGTGTTCACCGGCACCCAAGGGCTGGCTAAAGACGTTCGCCGCTATGGCCGGTGGATGCGTGAAGAGGCTGAAAAGCGCATCGGCCACCTCTACCCCAAGGTCGAAATCACGGCAGCCATGGCGGACTCGCGCCCCGACCTCAAGCCCTACGTCGGGAAAAAACTCACCGTCATTGCCTGGCTGTGGGCCCGCACGGTAAAAAGCCCCAACCCTGCCTTCAGCCACATCGACGTTCCCTTAGTCTCCAGCTTCATTCTTTCCAAGAAAAAGGGCAAAGAGGCGTATATTGCCCCCATCATTGAGGGAGATTCATATCATTTCACCGTCAAGATCGGGACGCCTCCTCCGCACGCCGAAAACGGTACCAAGATGGCCCGGGGCGCCAAGTTCAGATGCCTGTTGAGCGACACCCCGATACCTCCGGAATATATCAAGGAACAATTTTCTTCAGGTCTGGCGAGCGCCAAGCTTCTGGCGATAGTTGCGGAAGGTAAAGGAGGAAGAGTGTATTTGCCTCCTTCTGCTAATAATCATACGGAGCCAGAAACGCAGCAAGTTTGGAAACCCGGAACGAACTTACCAAAGAATCCTAGATGGTTTTCTCCGCCAGCTTATGGTATTCTTACGTTCGGAGATCTTTATACTCCGCGGCAACTTATTGCACTTAACACATTCTGCGATCTGGTCCAAGAGGCCAAGATCAAGGCTGAAATGGACGCCAAGATCGCAGGCATGCCTGACGACGGCACTCCTCTCTCTCAGGGAGGTCGCGGGGCAAAGGCCTACGGGGAAGCCGTGGCCGTGTATTTGGCATTTACCATTGATAAATGCACGGACTACTGGTCGTCCATTTGCAGTTGGCACAATGCTAGAGAAATAATAAGGAACACCTTTAGCCGCCAGGCCATTCCCATGACTTGGGACTTTGCCGAATGCAATCCCTTTTGTTCCTCGACGGGAAATTGGGGTGCCATGATTGAATGGGTGTATCAAACGCTTTCCCAGAGCCCATCTCGCGCGGAAGGGTGCGCCCGTCAATCCGACGCTCAGACTCAAACGCTCAGCCATTCCAAAATAATATCGACAGATCCTCCCTATTATGACAACATCGGCTACGCCGATCTGTCAGACTTCTTTTATGTGTGGATGAGGCACAATCTGAAGGACATCTACCCCGAACTCTTTGCCACCATTACTGTGCCCAAGACCGAAGAGTTGGTGGCAACGCCGTACCGCCACGGCAACAAGACTGCGGCAGAATCCTTCTTCATGGAGGGCATGACGCAGGCCATGACGAACTTGGCAGAGCAAGCGCACCCGGCCTTCCCTGTGACCATTTACTACGCCTTCAAAGCATCTGAGACCAAAGCCGGCTCGACCACGAATTCGGGCTGGGAAGCTTTCTTGGAGTCCTTGATGCGGGCCGGCTTCTCCATCACAGGCACTTGGCCCATGCGAACCGAACTCGCCAATCGCATGGTGGGCTCGGGCACCAACGCCTTGGCCTCCAGCATTGTGTTGGTGTGCCGCAAGCGCAAGAAAGATGCGCCCGTCATCAGCCGCCGACAGTTCATCTCAGAGTTGATTCAGCGCATGCCTGAAGCAATGGAGGACATGGTGGGGGCCGGCGGTGAGAACGGCCCAGTGGCTCCGGTCGACTTGGCTCAGGCCGCCATCGGGCCGGGCATGGAGATTTTCTCGAAGTATCAGGAGGTGCTCAAGGCTGATGGCTCGCGCATGAGCGTGCACGAAGCCATGGTGGAGATCAATCGCCAAATTTCGGATTATCTGAACCCCAGCGGCAGTGGCTTTGACGCGGAGACCCTTTTTTGTGATCTGTGGTATCAGCAGCACGGGTGGAAGGAAGGAGCATTCGGCGAGGCTGATGTGTTAGCCCGCGCTAAGGGGACGAGTGCAGAATACGTCGCCAGCTCTGGCGTGGCTACCTCGAAGAGCGGCAAGGTGCAGCTGATTCACTGGCGGGATTATCCGGAGGGCTATGAGCCAGAGAATGACGCTAAGCGCTCTATATGGGAGGCCTGCCATCACCTCATCAAGGCGCTCCACAGTGGTGGAGAGAAGGCGGCAGGAATGATGCTGGCCCGCATGCAGGAGTCAACGGAGGACATCCGGCAGCTTGCCTATCATCTTTACGTCTACAATGAGCGCAGGGGCAATGCCGAGGAGGCCCGCTGCTACAACGAGCTGATGTCCTGCTGGGGAGAAATTGAACTCATCAGTACTCAGGAGGTTCAGAACACCCCGGTGCAAACAACACTTGATCTATAACACATGGCTATGACGCTCAAACCTTGGAGGCTGATCGCTCAACCTCATCTCGACGTGCTTCAAGGCACGTTCAAGCAGGCTGAATTTGCAGCTGATATTTCACTGGTTGCCGAAGGTGCAGCTGAGCCTGAGTATCAGGATGCGGCCCAATTCTTCAAGAGGACCTACATCACCGAGGGTATGAGGAATCTGCTGATTTCTGTAGCCCAAAGGCTGGCCGGCAAGGGCGGCGATCCTGTTATTCAACTGCAAACGAACTTCGGCGGCGGCAAGACGCATACCCTGCTGGCGGTGTATCACATGGCTCGGCAAGATGTGCCCCTTCAGAGGATGGAGGGCATTCCCACGCTTTTGGATGAGGCGGGTATTATGGAGCTGCCGAAGGCTCGTGTGGCGATTGTTGACGGCATTGCCCTGTCGCCGAATCAGCCGGTGGTGCGTGATGGGCTTGAGATTCGAACGCTGTGGGGCTTGATTGCGCATGCTCTGCTGGGTAAGGAGGGGTATGAGCGGGTGAAGGACAGTGACCTCAGCGGCACGGCTCCGGGCAAGCGGATACTCGTCGAGCTGCTGCGCGAGGCGGCTCCGTGCGTGGTGCTGATGGATGAGACGGTGGCTTTCTTGCGCCAGCTTGACGACAGTAAGCAGCTGACGGCTGGCACGCTGGCTGCTAATATGTCTTTTATTCAGGCGCTGACGGAAGGGATCAAGGCGGTGCCAAATGCCATCTTGCTCGCATCTCTCCCTGAGTCTGATACTGAGGTGATCGGCTCGCAGGGCTTGAAGACGCTGGCTTCGCTGGAAAAGTATTTCGGCCGCGTGGAGAGTGTCTGGAAGCCTGTCGCGCAAGACGAGAGTTTCGAGATTGTTCGGCGTCGTTTGTTTGACAATACGGGCAATGAGGCCGATGTTGATGAGGTCTGCCGCGCCTTTGAGCGATACTACCGAGAGAACAAGAAGCGCTTGCCCGCTGAGGTGCAGGAGAGCCGCTATCACGATAAGCTCAAACGCTCATACCCGATTCACCCCGAGGTCTTTGATCGCTTGTATGAGGACTGGTCGACACTGGAGAAGTTTCAGCGCACGCGAGGTGTGTTGCAGTACATGGCTATTGTGATTCACCGACTGTGGCAGGATAATGACCAAGATCTCATGATTATGCCGGGGTCTCTGCCCTTGCATGATGCGCAAGTTCAGGTGAAGAGTACGCTGTACCTTCCCCAAGGCTGGGATGCCGTCATCAATGGTGAGATCGATGGGCCAGATTCTCAGAGTGCCGAGATTGATAAGGAACCGCGCTTCGGTTCCATTCAGGCGGCTCACCGAGTCGCACGAACGATCTTCTTGGGCAGCGCTCCGTTTCACACCGATCAGGCGGCTCGCGGCATGCTCAAGGAGCGCATCTTGCTGGGCTGTGCACGCCCGGGTGATGAGATCTCGATTTATGAGGATGTGTTCAAGCGCATGCGTGACCGCCTACACTATATGTTCTGCACAGGTGAGCGCTATTGGTTTGATACGCACCCCAACCTTCGCCGCGAGATGGAGTCTCGCAAGGAGAAGGTGGATCAAGCGTTGATATTCAGTACGCTCAAGGCTGAGATGGAGAGAAGGATGGGTAAAACCACCTTCTTCTGCGCGCAGCATGTTTTTACGCCAGCACGGGATATTCCCGATGAATTGAGTGCAGGGATTCGCTTGGTTCTTCTGCCCCCTGATGCTGTGCACTCATACAGCAAGAGCTCGGCAAGCCACACATTCTCAAGAATCAATGCCATACTGGGCTCTGGCGATATTTCCGATGGCAATATGCTGGAGGTCAAGCAGAGATTGTACAAAAACCGCCTTGTCTTCCTTGCCCCAGATGCGGGTGTCGTCACTCGTCTGCTCGACCAATGCCGCTCTTACCTCGCATGGAGGGAGATTGGGCAAGATGCAAAGCGTGGCCTGTTGAATCTTGACATGCAGCAGGGGAAGAACGTCGAGCAAGAGGAGGAAATTGCGCACCAGCACTTGGGGAATGTTCTCATTGAATGCTACAAGCATTTGATTGTCCCCACGGCTGAAAACGAGCGCACGATGCGCCTGGATGTTCGCACGATTTCCTGCCGAGGCAGTAAACTCGTCGACATTGTGCGCAAAGCCCTGCTGGATAACGAATTTGTCGTGCAAGAGTACTCTCCCAGGCTCTTGAAGCAGAGCCTTGATCTTTACTATTTCGGTAAGGGGCAAACGGAGATCTCTGTGAATCAGCTCTGGAAGGACATGGGGCGGTACTACTACTTCCAACGTCTGGAGAGTTTTGACGTGCTCAAAGAGACGATTGCTCAGGGTGCAGCCTCCGGTGATTACATCGGGTACGCTGATGGTAAGGAGGGGGATGATTATTTGGGCTTTGTATTTGGGGCTCGTCCAAGCAAAATCTTCACTGACCCCGAGTCTCTTATCATTGAAAAGGGAGCAGCGCAGGCTTACCAGAGAAAGCTCGAGGCCGAGAAGCCAGCCCCGCCTAGCCCAGAAGACCCGACTCATACGGATGGAGACGAGGCGCCACCTGAGGCCGGGGAGCACGTGCAGACTCCGCCTCCCCCTTCGGGGCACGTGGGCTCGACGCCATCTATCAAGCGCTATTTCGGCCGGGTGAAGCTGGATCGCATCAATCCCGAGAGCAAGTTCCACGATGTTGTTACTGAGCTTATATCGCTCCTCTCCATGAGGGTCGATGTTGACATCAATATTCGGGTGGAAATTGAAGCGTCAGCTAAAAATGACAAGGCCTTGGACTCTTCTCTCATCCGCGCGGTGAGAGAGAACGCCAACGCTCTCGGCTTTGAGGACAACGATTTCTACGAGGAGTAAGCTTCCTCCCCCTATCGCACTCTTCCTCGGTGGCAGACCTGCTCCCGCGGAGAGTGCGATAGGAAAATCCCAGCAGGTCAAGATCGTGGCCCGAGCAGTTCCGCTGGAACAGTTTATCAGCTCGGGGGTGTCCCGATTACGACAACACCTTCCTGAATGACATTCTGGGCGGCGATGTGATTCCCGAGGAGGGCAAGACCTTCCGCGATTATCTGACGGAGTACATGGCGAGGGCGCACGATGACCGGATTCACCGCTTCGCGGGGCGCTGGGCTTGTCCGAACAACTGTTGCGCGATCTGATGAGCAGCAATGTGACGGCGAGCAATATCAATGAGTTCGGCCGTCTGGACAAGTTGAAGAAGACGGTGGATCTGAAGAAGGCGGCGGCTTTCTTCAGCAAGGGCGGCCCGACGCTTCCTCCGCTGCTGGTGAAGGCTCGTCTGGATGGCGAGCTGCGCCGGTTTATCCTGAGCGGCACATGTGTCCCAAAGTTTCAAGTCGCGGTCATTTTGACCGC
>UMHM01010072.1_pt1 | contig 18907 bp, 18 predicted proteins | sample 1965501 | NCBI WGS metagenome assembly UMHM01 (sample SAMEA4836095, study PRJEB28245) | human gut metagenome | biome: gut microbiome; material: fecal sample | place: Denmark | collected 2008
CTCCGTGGGCGACGGCTGCACCATCGCCGGTGTGTGGAAGGGCTTCAAGGATCTGTACGCCATCGGCTTCATCGACAAGCTGCCCCGCCTGATCTCCGCCCAGTCCCTGGGCTGCTACCCCATCAACCGCGCCATCCAGGAGGACAAGCCCTGGGAGCCCATGGAGGAGAACACCATCGCCGACTCCATCAGCGTGGGCGTGCCCCGCAACGCCGACAAGGCCCTGGCTGCCATCCGCGAGTCCAACGGCATTGCCGTCAACGTGTCTGACGAGGAGATCCTGGCGGCACAGCGTCTGCTGGGCCGCACCGGCGGCGTGTTCGGTGAGCCTGCGGGCGTCACCGGCGCGGCGGCCCTGAAGAAGGCCTGCGAGGAGGGCCTGATCCCCCACGACGCCACCGTGGTGTCCGTGGTCACCGGCAACGGCCTGAAGGACGTGGCCAACGCCATCAAGTCCGCCGGTTCCCCCGTCCACATCGAGCCTGATCTCAACCTGATGGTGGAGGAGTTCAAGAAGCGCGGCGTGGTCGTGGAATGAGCTGGCGAAAAATCTTACGATTTTTCTGCCAAAAAAGATTGCGGTTCGCTGTGCGCAGCGTGAACTCTGCGAGACTGTTTTGAAAAGGAGCGGTGAAAACCGCTCCTTTTCTGATAAAAAATCAGGCTGACCGGCGATTTTCGCCTTGACATTTTGCCTAAAAGCGTGTATCATAATTGCTGTTGTAAAGGCTCGAAACTTTACATAAAGGCGATACGCTTTACAGAAAGGGGAGCCATCCGTGAAAAACCAGACCTACCGCATGACCATGCTGTTCGACTTTTACGGCGAGACCCTGACAGAGCGGCAGAAGGAATTCTTCGATTTGTACTATAACGAGGATCTGTCCCTGGGCGAGATCGCCGAGAATTACGGTATTTCCCGGCAGGGCGTGCGGGACGTGATCGTCCGGGCCGAAGCGTCCATGCAGGAGATCGAGGATAAAACGGGCCTCATCCGCCGCTTCATGCAGATGCAGCCCAAGATCGCCGCCATCGAGGAGGCGGCCCAGCAGATCAAGACGCTGAACTACCGCCAGTATGAGAACCCCCAGCTGGAGGCGCTGGCGACGGAGATCATGGAGAACACCGCCGGATTAAAGGAGTAAATATGGCATTTGAAGGACTGTCTGAAAAATTAAACGCCGTATTCAAAAGTCTGAAGGGCAAGGGCCGCCTGACCGAGGCCGATGTCCGCACCGGTATGCGCGAGGTGCGCCTCGCCCTGCTGGAGGCCGACGTCAGCTATAAGGTGGTCAAGGATTTCGTGGCCCAGGTCACCGAGCGCTGCGTGGGCAGCGACGTGCTGGACAGCCTGACCCCCGCCCAGCAGATCATCAAGATCGTCAACGAAGAACTGACGAAGCTGATGGGCAGCACCAACGCACGGCTGAACACCGCCAACCGCGGCCCCACCGTGGTGATGATGGTGGGTCTGCAGGGCGCCGGTAAAACCACCAACGGCGCCAAGCTGGCGGGCCTGATGCGCCGCCAGTTCGGCAAGCGCCCGCTGCTGGCGGCCTGCGACGTATACCGTCCCGCCGCCATCAACCAGCTGCAGGTGGTGGGCAAGCAGCTGGACATCCCTGTGTTTGAGATGGGGCAGATCGACCCCGTGACCATCGCCAAGGAGGCGGTGAAGTACGCCGCCGACCACGGCAACGACATGGTGTTCCTGGATACCGCCGGCCGCCTGCACATTGACGAGGCGCTGATGGACGAGCTGCGGAACATCAAGGCTGCGGTAAAGCCCAACGAGATCCTGCTGGTGGTGGACGCCATGACCGGCCAGGACGCCGTCAACGCCGCCAAGGCCTTCGACGACGCGCTGGGCATCGACGGCGTGATGCTGACCAAGCTGGACGGCGACGCCCGCGGCGGCGCGGCCCTGTCCATCCGGGCCACCACCGGAAAGCCCATCAAGTTCGTGGGCACCGGCGAAAAGCTGGACATGATCGAGCTGTTCCACCCCGACCGCATGGCCTCCCGTATCCTGGGCATGGGCGATATGCTGTCCTTTATCGAAAAGGCCGAGCAGCAGTATGACGAGCAGCAGGCCAAGAAGCTGGAGGAGAAGCTGCGGAAGAACCGCCTGACCCTCAGCGACTATCTGGATCAGCTGGAGCAGTTGCAGAACATGGGCGACCTGAGCCAGATCGCCAGCATGCTGCCGGGCAACATGGCCAAGGGCTTTGACCCCGACCAGATCGACCCCAAGCAGTTCGCCCGTACCAAGGCCATCATCCAGTCCATGACCTTGCAGGAGCGTGAGAATCCCCAGATCCTCAACGCCAGCCGCAAGCGCCGCATCGCGGCAGGCTGCGGCCAGCAGGTGTCGGACGTGAACCGGCTGCTGAAGGGCTTTGAGGCCATGCAGCAGATGACCAAGGCCCTGACCCGCGGCAAGCGGGGCATGGGCGCACTGAGCGGCCTGATGGGCGGCGGCAGCAGCATGAAGGGCTTCGGCCGCAAGAAGAGACTGAAATAAGTGCCCCGGCATTTATGATACATGACAAACAAATAATTTATTTTGGAGGAAAAAACCATGGTTAAGATCAGACTGAGAAGAATGGGCGCCAAGAAGGCTCCTTACTACCGCGTGGTCGTCGCTGACAGCCGCTATCCCCGTGATGGCCGCTTCATCGAGGAGATCGGCACTTACAATCCCTGTGTGAACCCCGCCGAGATCAAGATCGACGCCGACCGCGCCCGCGAGTGGATCAAGACCGGCGCTCAGCCCACCGATACCGTCCGCGCCCTGCTGAAGAAGGTCGACGTTCTGTAAGGCCGAGGGCAAGCCATGAAGGAATTGCTGCTCTATATCGCCAGAAGCCTCGTCCAGCATCCCGACCAGGTCACCGTGACCGAGGTCGAGAACGGCGACGAGCTGACGCTGGAGCTGCGCGTTGCCCCCGAGGATATGGGCAAGGTGATCGGCCGTCAGGGCCGCATCGCCAAGGAGATCCGCACCGTGGTGCGCTCCTACGCCCAGCGTACAGGCGCCAAAGTTTCTGTGGATATCGTTGACTGAAACAGGTCAATCAAAAAACCAGGCATCCGTCAGGATACCTGGTTTTTTTCAGCTTTTTTACAGCACGCCCAGATGCTCCAGCAGGATCTTGATGCCGATGAGGATCAGGATCGCGCCGCCCACGAACTCCGCCTTGGACTTGTAGCGGGCGCCGAACACGCTGCCGGCCTTGACGCCGATACAGGAGATGGTGAAGGTGGTCAGGCCGATAAGACAGACGGCCACGACGGTGTTCACCAACTGGCTGGCGGCCATGATCTCCACCGGCACGCAGGCAAAGGTGATGCCCACGGCCAGCGCGTCGATGCTGGTGGCCACCGCCATCAGGAACATGGTCTTGACATCCAGCGCGGCGGAGGCGTTTTCCTCATCTTTGCTGAGTGCCTCACGGATCATGTTGCCGCCGATCAGCGCCAGCAGCACGAAGGCGATCCACGACGCCACGGCGTTGATGTACTTTTCAAAGCCCGCGCCCAGCAGATAGCCGATGAAGGGCATCAGCGCCTGAAATCCGCCGAACCACACGCCGCAGATGGCGGCGCTGCGGAAGGTGACCTTCTGCATGGCCAGGCCCTTGCACACCGACACGGCGAAGGCGTCCATACTCAGTCCCACCGCCAGCAAAAACAGTTCCAGAAATCCCATAGTAACTCCCTCACACATATAAAATGAGCGGATACGACTCGTATCCGCTCATGTAAGCACTTGCTAACCTGAGACACATACGGCCTTCCGACTGTATGAGTCTCATCAATTAAGGTATACCAGGCGTTTGCCAGCATGTTGGCATACCGCGCGCAGCCGCGCCGACTACTCCCTCAACGGATGTAGTATAGCAGATAGGGGAGGGAAAGTCAATCAGGAAAGTGGGGAGGATGCCCAGCAGTTACAGCTTCATTTTGGCTGCATACTCTTTGAGGATGCAGTTGATTTCCTCTTCATTTTGATAGAATATATCGTCACATTGCTCCAGTATAGCTTCCGCGTCCTCATCAGATTCGCTGTCGGTCAATTGCTGGTAGGCGCGATATGCGTCTCGCAGATTCTTTTGCAGCTTTTCCGATAGAACAGTTTCTAAAGCCGCCATTTCTTTCTGCAAATCGCCGGTATTTTCAACGTTGAGGAAATACTGGTCATGTCCGCCGTTGTTGATCTCACTTTGATAGGTCATCAATTCTGCATAGGGCGTGTCCGCACGATTTTCTTCCCATAGGTTCCACATCTTATTCCACTTTTCCTGCTCGTCGGATAATTCTGCCTTGCTTTTCCTGAAAAGATCAAATAGTCCCATTTTAATCAATGCTCCTGCAATTCCCAATTCGAGGTGTTATCCGGTGTTGCCGATAAACTGAAATTTAATAATTAGCGTAAATCATCCTGGTCAATAATAAATTTCCGGCATGCTTCACAATAGAATACTTTCACAGCCAAACCATCGCTCATTGACGTCAGTTTGATTCCTTTCACAAGTGGAGTGAAGTTCAATAATCCTCTATCCTGATCGTCCGGAACCCATTTCAGGGCATATCGGTCTTGAGAAATTCTTCCAACGCGCATTTCCTCTTTGCAAAAAGGACATTTCATATGGTTGACACCTCCCAATAGAATAACTTCCGATTTGTCGGTGAGTATCTTCCGTACAAAATCCAAGGGTCTTATCGCTTTCATTCTACCATGCCCGCTCCCAACACGGCAAGTGGAATTTCACCGCTTTATAAAAAAGTACCCCTCATGAGGTTTTTCCTCATGAGGGGTATCGGTCATGTTATCCCTTCCACTCCACGTAGAGCTCGCGGACGGCGTTGGGGTCGGCGGCGGGCTTCGGGGCGGCAGGCGCTGCCGCGGGGGCAGCTTCGGGTGCGGGATGATCCCGCTTCTCGATAAACTTGGGAGCCACCTGGGGGAACAGGGCAAGGCTCAGCACATCCTCGTCGGACTTGGCGATGTCCTTGTACTCGGTGCGGTACTTCTCCAGTTCCGGCGCCAGCAGGTCGGCGGGACGGCAGGTGATCACATCCTCGGGGGCGATGCCCGCCTTGGCGCGGACCTCCTCGTTGACCTCGCCGGGCAGTTTGCCGTATTCGCCCTTCAGCATGGCGCGGCTCTCCTTGGGGAAGGTCTTGTACCGTTCGCCCATGATGATGTTCATGACGGCCTGGGTGCCCACGATCTGGCTGGAGGGCGTCACCAGCGGGGGATAGCCGAAGTCCTTGCGGACACGGGGAATCTCCGCCAGCACATCGTAGTACTTGTCCTCCTTGCCCGCCTGCTTCAGCTGGGAGATCAGGTTGCTGAGCATACCGCCCGGCACCTGATACAGCAGCGTGTTGGTGTCCACACGCAGCACCTTGGGGTCGAGAATACCTGCATCCTGCAAACGCTGCGCCACCTTGCGGAAATGGACGGCGGCGTCGGACATCTTGCCCAGGTCAAGGCCCGTGTCACGGACGGTGCCCTTCAGCGTGGCCACCAGAGACTCGGTGGCGGGCTGGCTGGTGCCGTTGGCCATGGGGGATAGGGCAGTGTCCACGATATCCACACCGGCATAGGCCGCCATCAGCAGCGTCATATCGCCGGTGCCGGAGGTGTTGTGGGTGTGCAGATGGATGGGAACCTTCACCGTCTCCTTCAGCGCCTTCACCAGAGAGTAGGCGTCCATGGGCAGCAGCAGGTTGGCCATGTCCTTGATGCAGATCATGTCCGCGCCCATGTCCTCCAGCTCACGGGCCAGCTTCACAAAGTAGGCCTCGTTGTGGATGGGAGACATGGTGTAGCTGAGGGTGGCCTCCACCTGTCCGCCGTACTTCTTGGTGGACTTGATGGCCTGCTCTAAATTGCGCACGTCGTTCAGCGCGTCGAAAATGCGGATGATGTCGATACCGTTTTCGATGCTCTTGGCGCAGAAGGCGTCCACCACGTCGTCGGCATAGTGCTTATAGCCCAGGATGTTCTGGCCGCGGAACAGCATCTGCAGCTTGGTGTTCTTCACATGCTTGCGGATGGTGCGCAGGCGCTCCCACGGGTCCTCGTTCAGGAAGCGCATGCAGGCGTCGAAGGTGGCACCGCCCCAGCACTCCAGGGAGTAGTAGCCAATGGAGTCCAGCGTCTCCAGCGCGGGCAGCATATCCTCGATGGTCATGCGGGTGGCCGCCTGGGACTGGTGGGCGTCACGCAGGATGGTATCGGTGATCAGCAGGGGTTTATTCGATAAAAATTCCATAGAAAAATGTTTCCTCCTTCACAAATTCGGAGTAGCGCAAATTCAAACCGCGATGCAGGCGTTAGCCGAAGAGCGAGATTAAGACGCCCGCGGCGATGGCGGAGCCGATGACGCCGGCCACGTTGGGGCCCATGGCGTGCATCAGCAGGAAGTTGCCGGGGTTGGCCTCCTGTCCCACCTTCTGGCTGACGCGGGCCGCCATGGGAACGGCGGACACGCCGGCGGAGCCGATAAGGGGATTGATCTTCTCCTTCAGGAACAGGTTCATGAACTTGGCCAGCAGCACGCCGCCCGCGGTACCGAAGCCGAAGGCCACGATGCCCATGCCCAGGATCATCAGCGTCTTGGGGCTGAGGAACGTCGCGCCGGTGGCGGTGGCGCCCACGCTGACGCCCAGGAAGATGGTGACGATGTTCATCAGCTCGTTCTGCATGGTCTTGCTAAGACGGTCAGTCACGCCGCACTCCTTGGCCAGGTTGCCGAACATCAGGCAGGCGATCAGCGGCGCGGCGGAGGGCACCAGCAGCGCCACAAAGATGGTGACCACGATGGGGAAGATGATCTTCTCCTTCTTGCTGACCTCACGCAGGGGCTTCATGACGATCTGGCGCTCCTGCTCGGTGGTCAGGGCCTTCATGATAGGCGGCTGGATCACGGGGACCAGCGCCATGTAGGAGTAGGCCGACACGGCGATGGGGCCCAGCAGGGCCGGGGCCAGCATGGCGGTGACGAAGATGGCGGTGGGGCCGTCCGCGCCGCCGATGATGCCCACGGAGGACGCCTCGGCGCCGGTGAAGCCCAGCAAGCGGCAGCCCACATAGGTCAGGAAAATGCCCAGCTGCGCGGCAGCGCCCAGCAGCAGGCTCTTGGGGTTGGCGATCAGGGGGCCGAAGTCGGTCATGGCGCCCACGCCCATGAAGATGAGGCAGGGATAGATGCCCAGCTTGATGCCCAGATACAGCACGTCAATGAGGCCCACGGATACCGTCTGGCCCACGGCCACGCCGCTGAGCACCGATTCCGATACTCCGGCGGCCTGCATCTCGGCAATGAACTCCGCCGTGATGGGATTGCCGCCGAACAGATCCCAGTGGACGTGCCCTCCGGCGAAGAGGATCTCGTGATACATCTCTGCGCCGGGCAGGTTGGTCACCAGCATGCCGATGGCAATCGGCACCAGCAGCAGCGGCTCAAACTTCTTGACGATGCCCAGAAACAGCAGCACGATGGCCACGACGATCATGATGGCGCATTTCCAGTTGTCGCCCTGGAAAAACTGGTAAAAACCGGTTTGTTCGCAAAAATTCAGAATGGCTTGCATGGCGCACCCTCCATTACTGGATGGTGCACAGCAGCGCGCCGGACTCCACGGCGGCGCCCTTGGTCACGGCCACGGCGGTCACCTTGCCGTCATGGGGCGCCATGATCTCGTTCTCCATCTTCATGGCCTCCAGGATCATCAGCACCTGGCCCTTCTTCACTGTATCACCGGCGGCCACGTTGACGGCCAGGATGTTGCCGGGCATGGGGGAGGTGATGCTCTCACCGGCGCCGGAAGCGGCAGGCGCGGGAGCGGGAGCGGCGGGAGCGGCAGCCACAGGGGCGGCAGCGGGCGCACCGTTCATTTCTTCGATCTCGACCTCATAGGCGGTGCCGTTTACGTTGACTCTGTACTTTTTCATGTTACTTCTCCTCCTCAGATCTTTTTCATGGAAACGATACGGATGACGCTGATGTCAGTGCCCATATCCTCGGCGATGGCGGCGGCCACGGCAGCCACCATTTCGGGGGTGACGGCGGCTGCGGCAGGTGCCGCGGCGGACGGCGCGGGGATGGCGGGGGCTGCTGTCTTGGCGTCTGTTCTGCGTACCACGTTGCTCATGACCGAGACCAGTACGATGATGCAGATCAGACCCACAAACACCGTGCACAGTCCCATCAGGCACACAAACAAATTGGAGTAATCCATTGCTGATACGACCTCCCATTCCTATAATGCTGCCAATCGATGGCACTTTAATTGTACCAAACGTTTGGCATAAATTCAACCGTTATTTCCCTAGATCTACAAAATTTGTAAGAATGTCTAAATAATTTTTGGATAAATTGACGCTTCGGACAACTGGAGCGGGGAAGGGCTTTCCAAATAAAGGATGCCATGATATACTATAAAATATGTAAGGAGATGAGGCTGATGCGTTACGGACAGGTGAAGAAGGGCGTTTTTTTGAGCCGTCCCAACCGGTTTATTGCCCATGTGGCGCTGGACGGCGTGGAGACGGTGTGCCATGTGAAGAACACGGGCCGGTGCCGTGAGCTGCTGGTGCCCGGCGCGGCGGTGTATCTGGAGAAGGGGACGAACCCCAATCGCAAGACGGCCTATGACCTGATCGCCGTGGAGAAAAATGGAAAGCTCATCAATATGGACGCTCAGGCCCCCAACAAGGTGTTTGCCGAATGGGCGCTGCGGTTCAATCCCACCGCCACCGCCGTCCACAGCGAATACCGCTTCGGCCAGTCCCGGCTGGACTTCTGCCTGGAGACGCCCCAGGGGCTGCATCTGGTGGAGGTGAAGGGCGTTACGCTGGAGGAGGACGGCCACACCCGCTTTCCCGACGCACCCACGGAGCGGGGCATGAAGCACCTCCATGAGCTGATGCATGCGGTAACGCTGGGCCACCGGGCCACGGTGTTCTTCGTGATCCAGATGGCGGATGTGGTGGATTTCGCCCCTAATGACGCGACCCACCCCGCCTTCGGCGAGGCGTTGCGCCGGGCGAAGGCGGCGGGCGTCAACATCGCCGCCTATTGCTGCCGCGTCACGCCGGAGAGTCTGGAGATCGACCACCCGGTGGAGATCAGGCTATAAAGCGGGTAATAAAAAGTGCAGGCTCAAGCCTGCACTTTTTTCAATAAATAATAGGTGATGCGGGCCGTCAGACCCCACAGGGGATAGGGCTGCGAGTCGTAGACCGGCACCTCCATGCGGCCGTCGCCCCAGGGGTAATCCGGCGGGATCTGCACGGTACCGTAGGGGAAGTCCTGGCCGATCATGGGCCGCAGGGCGTAGCGGTACAGCGTGGGCGGGTGGGCTCTCAGCCAGTCCAGCGGCAGCAGGAAGGTGTCCGCCACCTCGTCGGGGTTGGGCCGCAGCCGGTTCAGAGCACCGGCCTCCACACGGGCCAGCACCGGGTGCATCAGCGCGTCGGAGCGGAGGTAGAGGAAATCCAGCAGGCCGATGACGCCGATGTCCGCCGGATCAATGCCCAGCTCCTCCCGCGTCTCCCGCAGGGCGCAGTCGGTGGGCGTCTCGCCCGGCTCCATCCGCCCGCCGGGGAAGCAGACCTCGTGGGGCTGGCGGATGCCGCCAGAGCGTACCTCGTACAGCAGGCACAGGCCCTGCTCCGTCTCTATCAATGGCACCAGCACGGCGTATTCCCGCTTGCTGCACAGAAGCCCCGGCGTATGGTGCTGATAGGCGTTGTAAAAATCCCGGATATCCACGGCGTGCTCCTCCTGTATGCGTTGCTTTTTATAGTATACCACAGAAGCCGGCGATTTTGAAGCAAAAAATGAGGCCCCATCCGAAGATGGGGCCGTGGTATCTAAGGTTTAGCAGCCGCAGCCGTTGTTGCAGCCGCAGTTGTTGTTGCAGCCGCAGTCATTGCCGCAGCCGCAGCCATTGCCGCAGAACAGGAACAGCAGGATGATGGCGATGATGATCCAGCAGCAGCTGCTGCCGCCAAAGCAAGAGTTCTGATTACACATAGCGTAACCTCCTATGAAATTTCAGACCCCGTAGAGAAGTCTCATTCCATAGTATGTGAGGCGCGGCAAAGTGTGAGAGGGCGGCGGGAAAATTATTCCTGCGCGGTGCGGGAGATGCGGTAGCTGAGGGTCAGCAGGGTGTCCACAAAGTGGATATCCTCGGAATACACGTCGTCCGGCACGGAGATCTCCACGTTGGTGAAGTTCCAGAAGCCGCGGATGCCCAGGGCTACCAGACGGTCGGCCAGCGGCTGCGCCACGTTCTGGGGCACCGTCAGCACCGCCACATTGGGGTGATGCTGGGCTGCGTATTCCTCCAGCTCGTCCATGGAGCGGACAGTGACGCCGTTGATCTCGTCGCCGATCAGGGCGGAGGAGACGTCGAAGGCGGAGTCCAGGTGGAAGCCCACCTTGGCAAAATCAAAGTTCTGCAGCAGCGCGTGGCCCAGGTGGCCGGCGCCGATGATGATCAGCTTGTGGTCGTTGTCGATGCCCAGAATATGGCCGATCTCCGCGCGAAGCTCTGCCACATTATAACCGTAGCCCTGCTGTCCGAACTCGCCAAAGCAGCTGAGATCCTGGCGGATCTGAGAGGCGGTGATGTCCATCTTATCGCCCAGCGAGTGGGAGGAGATGCGGACAACGCCCTTGTTGTACAGGTCGTCCAGATAGCGGTAGTACCGGGGGAGACGGTGGATCACAGCATCGGAGATTTTTTGCTTTTTCATATATACCATCCTTTGGGGGTAAAAAAATTTATAAGTTATTTTAGCGCAAGATGGAGTAGTTGTCAACTTTTTTAACAATCTTTTTTGAAAAAATTTTGCTTTACAACGGGGAAAGAAGTTGGTATAATAGGTAGGCCGTTCGGGAAACGGCCAAATTCCGTATGCGCCCGTAGCTCAGATGGATAGAGTGACAGACTCCGACATTTCAGGCATCTCCAGTTGAGATATGGCGCAAAGCCTTGCCGCACCTGCGTTTGCGGGAACGGCAGAGGAAAAATGCGTGGTCGTTGACTACTATTTGACGACTATCGCAGAAACCCACAACCAAATATGCGCCCGTAGCTCAGTTGGATAGAGTGACAGACTCCGACTCTGTAGGCCGCTGGTTCGAATCCAGTCGGGCGTACCAAATCCCTAAAAGCTGTATAGCTTTTGGGGATTTTTATTAGCAACAGATGGAGGCGGTACCTGACTTGCGCGTTTAAGTGATTGAATAGCGGTATTATGCGCTTTGCCTGTTCATCAAGAGAAACGAATAATGGTTGCTGATAGATTAAAATAATGGTATACTTTAACAATCATGTAGTATAGCTAAGCGCTTACGAATCATTCAATGAAGAATTGTGGTGATCAGCTATGTTTGATTTTGGAAACGCAAATGACGGGCAGCGAAAAGCAATAGCGGCTGCAGACGGTCCTGTCCTCATAACGGCAGGTCCCGGAACCGGCAAAACATATACGCTCGTGCAGCGTGCAATCTACCTCATAGAGGAATGCAATGTAAGGCCGGAGAGCATCTTCATTGCCACATTTACGGAAAAGGCTGCGAAGGAACTGGTAACACGTATTACAAACGAGCTTGCAAATCGAAACATCACGGCAAACATCAACGAAATGTATATCGGTACGTTCCACTCGCTCTGCCTTCGTATGCTGAAAGAGCATTTGGAATATACACGGCTTCGCCGAAACTACCGCTTGATGGATTCGTTTGACCAGCAGTATATGGTATTTCAGAATATCCATCGTTTCAGAAGTATTCCGGAGATTGAAATCGTCCTTCCGAACGGTGGCGCATGGAAGCAAGCCGAAACGATCTGTAACTTTGTAAACAACCTTTCCGAAGAATTGGTTTCGCCGGAGGAGCTGATGTCTGACCATGACCCATCGATTGCATCACTCGGTCGGATGCTTCAGGAATATCGCACAATTCTTACGGAAGCGAATCTGATGGATTTCTCCTCCATCCAGATAGAGGCATATCGGCTTCTCTGCGATAACGAGGGCATTCTGAATGAGCTTCGCTCTGCGATCACGCATATCATGGTCGATGAATACCAGGACACGAACTATATTCAGGAGCAACTCGTGTTTCTCCTCGCCGGGGAAAGAAAGAATATCTGCGTGGTCGGAGACGATGACCAGGGCCTGTACCGTTTCCGCGGTGCAACCATCCGAAACATCCTGGAATTTCCGCAGAAGTTTGCCAATGGCGAATGCCGTATTATCCCGCTGGTCATCAACTATCGTTCCAACAGCGACATCGTTGATTTTTATAACCGATGGATGGATACCACGGATGGTGCAAAGTTCAAGTTTCGCTGGGAAAATTTCAGATATGAAAAACGCATTGAACCTCATGAAAAATCCGCACTTCACAGCCCTGCGGTCGTGAAATTAGCCGGTGTGAATGACGAGGATGAATGGCATGAGAAGATCCTGCAGTTTATCAACAACCTGAAAACATCCGGCAAGCTGATGGACTATAATCAGATAGCGTTTCTCTTCAACTCAGTCAAACATCCGAGGGTGACTGCTCTTGCTCGTTTTCTTGAGGAGAACCATATCAATGTTTACTCACCGCGTTCGGATATGTTTTTCCAGCGTGACGAAATACGACTGGCGCTCGGCTGCCTTATGCTGATGTTCCCGTTTTATGTGCAGGGGTTGGAAAACGGGGAGTATACCTTTTTACAGCCTGAGCACCTGACTTATTATCGGAACTGTATCATGCTGGCGAATGAGTATCTGATGCAGCCGGAGCACACCGACCTGCTGAAATGGATACGCCGCCGAGGAAAAGACCATGTAAGCCTGACCGACGCAACGGACTACGCCTACTGTGGGCTCATGTATCAGATGTTTGAGTTTCAGCCTTTTGCCGGTATTCTGGATACAGATATGGATGTCGGCGTTGTCGATATCCGACCAGCTCGAAATCTGGCAAAGCTGACGCAGATCATCGGAAAATTTGAATACCTCCACCGGGTGGATGTCTTATCGGCCGACAAGTATCGCGGGAAACGTGGCATTGATGCCAATACGGAACTGCTCTTTAATCTGTATCTCCGCCTGCTCTATGACGGCGGTATCACGGAGTATGAGGATGATTCCGAGTATGCGCCGAGCGGCTGCGTCTCATTCCTTACGATCCACCAGTCCAAAGGGATGGAGTTCCCGATTGTTTTTGTGGATTCTCTGACAAATGTGCCGAGAAAAACCACAAACGACCTTATGATGACGATAGAGGATCGCTACTTCAAGCGCCCGGCATTTGAACCGTATGAGGTCACAAAATTCTTTGATTTCTGGCGTCTGTACTACACGGCTTTCTCCCGTGCGCAGGATCTGTTGATACTGACCTGCAATGAGGACAAGCGGACACCCAGCGCTTACTTCAAAGAGGTTTATGACGAGCTTCAGTCCGTGGACAGCGAAGCATTTGATATCCGGGAGTTCAACTTCAAGTCCGTGAAGGCCGTGAACGTCAAGAGCACCTACTCGTTCACATCGCACATCACAGTGTATGAGACCTGCGCCCTGCAGTACAAGTTCTACCGCGAACTGGAGTTCATGCCCGTCCGTGCCAACGCTATGCTCTTCGGTACGCTTGTCCATGAGACGATAGAGGATGTTCACCGTGCTGCACTCAGGCACGAGGAGCAGACGATCACCGAGGAAAACGTGAACCGTTGGTTTGCCTCCAACTATGTGTCATTGACGAAAACCGAGCACACCTACCTCGCCGGTCCTCAGCGCGAGGCGGCATTGAAGCAAGTGCTCCGCTATGTAGAGCGGCAGCACGGCGACTGGTCTGCCATCCAGCAAGCAGAGGTGGATGTTTCTCTGGTGAAGCCGGATTATATCATTGAAGGCAAGGTCGACCTGATCCGGGGTGAGGGCGACACGGTCGAGATTGTGGATTTCAAAGCCGAACGGAAACCGGATATGGAGAAAATGCGGGATCGGCTTGAGCGGTACCGTCGGCAGCTTCATATCTATGCCCATCTCGTGGAGGAGCGTACCGGGCGGAAGGTCAGTAAGATGCACCTCTACTATACCGGAGAGGACGGCGGCGTCCCGACGATCACATATCCGTATACAAAGTCTGCCGTGGAAGGAACGCTGGCGTCATTCGATAATACGGTACATAAGATCATGAAGAAGGATTTCCGGCACTGTGCCGATGACCCGAAGGTCTGCGCTGGCTGTGACTTCCGTTTCTATTGCAGAAACAAATAACCGATGGAGGGTTTGATAACAATGGATGAGCAGCTTACTTTTGAATTTGAACAGAGACCGACGATAAAGGGGTTCCCTGAACTTCGCTGGACGGGCAAGCGCCCCTACCGCTCCACGCAGTATTATCCTGCACAGCTGCGGGAGTCCTACGGTGAGGAGCAGAACGGCTGGATCAACAAGATTTTCTGGGGAGACAATCTCCAGGTCATGAGCCATCTGTTAAAGGAGTATCGCGGGAAAATTGACCTCATTTATATTGATCCTCCGTTTGACAGCAAGGCAGACTATAAAAAGAAAATCGAGGTACGTGGTGTAGGCACAGCAGAAAGCGATGTCAATTCTTTTGAAGAGAAACAATACGGGGATATTTGGACAAACGATGAATATCTCCAGTTTATGTATGAAAGATTGCTTGTTATGAGAGAATTGCTTTCTGATCAGGGCGCAATTTACATTCATGTTGATCATCACAAGGCACATCATATTCGCTTATTGATGGACGAAGTCTTTGGTGCTACCCATTTTCAGAATGACATTATTTGGAGATACAGCGGGTGGAATCGAAAAAACAACACTTATTTTAACAGACGCCACGACACAATTTTGTATTACTCCAAAACGGATTCACCATACTTCGAACCTTTCACTCTGGAATGGGAATCTCCTGAAGCGTATGCTAAGGCCAGAAAGCAAAAAATACTCATCGATGATGAAACGGGAAAGAAATATGTGCTCTCGGACGCAGGAGGCGGAAAGCGTGTCAAACGCTTCTTAGAAGAAGCAATGAAAGATGGTCGTCCGATAGATGATGTTTGGCTTTTGGATAAAATAAACAACTCTGACAAAGAGGGACTGGACTATCCTACGCAAAAACCAGAAAGGCTTCTTGAAAGAATAATCATCTCCTCTTGCCCTCAAGACGGCATAGTCTTTGACTGCTTCATGGGCAGCGGAACCACGCAGGCAGTTGCCATGAAACTGGGCAGGCGCTTTATCGGTGCAGACATCAACCTCGGTGCGATCCAGACTACCACCAAGCGTCTGCTTTCTGTAGCAAAAGAACTGGAAGAAAGCCAGACCAGTATGGGATCGGCCGATGACACGAAATACACCGGTTTCGAGGTCTACAATGTCAACAACTATGACTTCTTCCGCAATCCCGTGGAAGCCCGTGACCTTCTCATCGCCGCCCTGGAAATCCAGCCGTTCCCGCAGAGCGATGTCTGGGACGGTGAGCTGGACGGCAGGATGGTGAAGATCATGCCCGTCAACCGCATTGCCACCAAGGCAGACCTGAAGGAGCTTCTTGCGAATCTTCCGTATAAAACCTACGAAAAGCGCAAGGAAGAAAATCCGAATCAGCCCGTGGAGCGCATCACCATCGTCTGCATGGGACACGAGCCTGACCTGAAAGGCGCAATGGAGCAGGAACTGACCGATTATAAGGTAGATATCCAGATCATGGACATCCTCCGCGATAAGGCAGACCTCCAGTTGAAGAGAGATTCCGAGGCCGAAATCGTCCGTGAGGGAGGCAAGCTGGTCATCCGTGCGTTCTATCCGATGAACCTGATGCAGAAGCTCTCCCTCCAGAAAGAGTACGTGGAGGACTGGCGTCAGCTGGTCGATTCCGTTATGATCGACTGGAACTACGACGGCGTGGTGATGCAGCCTGCCGTGACCGATGTCCCCGGCAAGAGTGAACTGGTAAAGGGTATCTACGACATTCCGGAAGGTTCCGGCACCATCAAAGTCAAAATCACCGACCTACTCTCCGAGTCGCTGGAAGTGGAGGTGCGTTAAATGCCTGCAGGATTTGATCCGAATTTTTCCTTCAACGAGCAGCTGTGGTATTACTACTCTACGAATCGAGGAAAGATTCGCTCCCGTTATAATGACCTCACGAGAAAATTCCTCGCCTATAATGACGGCGAGGAGAATCCCCACGCCTTCCTGCGGAAGCCGCAGTTTGAGGCGTTGGAGATGTATGTTTTTGTGAAGGAATTCATGAATAACAAGCAGGTCTATGAGATGTTCGACGACTGGCGTCACAGAAGAGACCGCTTCTCCGACGCATCCTATTATGCATTGGAAAGAAACGGTCAGATTCGTCTTTTTGATGCTCCAACGGAGAAGCAGACCGACACGCTCTTCAAGCAGATGAAGAAGTACCGTGAGAGCTATCCAAACTACATTTACGCACTTACGATGGGACTTGGCAAAACCATCCTCATGGCCACCTGCATCTTCTATGAATTCTTGCTTGCGAAAAAGTATCCGAGGGACAAGCGTTTCTGCCACAATGCGCTCGTGTTCGCACCGGATAAGACCGTCCTCCAGTCGCTCCGTGAGATCATGACCTTTGACAAAACGAAGGTCGTGCCGCCGGAGTATGCCCGTGTGCTCGATTCCAACATCAAATTTCACTTTCTTGACGAGGCCGGAACGATTCTGCACACTATTGATGACTCGGATTTCAATATTATCATTTCCAATACGCAGAAGATCATCGTAAAGAAAAAGCGCAAGGAATCCACGCCTACGGAGACACTCTTTGCCGGTACCGGATCACTGCTTTCTGCCGTATACGGCGCAGACAACGATGACGATGATGCGTGGGATGACACCACGCTGATGGACAACCAGCGTTTCAAGAAGCTCTGCCGTCTGCCGCAGCTCGGTGTCTATGTCGATGAGGCGCACCACCTTTTCGGTGCAGATCTGGAAAAACAGATCCGGTCGAGCGGCGCCAATAAGACCAGCCTGCGAGACACCATCAATCTGCTTGCGGAAAACACCTCCATTGTGGCCTGCTACAACTATACCGGTACACCGTATGTCAAGAACCAGCTCCTGCCGGAGGTCGTCTACGCATACGGCCTGCGTGAATCCATTTGGAACGGGTTCCTGAAAGACGCTGATCCCATCGGTTTTGAAAATGTCAAGAATGAGGAGTTTCTGACCGCAGTAGTGAGAACCTTCTGGGAACGGTATGGCGGAAAGACCTACGAAGGACTGAATCCGAAACTCGCTATCTATGCTTCCGGCGTAGAAGAGGCGGCAACGGAAGTCAAGCCGGTTCTGGAGAAAATCCTGGCTGACCTCGGCATTCCTGCCTCAAGGATTCTGCTGAATGTCGGCGATGCGAAGTACACGAAAAACGATGACATCAGAGATTTCAACAATCTCGATGTTCCCAGCTCGGAAGGAAATGAAAAGCAGTTCATTATTCTTGTTGAAAAAGGCAAGGAAGGTTGGAACTGCCGTTCTCTCTTTGGCGTGGCTCTTTTCCGTAGTCCAAAGTCGAAAATATTTGTTCTCCAGGCTACGATGCGCTGTCTCCGTGCAATCACAGACGAGCGCTTGACTGCCGCTGTATTTCTCTCCAAGGAAAACTACGACACTCTGGATGATGAGCTCCACAAGAACTTTAATATGGAGATCAAAGACATCAAGAATCCATCCAAGGATGACCGACACAAATACCAGGTACGGGTGCTTCCTCCTCCGAGAACAATCACGCTCAAGCGGGTATGGCACGAGTATACGCTCCACGAAAAGGAATACTCCGAGCCGGTAGATTTCAAGCTGGCAGATGCGGACTTCTCCAAGTATGCCAGCATCATGTACGAGAGAGACAGCCTCGCCCTTGACACCTCTGTTAAAGAGAAGAATATCGACCATTTCAAGGAGAATATGCGTTATAGCGAATTTTCTCTCGCCGGAGAAGTGGCCCGTTATCTTAATATTTCCTGCATCCTCGCCGCCAGAATTCTTCGAGAATCCGTTGACGGGATCGATACGGTTCTCGAGGCGGTCAACCGCTATAACGCTGTTTTGGATGACTATATTATCCCTGCCGTATTTCATGCGCTGTTTGATGTCACTTCGGAATTGAAAACTGAGGACAAAGAACTGGTGCTGCTGCACGAGCCGAAGGATGCCGGATACTATGAGTTCTCCGCAAAGGATGACCTCGTGCTTACAAATCGTTATCCCGGTTTTAAACCTGAAGAAATCGCAAAGAGCTTCCACGCCGACACCTATTGTTTTGACTCAAAGCCGGAGAAGGAATGCTTCATGCAGTATATTACAAGCGGCAAAGTTGCGGAGGTGTACTTCACAGGTATGTTCACCTCCAATCAGGGCGATCTCTCTGTCCATTACTATGACCCGGAATCCGGCAGAATCCGCCAGTATTATCCTGACTTCCTTGCGAAGATGACAGACGGCTCCTATCAGCTTATCGAGGTCAAAGGTGACAACAAGATTGATGATACTGTGGTTAAGGCAAAGCAGACAGCTGCTGAAGAGATGGCTGTGGCAAGTGGTATAAAGTATCTCATGTATGCTGGAAGTCAAATCATGAGTTCTCACATTTTGGACGATTCGGAATCCGTTTATCCCCGTACTATAAGTTGCCAGCAATCATGAAGTGCCACGCAAAGATGTCAAATTATTATATCTCAAGCCCTTTTTGTAGTTTTGCACTTGCGGTTTGCTTATTCTTGTCGAAAGCGTGGGTATAAATATCCAGCGTGGTGGAGGGCTGGCTATGACCGAGGATGCCCGCTACCGTGGCCACATCCGTGCCGCCCGCGA
>UMHM01022467.1_pt1 | contig 18863 bp, 18 predicted proteins | sample 1965501 | NCBI WGS metagenome assembly UMHM01 (sample SAMEA4836095, study PRJEB28245) | human gut metagenome | biome: gut microbiome; material: fecal sample | place: Denmark | collected 2008
CCGGGGTTCGGGCGTCCGTCCGACTCCCGAGCAGGAGGGCGCGGATCAGCTCGGCGTTCGAGAGCGGGATACGCCCGATGTTGAGGCGCTGAAAGAGCTCAATAGAGTCTTCTCGCTCGCCGGCGGCATACCAAATGACTTCGGTGTGCTCGGTCAACGTGCGCAGGAGGCGCTCCGGGTCGCGCGAGGAGCCTCCATGAGCGAACCACGCGTCGATGGTGCGGGCGGCATGCCTGATGTAATACTCATCGAGTGTCTCGGGGCGCGGCTTGCGCGGGAGGGCCGTCAGCTCGCTGCCGGACGGGGAGCGGCGCGACTCGCAGGTGATATGCAGGGCCGCAGGCGGGGAAAGCCGGGTGAGGCGGCTCAGTATCAGCTCTTTGCCGGAGAAGCCCGAGAGCATCTCATGCAAGCGCGGGAGCGCGCGTCGAACGACGTCAACGGGATCGAGCCGAGCGATGCGGTGCAGGATGAGCCCGATGGTGGTGAGGCGCTGCTGGCCGTCGATGACTTCGTAGCTCCCGTCGGCGCGCTGCTTGACGACAAGGGGTTGCAGGCAGTAGTTCGGGCTGTCCTTGCGGCGGGTCTCCTGGTAGTCCTCGAGGTCGTCGAGCAGCTCGGTGACCTCCGTCGCCGTCCATCGGTAGCCGCGCTGGTAGGCGGGGATGACGAAGCGCAGGCCGAGCAGCTCTCCAACGGTTTTGATGCCGGCAACGGGGGCGAGGGCTTCTTGATCAGAGGGCATAGGGCGCGGGCGCTGCGGCGGCAGCTCCTATGGTTATACTCCTTTCCTGCGGGAGGTCAAGCGCAAAGCGTTAGAGAGTCCTACTCCGGTAGCTCCTTTCATACAAAAAACAGACGCCTGACTCTCGGTGAGTCAGGCGCCTGTTGTGAGTGGAGCATAGGGGATTCGAACCCCTGACCTGTTGCGTGCGATGCAACCGCTCTACCAACTGAGCTAATGCCCCGTGTGGGTTGCGGGGCTCATTGTAGCACGCCGCGCGCGAATGGCAAGCATAATGTGCGCCTGCGCGTCATTTTTTCCGCCTCAGGCCTCTTTCCGCGACGAGGGCTGGGGCTCTGAGTGCCGCTCGAGGGCCGAGAGGCCGGCGGTGGAGGCTGGGGTGGCGAGGCGCGGAAGGAGGGTTGAGGGTTCGCCCGCGGGGGAAGCGGAGGGACGCGCGGAGGCGGGCGGCGCGAGGGCAGGCCCGGAGCTTGAGGAGGCACGGGGCGGCGGCGCTGCTGCCTCGCGTCGTTGTTTTTTGGGCTTGTGGGGGCGGGTGGGCTGTGCTAGGATGAGGGATGATGAAGATGGCTGCTTTTTCTCTCTCGGGCGCTCGCCGTTGCGCTCTCTCGGCGACGGCGGCGGGGTTGCTTGCGGTGTCGGCTCCGGCGGGGGCTCAGGATGCGGGTCTGCCGGCGGGGTCGTCGGCCGCAGCGTCGTCTGCTGGCGCCGCTGCGCCGGAGGAGCCTGCGGTGCGCCGCGTGAATGCGAGCGAGGTGGTGGAGCAGGTTCGCGCGCGCCGCACGGCGCAGGGGCAGGCGGACGCCGATTCAGAGTCGGGAGGGGGGCTGCTGAAGGGTTTGCTGGGGCGCGCGGCGGAGCGCTGGGACGACGGAGCGGTGCGCCGCGGGCTGGAGCGCGCGGCGGATGGGCTGATCGACCGCGCCATGGGCGAGCTCGAGGCTCTGGCCGGTGGCGATGAGGGGGGGCTTACTTCCCTGCCCTCCGATGAGGCGGCTTCAGGGGAGCAGCCCCGGCGCTGGAGGGATCGGGGGCGCGATATGCTGGACACGGCGCTGGGTGAGCTGCTGGATCGCCGCAGCGGGGAGTCGTTCTCGGAGTGGATGGCGCGCGTGGTGCGCGAGACGGTAGATGTGATTCTCGATGAGTATCTGGCCTATTTCAAGGAGGAGGGCCGGGCGTATGCGAAGGAGCTCAGTGACCAGTTTGTCGAGCGGGTGCGCGAGGATGAGAAGATCAGCCGGGCGCTTTTCTCGGTGCAGGCCCTGTGCTGGTGCGTCATTGCGTATCTCACGCTGGTGACGCTGCTGATGCTCTACTGGGCGCGCCGCACGAGCCGGCGGCAGGAGCTGCTGCTGCGCGAGCTTCGTGAGCTGCGACGTGAAGTCGGGCAGAGATGAGGGGCCGGGAGACGGCGTCTCGCGCATACCTCATCCGCTCGAGTAGGCGGAGCCTCCGATTCGCAGCTTGAAGGGGCGGCGGATTTGGTGCCTGCGGAGGATGCCTTGCACTGCATGCGAAAAAAACCGCGTCTTCGCAAGCGAAGACGCGGTTTTCATTCTGAAAGCTTGCCGTTCAATCAGGAGCCGACGGGCTGAATGAGGACGTTGAAGTTCAACTCACGATCCTGCTCAGCCTCGTTTCCTTCATCATCCTGACCGATCACGCGCATCTGACAGGTGGCCGTGGCATTGGTGTAATTGATGATGAAGTGAATGGGGAGCTGAGACAGTTGATCACCGCCATTTCCGTCTTCATCGGCAACGCCAAGGCCCAGATCCGCGATCAAATCCTCATTCTCATTGAGCGACGCAAGGGTTTCGCTGGTGAAGCTGACGTCAAGCGTAGCGGTCGAGGGGGTGCCGTCGTCAGCCTTGGCCGTGATCTCATACACCAGATTGACTGAGTAGGAGCCTGCGGCGTGAGCAAAAATACCCTCGGCATCAGAGCGATCTTCCGTGTGTGAGCCACCGGCCACGGGACCGGTGGCGTAGATCTTGAGCTGAGTCGCGCCGTTGAAGGTGAATTGGCGGGAGCCGCTGTAGAATTGCTGCATGGTCATGACGCCGCGCACGTTGTTGTCGCTGCCGCCGCTGCAAGAGAGGAGACCTACCGTGGCGGCTGCACAGGCCACTATCATACCGAGAATCTTTTTCATGGTTTGTGAGGGGGCTGTAAAGAGTTTACAGTGGCTACTCTACCCTTTCCTTTGAGGATGTCAAGTAAAAAGTCCGCTTTTTTCCGAGGGAATTGATCTAACACCCCGAAAAATGTCGGTATTTTGATGTTTCGAAACCGCCGGGGTGGGGTTGCACTTCGTTGGCGTGCGGCATGATGCCTCGCTTTGATGCTCCGAACCTCCACCATTCGGCGGTTCTCTTTTATCAACTCACGCGCCCACGAGGGGCGCGACACGCCGCCCGGCAACGGACGGCGCACGGCGACGCAGTTTCAACTCACGCGCCCACGAGGGGCGCGACATTTTGTTTTTGCTCCCGGCCCGATTCTCAAACCGTTTCAACTCACGCGCCCGAGAGGGGCGCGACCAGGCGCCCCGGCCCCGGAAGCCCCGGAAGCGAAGTTTCAACTCACGCGCCCGCGAGGGGCGCGACGGCAAGCGGACGCTATCTACCGCGACGAGCAAGGGTTTCAACTCACGCGCCCGCGAGGGGCGCGACCGAGCTCAAAATCAACCCCGGAAAATAACATGAGTTTCAACTCACGCGCCCGCGAGGGGCGCGACACAGAGCCGCCTCCCCCGCCGCTAGTCGGCTTGAGTTTCAACTCACGCGCCCGCGAGGGGCGCGACCGGAGCGAGGAGGCCTCGCCCGCTATCCCCGCCCACGTTTCAACTCACGCGCCCGCGAGGGGCGCGACAGCGAGGAGGCCTCGCCCGCTATCCCCGCCCACGTTTCAACTCACGCGCCCGCGAGGGGCGCGACACAACCCGAGCGAGGACGACGAGCCGCGCGAAGAGTTTCAACTCACGCGCCCGCGAGGGGCGCGACTTTTGCCCCTGCGCTGCTAATTTCTGCTATAGAGTTTCAACTCACGCGCCCGCGAGGGGCGCGACCATCCTCAGGCATCCTCCACCTCCTTCCGGAAGGGTTTCAACTCACGCGCCCGCGAGGGGCGCGACTCGGCAAGAGAGCTCATCGCCGCCGGCGCCAACATGTTTCAACTCACGCGCCCGCGAGGGGCGCGACGCTGGAGACCTATCATTCTCGCCAAGCCGCACAGGTTTCAACTCACGCGCCCGCGAGGGGCGCGACCGTTAGCGGACGCACTCCGCTATTTATAGCAACAGTTTCAACTCACGCGCCCGCGAGGGGCGCGACTGAGCCTATTTGAGCAGGACACCCCGCAACGCCGGTTTCAACTCACGCGCCCGCGAGGGGCGCGACCTCACGGCAGTCTGCACCCGCGACACGCTCGCGGAGTTTCAACTCACGCGCCCGCGAGGGGCGCGACCGCAGGCCCACGCCAACGCGCAAGAGCGCTTTCGCGTTTCAACTCACGCGCCCGCGAGGGGCGCGACGCCCAGCTCGCGGGAATCCTTGCGCTTGCGATCAGTTTCAACTCACGCGCCCGCGAGGGGCGCGACCTGAGGGCGATTTTTGGTATAAGCTCGACGACGCCGTTTCAACTCACGCGCCCGCGAGGGGCGCGACGCGAGCTCATCGCGGGCGGCGCCGACGTCAACGAGTTTCAACTCACGCGCCCGCGAGGGGCGCGACATGTCCAGCACCACTCTCGGCGGTCAGACTTGCGGTTTCAACTCACGCGCCCGCGAGGGGCGCGACGCAACACGCCCCTCCACTTCGCCGCATGGGCGCGGTTTCAACTCACGCGCCCGCGAGGGGCGCGACCCGCATCGTTGGGCTGATCAACGCCAACAGGATGGTTTCAACTCACGCGCCCGCGAGGGGCGCGACAGATGACCACCAACGCCAGCGGAGGCGGGCAGGTGGTTTCAACTCACGCGCCCGCGAGGGGCGCGACGCTGACTTACTCTCCGTTGCCCCCGCCATCACGAGTTTCAACTCACGCGCCCGCGAGGGGCGCGACCGGTACACTGTGGCGCGATCTACGCGGCGGCCCTGTTTCAACTCACGCGCCCGCGAGGGGCGCGACCTAAGCTGCCAAGTCGCTGTTTTTTTCGTGGCAAGTTTCAACTCACGCGCCCGCGAGGGGCGCGACCGGAGGATGATTCGCCCGAGAGCAGGCGCAGGGCGTTTCAACTCACGCGCCCGCGAGGGGCGCGACTGAGTTTGTCTTTCATAGTATAATCCCTTGTGGGGTTTCAACTCACGCGCCCGCGAGGGGCGCGACGTAAATCTTGCCGCCAAAGCGGAAGCAAGAGATGTTTCAACTCACGCGCCCGCGAGGGGCGCGACAAGGCTCATATGGAGCAGCACTTGCAGCTTGCCGTTTCAACTCACGCGCCCGCGAGGGGCGCGACTTCCGGAATCTCCACAAGTTAGAAGGAAATTCCGGGTTTCAACTCACGCGCCCGCGAGGGGCGCGACTATAATGGCCGCGTCACCTACACGGGGACACGGGGTTTCAACTCACGCGCCCGCGAGGGGCGCGACCAGCAGCGACCTCAACAGCACCATCTCCAAGGCGTTTCAACTCACGCGCCCGCGAGGGGCGCGACTGGGCGTTTTACCCTATGGCTTTATCAACCCCGAGTTTCAACTCACGCGCCCGCGAGGGGCGCGACTTGGTGTGGTCGTCCGTGATTTTTCGGTCGGCGAGTTTCAACTCACGCGCCCGCGAGGGGCGCGACGCGCGCCGCGAATTGTCAACTCTTTTTTTTGAGGTTTCAACTCACGCGCCCGCGAGGGGCGCGACAGGTGGGTAGGCCTCGCGTGGATGTGCAGCGCTCGTTTCAACTCACGCGCCCGCGAGGGGCGCGACCCATCTTGCTCAAGCGATTGGCAGATCATAGCCTGTTTCAACTCACGCGCCCGCGAGGGGCGCGACGGACTTGCGCGCCCCTATATGGCAGCGTGGATGAAGTTTCAACTCACGCGCCCGCGAGGGGCGCGACGACCCCTCGGCTGCCACTCGGTCAGAGTAAGAAGTCGTTTCAACTCACGCGCCCGCGAGGGGCGCGACTCTCACGAAGAGAGAATTTGCATGGCTTCGCAACGGTTTCAACTCACGCGCCCGCGAGGGGCGCGACATCTCCTCCACGGTCAAGACGTCGCGGGCCGAAACGTTTCAACTCACGCGCCCGCGAGGGGCGCGACGCGTTCCGAATATATTGATTCCCCTGCTATCAAGGTTTCAACTCACGCGCCCGCGAGGGGCGCGACCGGAGCGCAAGGCGGCCGCCCTCAATATCCAGCGAGTTTCAACTCACGCGCCCGCGAGGGGCGCGACTCTCTACCACTCACACGGCACCCTTTCCGCCGTGTTTCAACTCACGCGCCCGCGAGGGGCGCGACCAGCCCCGCTCTTGCGAGCCTCAATCCACGCCTCGTTTCAACTCACGCGCCCGCGAGGGGCGCGACAATCCTTAGACGGTACGCCACGGACGCGCGCGGCGTTTCAACTCACGCGCCCGCGAGGGGCGCGACTCCGGGTCGGATGCATCATAATCAAGAGCCGAAAGTTTCAACTCACGCGCCCGCGAGGGGCGCGACCTCTTTGCCGACGAGGCGTCGCGCGGGCGCGTCCGGTTTCAACTCACGCGCCCGCGAGGGGCGCGACTGTGCAGAGGCTTCCCGTCCTCGTTTTTGGCGATGTTTCAACTCACGCGCCCGCGAGGGGCGCGACTTGCGGATGGCGAGGCCGGACTCCTCCATCTTGGTGTTTCAACTCACGCGCCCGCGAGGGGCGCGACCCGCCGTTGGCGGCGGTGCTGTAGCCTCCGCCGACGTTTCAACTCACGCGCCCGCGAGGGGCGCGACGGGCGCAGGCTCGCGGTCGCCTCCACCGAGCAGCGTTTCAACTCACGCGCCCGCGAGGGGCGCGACCCGCGTAGTTGCGCGAGTCGGGGTCGCCCATCATGTTTCAACTCACGCGCCCGCGAGGGGCGCGACCAGCTTCGTAGATGGTGCAGTCGCAGGTCAGGGTGTTTCAACTCACGCGCCCGCGAGGGGCGCGACGGTTGCAACCCCGGAAACAATGCAAACACAACCCGTTTCAACTCACGCGCCCGCGAGGGGCGCGACTAGCATTGAGGCTATCATGGATAGCTACGATGCGTTTCAACTCACGCGCCCGCGAGGGGCGCGACAGCTACCTAGTCACCAGCCTTCAGACGCGACCGGGTTTCAACTCACGCGCCCGCGAGGGGCGCGACTGCGGCTGAGTTCAGAGCCGTTCACCTCGATGTTGTTTCAACTCACGCGCCCGCGAGGGGCGCGACGAGATGACGACGACGTCGGCGGGGTTGCCGATGTTGTTTCAACTCACGCGCCCGCGAGGGGCGCGACTGTTGCTCCAGATGGCGTGAGCTGAGGTGACGGTGTTTCAACTCACGCGCCCGCGAGGGGCGCGACGTCGTTCTTGGCGATGAGTGTTTCGTCGGTCAGGTTTCAACTCACGCGCCCGCGAGGGGCGCGACTATTGGCCGCGTAGATCTTTTGGACTGCTAAAACGTTTCAACTCACGCGCCCGCGAGGGGCGCGACAGGTTGCCCTTGGTGGATGCTCCGCGTGTCCATAGTTTCAACTCACGCGCCCGCGAGGGGCGCGACATCGAGACGCAGCTTGTCCGCACCGGGAGCAACGGCGTTTCAACTCACGCGCCCGCGAGGGGCGCGACCTTTGGCAAAAGTGTTATTTCTCCTCGCCGTCAGTTTCAACTCACGCGCCCGCGAGGGGCGCGACCGCTACGACTATATGCGCGTGGAATGGCACACGGGTTTCAACTCACGCGCCCGCGAGGGGCGCGACCGCAGTTCGGAAGTGGCGTCGACACCGTGCCCGGGTTTCAACTCACGCGCCCGCGAGGGGCGCGACGCCTGAATGAGGATGCCGCCGAATTGCAACTCTAGTTTCAACTCACGCGCCCGCGAGGGGCGCGACCTGAAGCCGTGCAATGGTGCCGCACGCATGAGGCGTTTCAACTCACGCGCCCGCGAGGGGCGCGACGAGTAGAAATCCATAATCAATCAGGAGCTCCGTACGTTTCAACTCACGCGCCCGCGAGGGGCGCGACCCTATATCGGCACCCGCAGCGCAACCCCGTAGCAGTTTCAACTCACGCGCCCGCGAGGGGCGCGACCGGCATCGACCGCGCCTTCTACGTCTACAGCGCTGTTTCAACTCACGCGCCCGCGAGGGGCGCGACCACTCTCGCCTCCCGTGAACTCCTGCACGGTGTCGTTTCAACTCACGCGCCCGCGAGGGGCGCGACTTTTCGCTTCGCGTGACGCATTTGACTTACAATGAGTTTCAACTCACGCGCCCGCGAGGGGCGCGACCGAAGAGCTCGGCTACCTATACGCGCCAATCCCGTTTCAACTCACGCGCCCGCGAGGGGCGCGACATGCTGAATCCGACACGGCCGCTCAGCGCGCTATGTTTCAACTCACGCGCCCGCGAGGGGCGCGACGCACACCGCAAGCCGTCTTGACTCCTCAATGTGGCGTTTCAACTCACGCGCCCGCGAGGGGCGCGACCCCGCGGGGAGTGTTATATCATGGAAGGGAGCGCGTTTCAACTCACGCGCCCGCGAGGGGCGCGACCGCCGGAGGACGACCCACAGACCGTCACCCGGCAGTTTCAACTCACGCGCCCGCGAGGGGCGCGACCGCGCGATGAAAATAACATCATCATCTTGAAGCAGTTTCAACTCACGCGCCCGCGAGGGGCGCGACGTGGAGACGTCCTGATGCCATTTTTAACACGATGTTTCAACTCACGCGCCCGCGAGGGGCGCGACGTGTTCGCGGGCCTAAATTTGTATGTAGGCCCGAGTTTCAACTCACGCGCCCGCGAGGGGCGCGACCCTATGTGTTCCGACCCCGTCGAGTGGGTGGAGGGGTTTCAACTCACGCGCCCGCGAGGGGCGCGACCGACTCCGGCGACTGGACGATGCAAGTCTACGATGTTTCAACTCACGCGCCCGCGAGGGGCGCGACGCCGCGACGGCAACCTGCTCATCAACCTCGAGCGCGTTTCAACTCACGCGCCCGCGAGGGGCGCGACAAGCATCACCACCCTCGACCCCGGCCACAAGCTCGTTTCAACTCACGCGCCCGCGAGGGGCGCGACCGGGTGACGCTCCAGCTGCTGGATCGGGAGAGCAAGTTTCAACTCACGCGCCCGCGAGGGGCGCGACATGCTGAATCCGACACGGCCGCTCAGCGCGCTATGTTTCAACTCACGCGCCCGCGAGGGGCGCGACTGGGTGACGATTGACCGTGAGATTGAGATTGACGTGTTTCAACTCACGCGCCCGCGAGGGGCGCGACTTGCGGAACTCGTTCTCGTCCTCGATGTAGTTGTCAGTTTCAACTCACGCGCCCGCGAGGGGCGCGACGCCGACAACGCCTCCGAGCGCTACCAAAACTTCATGTTTCAACTCACGCGCCCGCGAGGGGCGCGACAGCTGCTCGACGGCCTCAGCGGACAGATGCTCGAGTTTCAACTCACGCGCCCGCGAGGGGCGCGACGCCGCGACGGCAACCTGCTCATCAACCTCGAGCGCGTTTCAACTCACGCGCCCGCGAGGGGCGCGACCAACCGCACCTACATTCTCGCCACCGCGACGGGCGTTTCAACTCACGCGCCCGCGAGGGGCGCGACACTGCCTTACCAGATATACGACAAGGTTGTCTATGTTTCAACTCACGCGCCCGCGAGGGGCGCGACTGACGTCACCATCAACTTAACTCTCACCTACACAGTTTCAACTCACGCGCCCGCGAGGGGCGCGACCACCCGGGGGCGGGCGACCGCCCCCGGGAACCTGTTTCAACTCACGCGCCCGCGAGGGGCGCGACCGGCGCATGAGGTCGGCGGCAAGGCAGGCCGCAAGTTTCAACTCACGCGCCCGCGAGGGGCGCGACTCGGCGACGAGGTAGGCGTGGACGGCGAGCAGGACGTTTCAACTCACGCGCCCGCGAGGGGCGCGACAGGCACTGGTAACAAGCCAATCGCGTTGCTTGAGTTTCAACTCACGCGCCCGCGAGGGGCGCGACGATTCATGATTGCTTCAACTTCATCGTACTCAATGTTTCAACTCACGCGCCCGCGAGGGGCGCGACTTCGTATTCCGTTATATGATACTGCTTCGGAGAGTTTCAACTCACGCGCCCGCGAGGGGCGCGACTGTTGAACTCCTCTTCACTCAGTTCTTTTTCGAGTTTCAACTCACGCGCCCGCGAGGGGCGCGACAGCAGTCTGGCGGCGAGACCCTTCTCCGCATAGTGTTTCAACTCACGCGCCCGCGAGGGGCGCGACAGATTAAGAACAACCTTGGCGAGACTCCCGACAGGTTTCAACTCACGCGCCCGCGAGGGGCGCGACTACGGCAGTGATGCTGGGCTGGCGGGTTCATTACGTTTCAACTCACGCGCCCGCGAGGGGCGCGACCGCGCGCTGTGGTGCGCGGCAAGCTCAGCCTCCAGTTTCAACTCACGCGCCCGCGAGGGGCGCGACCGGCTGCCGCTGCCGTGGTGACGGTGCGCGTGCTGTTTCAACTCACGCGCCCGCGAGGGGCGCGACAGGGGGATTCTACAGGCTCTGAGCGCCAATGTCAAGAGCCTTGTGTTCCGCGAAAGGCAGCCGGAGCGGGGCGCTATGCGGAACATCTAACACAGGAGCTGTCAAAGCGCCGTTGCCACGGGCGGCGGCGCCCGCGCGAATCTCCTTGCGGGCGCTGCGTCGGCCGGGGTTCGCGTGAGGCGACGGCGGCGAGGTCGGGCCTGTGCTCCGGCCTCAGAGGATGAGCGGGCCCGTGGGGTCGATGCCTGTCGGTTTGCCCAAGTGCACGACTTTGTCGCGCATGCGCTCGCCCATGGGGTAGATGCGCAGGCTGTCCTGCTCGGGGTCGATGAGTTTGCTCAGCGCGGCTTTGAAGCTCAGGTAGAGCTCGGTGGGCATGCTGCACTCAAAGACGGATTGCTGCACGCGGATGCCGTGGTTTTCGCAGAGGCGGGCGACGCGCCTCAGGCGCTTTTGCCCGGCGGGGGTGGCTGTGGCGACGTCGTAGCTGATGAGGTAGAACATGGCGCGCGGGTGGAGGGGTTCTGCGAGCGGGGGGCTCAGTGCCAGATGAGGGGTGGGTAGGCGTCGAGGCTGCCGCGGATGTGGTGGGCGAGCAGGCGCGCTTGGATGTGGGGGATCATGCCGATGGTGATGCGCTCGTTGAGGTAGGGGTGCAGGATGCTGTCGTTTTTGCGTTCGTGCCAGTGGGTGAGGACGCAGCGGCGGGCGTTGTCGCTGAGGCTGATGCTGCCGTTGTCGTCGCGGCTGAAGTCATCGGGGTTGAGCTGGCGGCGGTTGAGCAGGGTGAGGGTGAGGCGGTCTGCCAGCGGGGCGCGCAGTTCTTCCATGAGGTCGAGGGCGAGGGAGGGGCGCCCGGGGCGGTCGCGGTGGTAGAGGCCGACGGCGGGGTCGAGGCCGACGGCTTCAAGGGCGCTGCGGCAGTCGTGCGCCAGCAGGCTGTAGGCGAAGGAGAGGAGGGCGTTGACGGGGTCTCGCGGCGGGCGGCGGTTGCGGGTGGCAAAGCTGATGTCGCTGCGCTGCAGGCAGTGTCCGAAGCTGCCGAAGTAGCTTTCGGCGGCGGCGCCTTCGATGCCGAGGAGGCTTTGGCTGTTTTCTGCCCGGCGGCTGAGGCGGGCGGCGCGGGCGAGGTCTTGCTCGGCGCGGCGCAAGGCTTGCTCTTCGGGGCTGCCGGCGGGGCTGTGGTCTCGACGGTGGCGCTGGAGGAGTTTGCGGGCGTTGAGTATTTTGGCGGTGACGATGAGGCGCGCGGTGCTCAGGGCTCCTTCCTCGCTGTCGGCCAGGCGGTATTGCTGCCGCCGCAGCAGGACGTTGCCGGGGGTGAAGCCGCAGATGCGGTAGTGCAGTTTGCCCTGCGGGCTGCATTGGGAGAGGCAGATGCCCCTCTCGGCGCAGGCGGCGAGCAGTTGCGGGGTGGCGGCGATGTTCCACCCGAAGGTTTGGATGGCTTCGAGGTTGTGCAGGGGGAGGCGCAACAGGCGGGTGCCGTGCCGGCTGATGCAGATGGTTTCGCCGTCTTTGCTCAGCAGGCTGTCGTCTTGGGTGACGTAGAGGGTGTTGAGGTGTTTTTTCATGGTTCTTGGCTGAGGCTTTGGGCGATTTGGCGGCGGGTGAAGGCGGCGGCGCTGCCGCGGGCGGTGCCTGGCAGGCAGATGTCGCTGAGCGAGCAGCTGCGGCAGTGGGGGCGGGGTTCGGCGGGGGGCAGGCGGCCGGAGCTGAGGAGTTCGCGCACGGCGGTGATGGTGCGCCGGGTTTGTTCGCGCAGTTCGTCGCTGAGGGGGATGCGGGTGCGCCGATGCAGGCTGTGGTAGTAGAGGACGCCTTCGCTGATGCGGCAGTCGTGCATTTCTTCCAGACAGAGGGCTTGGGCGCAGAGTTGGATGCTGTCGGCTTGCAGGCTTTGCTGCCGCCCGTGTTTGTATTCGACGGGGGTGATGATGAGTTGGCCGTTGCTGCGGCGGTATTCGACGGCGTCTGACTGCCCGCGGATGCGGAGTTGATGGCTGATGAGGGGCAGGCCGCGCGCGGTTCGCACGCCTCCCCTGCTGTCGGCGGGGAAGGCGTGCACGCGCTCGTGCTCGATGTGGCCGAGGGTGGTCAGGCTGTTCTCCGCCCAGCAGCAGTCTGTGTAGATGAGGGCGCATTGCCTCGCACAGAAGCTGTAGTGCTGCAGGGCGGAGAGGGTGATGTAGTCGACTTCTTCAATCATGGAGGCCACGGTCGGGGCTCGGGCGCGCTGGGCGGCGCGCCGGTGAGGCACGCGGCCCGGCGCTGGGCCGGGAGGGGTCAGCAGGGGATGTCTTCGAGGGTGATGCCTGCGGGCATGGGGTCGATGCTCAGTTCGTAGTCGCTGAAGCTGCGGGGGCATTCGATGCCTGGGCGGCGGCTGAGGTGCACGCTGTCGTAGAGGCGGTGGGCGGGGGCGCTGCCCAGCTCGCTGTCGTGCCGGAAGAAGAGGAGCTTGCGGACGTTCATGGAGCCGGCGGGCCGGGCGGCGGAAGCGTCGAAGGTGAAGAGGTTGCAGAGGGCTTCGCGCAGCACGGCGAGGTCTTCGTCGCTGAAGCCGGTCTGGGCGGCGAGGAAGGGGTTGATGGTGCCTCTGGCGACGTAGAGGCCGTAGGGGATGGTGTATTTGCGCCCCATGGTGCGGTTGTCGCCTTTTTGGTCATTGGCTTCTTTTTCGGTGGTGACGGCGCAGCGGGTGACGGCGTATTCGAGCTGGGTGACGGGGTCGACGGAGCGTGCGAAGGAGATCTGCACGGGGCCGCGGACTTGACCGCATTTGACGTCGGTGGACATGACGGCGCCGAAGCTGCGGATGTCAAAGAAGTTGCGGCACATCCAGTCGCGGGCTTCTTCGATGGTGGGCTTTTTGCCTTCGGCTTCGAGGGCGTCGTAGGCGCGCTTATGCTGGTTGTTGAGGATGGCTTTTTCTTTGATGTAGATTTCGTAGGGGGGCTGGTTGCCGCGGGTGAGTTGGACGTAGTTGCGGATTTTGCGCTTGAGGCAGACGTCGGTGACGAGACCGTGCTCGGTTTCGCCGTCGGTGCGGGGGAGGTTGCCGGCATCGGGGTCGCCGTTGGGGTTGGCGTCAAGGGCGTCGAAGATGAGGATGAAGTCGATTTTGTTCATGGTTGTTGATGGGGTTGGTTGTTGGGGTTTGTTGTCGGGTTTGGTTGTTGGGTTGAGGATGGTTTGCTTGAGGGAGCTTCAGTCAGCGGAGCTGCCGGAGGCGCCGTTGTCTTCGGCGGGGGCATCGGGGGTGCTGTCGCTCTTGGCGGTGTAGAAGTCTTGCATTTGGTGGTAGAAGCCGATGGCGAAGAGTCCCTGCTGCTCAAGGCTGAGTTGTTTCGGGAAGCCGCTCAGGCCGCCGATGATGTCTTGCACGAGGCGGTCGCGCACGATGCGTCGCCCGGGGTTGTCGATTTTGGCGAGGTGGTGCGAGTAGAGTTTGAGCAGGCGCGGGAAGATGCCGGCGGGGTTGGCTGAGGCTGAGGCGTAGAAGGCGTCGCGCAGGGTGCGGTTGATGTTGCCGAGGGCGTCGTCTTGCGTTTTTTGCAGGGCGGCGAAGAGGCGACCGAGCAGGTAGCCGGGTTCTTGGTTGGTGGTGTCGAGCATGGTTGTGATGTTGAGTTGGGGTTGTTTGCGGGTGAGCCAGGCCTTGAGGTAGGCGCAGCGGATGTAGTTGATGCGGCGGTCGGCCCGGAAGCGCCTGATGATGGCCATGGCGATGCTATCGGGGTAGGGAAGCTTCCAGAGGATGGCGCGCATGAGTTGCCCAGCGTAGACGGGCGGGATGTCATTGCTGTCTCGCGCGGTTTCGCGCAGGATCAGCCGAGGGGTGATGAGGGCCGGGTCCTTGAAGGCGCGGCCACGCGGTTTGAGGCTGATGGCGGCGCCGTGCGCGGCGAGGTTGCCGAGCAGTTCGCCGAAGTCGGATTCGCGGTAGAAGCGCACGGAGAGGCGCGCGGCGTTGGGAGCGAGTCCGAGGATGTAGAAGGGGGTTTCGCCGCTGCTGTCGATGACGGTGCGCGGGACGATTCCGGCGGCTATGGAGCGCACGCACTCGCGCACGCGGCTGAGCAGGGCTTCGTCCTGCGCGGGAGGAGGCTGCGGTGCGTCAGAGCCTTCTCCGTCCGCAGGGCCGGGGTGCAGGAGCTCGGCGGCCGGACTGCCGGGGTCCGCGGGGGTGCCGGAGGCGTCTGCGTCGTCGATGTCGCCGTCCATGCACTGGGCGAAGATGGCTTCGAGCTCGCTACGCTGCTGGGCGGGGGCGTCTGCCCAGTAGACGAGGGTGGTGTCGCCGAGCCGGCGGCGGCTGGCGCTGTTGCCCAGCAGGTAGTTGAGGGCGTTGCAGTAGGCGAAGGCGGCCCGGCGAGAGACGGGGGCGTTGAGGCTCTGCGTCTTGCCGTAGGATTCGAAGGCGCGGCAGTTGAAGGAGACGAGTTTGGCGCCGGTGACTTGGGCGCCGGCGACGCCTTTGATGGCGGGCTCGTGCAGTTCGGCGATGGGGGCGCGCTCGCCGGTGATGAGGCACATGGCTGTTTTCTCGCTGTCTGCGCTGCGGCGAAGGCTGCCGGGGTCGGGGTTGCCGCTTTTCCAGAGGGCGGCGCCCTGCCCTTTCCACCAGTCGATGAGCTCTTGCCGGCGGTGTAGCGGGCCGAGGCCGAGCACGTCGATCATGCCGTTGGCGATGAGGATGTCGGGCGGGGTGCCTTCGGGCAGGGGGCTGCCGGCCTCCCACTGCTCGAGGAAGCGGCAGAAGGCGCTGTAGGCTTCGCTGTGCAGGAGGTTTTCGAAGAGCAGGTAGCGGCGGCGGGTTTCGCGGCAGGCTTCGCGGGCGCGAGCGGCTTTTTTCTCGCCGCCTTTGGGGTCGCTGTAGCCGAGGAGGTAGGCGGCGTTGTCCCACAGAAAGCAGGGGTTGAGGCCGCTGCCGGAGGGTTTGGTTTCTCCGGGGACGAGTTCGAGGCGCGGGACGAGTTTGGTGCGAATGCTTTCCTTGCCTTTTTTGCCGTAGCTGCGCTCTTCGATGCGTTCGCGGCAGTCTTCGAGGCGCAGGAGGCGGCCTTCGCGGTCGATGATGAGGCGGAAGCTGAATTTCTGGAGGCTGCGCCCCATTTCAGGCAGGTTTTGCCCTTCGGCGCTGAGGCGGTTGTAGAGTTCGTAGAGGCGGGTGAGGATCATCGCAGGGCTTGGGTGAGGGGTGGGATGTTGAGGATGCCGTCGCGCAGCTCGGCCATGAAGAAGACGGGCTCGGCGCTCTGCCGTTTGTGGGTATGGGCGCAGATGACGCTGCCGTGCGGGTCGTCACGGTAGACGATGTCGTGGAGCATGAGGCCGAGGTTGCGGTTTTTCTGCTTTTCAGGCAGGCGGCTGGGGGGCATGGGGTGTTGCTCGTCGACGAGGGCGAACATGGCGAAGAATTCGCGCATGCCGAGGCCGGGCTGGTGGAAGCACTGGCCGCGGGCGGCTCGGCGCTTGAAGATTTCAAGGTGCTTGGCGATGGAGTTGACGCCGCTCTCTTCTTCGAGGATGTCGATGTGAGCGTCGATGACGTAGGAGACGTCGCGCAGCAGGGTGGTGGCGCGCTGCTGGCGCTCGTCTTCGATGAAGTCGCCGAGGAAGGCTTCGCGCTCGCCTTTCATGACGTCGAGCGCGGGAAGCGTAATGGTTTTGCCGACTTCGTTGCGCCGCACTTGGCTGAAGCGGATGGGGGCGAGGACGTGGATGCGGTCGATGACCCAGCGGAATTGGGGTTTCCAGTAGATGGCGCTGAGGATGCCGCGGGCGGCGGAGGGGGTCATGACTTCGTAGCTGAGGCGCTCGGATTTCAGCTCCGGGCGCGTGAAGCAGGCGTAGTCGCCCCAGACATGCAGTTGGATGCCGTAGCTCATGGCGTTGGGATTTTTTATTGGGGGAAGGATGAATGAGGATGGGGGGGAATGAGAGAGAGGGGGAGGGGTTGTTCCGAGTCGTGGCCGATGGTGGTGTGTGGGGGTGGGTGCGATGTCAGCAGATGAGGCTTTCAGCCGGCAGGGGCTTGCTGCTGCGCTGCAGGCCGGTGAGCTCGCTGTAGAGGGCGGGGGTGCTCAGCATGCGGATGTCAGCGTCGGGGTGCAGGGTTTCGAGGTGGGGGTGGAGTTGATCATATTCGGCAGCATAGATGGAGACGCTGATGCGCTGGAGGCGCCGGTAGAGTTCGCGCCCGGGCATGATGTGCCGCTCAGCCAGTTGAAGGATGTCGCGGCGCAGCTGCTCGCCTTCTTCACCGTAGGGGACGAGGATGACTTGCTGGCCGGGGGTGATGAGGTGGAAGTCGGCTTCCATGGCGGGGAAGTTCCAGCCGTAGAGGCAGGGGAGCTGGCGGCCGATGTGCTGCGCGAGCAGGCCGGCGGCGTCCCATCCCTGCGCGCTGCGCTTGCCGTAGAAGCGGCGGAAGTAGTCGGTGACGGGGGCGGCGTTGAAGAGCTCGTCGTCGGGCCAGCGGCCGGTGGCGCGCAGTTCGTCGAGGGCGAGGGCGCCGTCGCGCAGGTCGACGAGGGTGTTGAGGCCTTCGCCGTCGGCGTCTTCGTAGGCGAAGACGTCTCCGCGGGTGCGCTCGGCGTTCCGGTTGCAGCGGCCGGCGGATTGGGCGAGGGAGTCGAGCCCGCAGCGGTCTCGGTAGACGCGGGGGAAGGAGATGTCGACGCCGGCTTCGATGACGCGGGTGGAGATGAGCAGGGTGGGCAGGCCGGAGGCGAGGCGGGCCTTGACTTCGCCAAGCACGCGCTCGCGGTGGGCGGGGCACATGCGCGCGGAGAGGTGGTAGAGGCCTTCAAAGCCCATGCGCTTGGCTTCGTCGCAGAGCTGCCGGGCCTGAGCGGTGAGGTTGGTGATGATGAGGGCTCGGCTCTGCCCGCTTTCGCGCAGGTGCTCGAGGAGTTCGGTGCGGGTGCGCCGCCCGATGAAGTGGAGGGTGACGCGCTTGAAGGCGGCGGCGAGGCGGCTTTCGAGCTCTTCGCCGATGAGGCTCTTGACTTGCCCGGGCTCCCAGCCGATGGTGAAGGCGGGGCTTTCGCTGCCGGCGGGGAAGTTGATGAAGGCGGGCTGGGTGGCGGTGCAGAGCAGGATGCTGCACCCGAAGTCGCGCGCAAGGCTCTTGAGCAGGGCGAGGCAGGGTTTGAGCTGGGCGGTGGGCAGGGCCTGGGCTTCGTCGAGGATGATGACGGAGCGCGCGACGTTGTGCAGCTTGCGGCAGCGCTTGTTGCCGGCGGCAAAGAAGGATTCGAAGAATTGGACGTTGGTGGTGACGATGAGGGGCGCGTCCCAGTTTTCGGCGCTGAGGCGGTTGGCTTCGCTGTCCCGGTTGTCGGCAATCTGGCTGTGGTGCTCGACGACGGCGTCTCTGCCGAGGGCGTCGCGGAAGGTTTGGGCGGTTTGCTCGATGATGCTGGTGTAGGGGATGGCGTAGATGACGCGCTGCAGGCGGTGGCGCCGGGCGTGCTCGAGGGCGAAGGCGAGCGAGGCGAGGGTTTTGCCGCCGCCGGTGGGCACGTTGAGGCGGTAGACGCCGGGGGCGAGGGCGGCGGCGCTCAGGCAGGCGTCGCTGATGAGGTGCCGCCAAGTGTTGACGGGGGTGCGCGGGGTACCGAAGCGCTGCAAATACCGGCGCAGGCGCAGGGAGAGCTCGCCCATGTCCGGGTATTGCCGGCCGCTGCGCCGGGCGCTGAGCTCAGGTTGGCAGAAGGCTTCCGTGGCCTGCCAGTCGGCATCGATGAGGGCGGAGTGGAGCATGCGCACGCAGAGCTGGCAGGTGAAGAGGATGTCTTCGACGCTGCGCGAGCGCAGACGCGGCATGAGGCGGGCGAGCGGCTCGGTGGCTTTGCGAAGAAGAGGCTGAAGCTTTTCGTCGCTGAGCAGGGCGCGCAGTCGCTCATCCAGCAGACGCCCGCCGGCCTTGCCGCTCGTGGTCATGAATTCGCTGCCGCATCCCAGTCCGCTGTGGTGGCCGAGAAAGGCGTAGGCGAGGAAGACGGCGATGGGGCTGCCGGCGAGGCCGCGGCACTGCAACACCCAAGCGGCGGCCGCGCTTTTGTGGTCGGCGGGCTCGGCGTTCTTGCCGTCGGCCGAGAGGCTCAGGTAGCGCTGGAAGGCGTCAGAGGCTTTGCCGATGTCGTGCAGCAGACCGAGGGCGCGCAGGGCGGGCGCGAAATCCCGCAGGGCGGTTTCGCGGAAGGCGGAGGCGAAGCTCTCGGCGATGCGCGCCACCTTTTCGGCGTGCCCGTTAGGGCCGAAGAGCGGCTCCCAGTCTTCGGGCCCGTGCCCCGGGAGGGTATGGGCGTAGATGGTGTTCAGCGGTGCAGACACGATGGATAGGGGTTGGGGGCGAGGGCGGCGCCGGCGAGGGGGACGGCCTTCCGGGCGCTGCTCCTCATTGTTAAGTTGGGGGG
>UMHM01009440.1_pt1 | contig 18833 bp, 20 predicted proteins | sample 1965501 | NCBI WGS metagenome assembly UMHM01 (sample SAMEA4836095, study PRJEB28245) | human gut metagenome | biome: gut microbiome; material: fecal sample | place: Denmark | collected 2008
GCCGCAAGATGAGCGTTGAGCGTTAATGTGAACACGCTCTAGGCAACACCGCGAAATTTTCGGTCTTGCCTTTTTCATTCATTCACTTGATATTTTGCCATAATGTCCAAAACTCCCACGAGCGCATTATCCGCCTGCGGCGGATAACGCTGCATACAGTATTCTATCGGTCGTTTTGTTCGTTCTGACGAAAAAATCTCTGCGTGATTGAACGAAAATAATTATGCAGTGCTGCCTTTAAAAAATGGCGCTTCTTTTCAAAAAACCCTTGATTTTAATGTCGTATTATGTTAAAATAATAATGTATAGGTCATCTCTAAAAACCTCATGTGAGCGAAAATGTGCAGTGTGTACCATCTTCGTTGTCAAACCTCCTCGTAAGGCATACAGCCTTACTTCGTCGGCTTTCCTAGAAGCTGGCACACCCTGCCCATTTTTGCTTTTCACATCGGTTTTTAGAGGTTCCCTATAGATATTTATATTTGACATCTTTTCAAGGGAGCATCATTTCTAATGTCCGATAAAATTAACGTTTGTCTTATGAACGACTCGTTTGCGCCGATTATCGACGGCGTGGCTAACGTCGTTATGAACTACGCGAATATAATTTCAAACGATAACCTCGGTAAGGCTACCGTCGTTACGCCGAATTTCCCCGGCGCGGAGGATAACTACCCGTTCGACGTCGTGCGATACCGCAGTATGAATATCACAAAGAAAATCTGCGGCTATCGGGCGGGTTTTCCGTTCTCCAGCAGCAAGCTCGACGCCCTCGCAGGACAGGATTTCAACGTTATCCACAGCCACTGCCCGTTCGCTTCAACCCTTATGGCGCGCGTTCTCCGCGAAAAGTGCAACATCCCCATTATCCTTACATATCACACGAAATTCGATATCGATATCCGCCGTTCGCTTCCGACTAAGCTTATGGCTGAACAGGCTATCAAGTTTGTCGTAAGCAACATAAGCGCCTGCGACGAGGTCTGGACCGTAAGCCACGGCGCGGGCGAAAATCTCAGAAGTCTCGGCTATAAGGGCGATTTTGTCGTTATGGAAAACGGAGTCGATTTCCCGCGCGGACGCGCAGATGAGAACGCCGCCGCAGAACTCCGCAAAAAATACGGTATCTCTCCCGATGAATTTTTGTTTATGTTCGTCGGCAGACTTTTGTGGTATAAGGGACTTAAAATTATCCTCGACGCCGTGAAAATCCTCGCCGCAAAAAATCTCAGGTTCAGAATGATGATTGTCGGCGACGGAATCGAGCGCGATGAAATCGAGGCTTACGCAAAGGAAATCGGCGTTTACGACAAGTGTATCTTCACGGGAGCCGTGACCGACAGAGAAGAACTCCGCGTTTACTACACCGCGGGCGAACTCTTCGTTTTCCCGTCCGAATACGACACCAACGGTATAGTTGTCCGCGAGGCTGCCGCCTGCGGTATGGCTTCTATACTTATCGAGGGAAGCTGCGCCGCGGAGGGTATCACGGACGGAAGAACAGGCGTTCTAAGCGCTCACGACGCTGCTTGCGTTGCGGATAAAATGGAGTTTGCCGTTCTGAACAGAGAAAAAATGCGCGTTTTTGGCGATAACGCAATGCGCGAGGTTTATATCTCGTGGGAGGACGCCGTTAAAAATGCCGTGAAGCGTTATCCCGAAGTCGTTGAGCGCTGTATGAAAGGTCAGACTCAGCGCCGCGAAGGAGCCGTTACCGAGGAATTTTTCGTTATGATGGATAACGTTACCAAAAGTATCCAGAAAATACGCAGTATTCCTACCGGTATCAAGAAAAAAAGTACTCAGACCAAAGAAAAAATTAAGTCGAAAACTTCAAAAAGAACCTCGTCTTTCAGAAAGAAAAAAGCCGTTTCTCCTATCCCCGACGGTTTTTCCGCAAAGGATATCAGAATTGAACAGAGCGTCTGCACGGGCGAACGCACTATCGGCTTCTTCAGCAGAGAACAGAATAAGCTGATGTTCTCCGAACTCGTTCGCGACGATGAAGATATTAAGGCGTTTTACCACAGGTATGGCATTATGTCCGACCTTGACGAAGACGACGACGATATTTTGCCCTGATTGTCGAAAATTGTAAGTTATTCACAAATTTTATCATATATTACCGAGGTGCGATATGACCGTAAAAACTTTTTCCATTAACCCTGAAAAAACCGCTTATGTTAAGGCATTTTTGCCCGACGTTATTCCGGGTATCGAATTTACCGAAAAGCGCCCGTCTGTCGTGATTTTCCCCGGAGGAGGATATCAGCACTGCTCCGAGCGCGAACAGGAGCCTATCGCTTTTCAATACCTCGCCGCAGGATACGCAGCGTTTGTCGTGACTTATTCGGTCGGCGCGCCTTTTCCCGCTTCGCTTATGGACGCGGCTTATACGTTCTACAAAATCCGTATGAGAGCGGAGGAATTCCACATCGACCCGAAAAAAACTGCCGTTCTCGGCTGTTCGTCCGGCGGTCACCTCGCGGGCTGCCTAGCCACCATGTGGAGCGATAACCTCATCGTTAAGGCTATCGGCTGCGAACCGGAGGATTTGCGCCCCGACGCGGCTGTGCTTTGCTATCCCGTTATCAGCGGCGTTACTTCTCCTCATGTCGGCAGCTTCAAGGTCCTCCTCGGCGACGACGCAAGCCGCTCCGATTTGTCGAGATTGTCGCTCGAAAACCGCGTTACGCCCAAAACTCCCCCTATCTTCCTTTGGCATACAGCAAACGACGAGAGCGTTTCCGCGCACAATTCCCTCGTTATGGCGAAAGCCTGCATCTCAAACCGCGTTCCCGTCGAGCTTCATATGTTCGACGAAGGTCCGCACGGCATCTCTGTCGCAGACAAAATGTCCGCGAGAAATGAAAATGATGTTAATTCTCACGTTAATTCGTGGGTTAAGCTCTCAATCGACTTTCTTAACAAGTATCTCAACGTGTGATATCTGTTGGATTATAAAATAGAATAAAGAAAGGACTAAATTTAAGATGAAAACCCCGTTTGTCACAAAAGAACAGATTGAAGAAATTACAAAAACTTATCCCACGCCTTTTCATATCTACGATGAAAAGGGTATCCGCGAGAACGCCCGCAGGCTTAAAGACGCTTTTTCGTGGAATAAGGGATTTCGCGAGTATTTCGCCGTTAAGGCTACCCCGAACCCGTTTATTATGAAAATACTTCAGAGCGAGGGCTGCGGATTCGACTGTTCGAGCTATACCGAGCTTATGCTCTCGGACGACGTTGGCGCGAAAAAACACGATATTATGTTTTCTTCAAACGCTACTCCCGACGCCGATTTCAAAAAAGCTTTCGAGCTTGGCGCTATCATAAATCTCGATGATTTTACGCATATTGACGTTCTCGACAAGCTTACGGGTATCCCCGAAACCATTTGCTGCCGCTATAACCCCGGCGGCGAGTTCAAAACGGACGGTTCTCCGAACGTTATGGATACTCCGAAAGACGCTAAGTACGGCTTTACTCACGACCAGATTATCGAGGGATACAAAATCCTCAGGGAAAAGGGCGCGAAAACGTTCGGTATGCACGCGTTCCTCGCTTCAAATACCCTCACAAACGACTATTACCCCACGCTTGCGGGTATTATGTTCAGAACAGCCGTTGAAATCAAGGAGAAAACGGGCGTTGAACTCTCGTTTATCAACCTCAGCGGCGGCGTCGGTATCCCATACAAGCCAGACCAGCCCGCGAACGATATCAAGATTATCGGCGAGAAGGTCCGCGAGAAATTCGAGGAAATCCTCGTTCCCGCAGGGCTTGGAAATATCGCTATCTTCACCGAGCTTGGCAGATTTATGCTCGCGCCTTACGGTATGCTTATCGCCAGGGCTATCCGCGAAAAGCATATTTATAAGGAATATATCGGACTTGACGCCTGCGCCGCGAACCTTATGCGGCCCGCTATTTACGGCGCGTATCACCATATAACCGTTCTCGGCAAGGAAAACGCTCCCTGCGACCATAAGTACGATATCACGGGCGGGCTTTGCGAAAACTGCGATAAATTCGCCGTTGACCGTATGCTTCCCAAAATCGATATCGGCGACTATCTCGCTATCCACGATACGGGTGCGCACGGCTTCTCTATGGGCTACAACTACAACGGCAAGCTCAGAAGCGCGGAGCTTCTCCTCCGCGAGGACGGCAGCGTTAAGCTTATCAGACGCGCGGAAACCCCCAAGGATTACTTCGCAACGTTTGATTTTGCAAATAAAAATTATGATTTGTAATGTGAGGGTATTAATATGAGAGATTTTGTTGGATTTAAGAAGGGCGTTAATCTCGGCGGCTGGCTTTCGCAATGCGACTATTCCGAGAATACGCTCGAAAATTTCATCACGGAAGACGATATTAAGAGAATTGCGGGCTGGGGCGCAGACCACGTTCGGCTTCCGTTTGACTTCAATATTATTATCAACGAAAACGGCGAGATGAAGCCCGACGCGTTCAAATATCTCGACAGGGCGGTTTCCTGGACGAAAAAACACGGAATTAATATTATCCTCGATTTGCACAAAACGCTTGGTTTTTCCTTTGACCCCGGAGAAAAGGAAGCGGGTTTTTTCAGCAATGAGAAATATCAGGATATTTTCGTTAATATGTGGGTTAAAATCGCGGAGCATTTCTCCGGAAACGACAAAAATATCGCGTTTGAGCTGCTGAATGAAATTACCGACGACGAATTTGCCGAACCGTGGAACAAGATTTCCCGCCGCGCTATCGAGGCTGTGAGAAAAGTCGCGCCGCACAACTACATCATTATCGGCGGTATCCACAACAACTCAATCAAGGGTCTTTCGCTTATGGAAAAGCCCTTTGACGACAAAATTGTCTTTACTTTCCACTTCTACGACCCGCTTATTTTTACGCATCAGAAGGCTTACTGGGTCGACGGTATGCCTGCGGATTTTGATATGGCTTATCCCGCGCCTACCGCGGAATATGTCGAAAAGTCCAAGAAATTCCCCGAAAAGAAGGTTTGGGAGGTTTTTGAGGGCTATGCCGAGGACGTCGTTGACGCGAGATTTCTCGAATTTTATATGCGGGAGGCTGTTTGCATAGCCGAGAAAATGAATACCCCCCTTTACTGCGGCGAATACGGCGTTATTGAGATTGCTCCGCTTCCCGATACCCTCCGCTGGCACAAAGATATGCGCGACGTCTTTAACAGGCTCAATATCGGTCGCTCCGTCTGGGTTTACAAGGCGCTTGATTTCGGTTTTATGGACGACGCGCGCAGGGATATTTATGACGAACTTACTAAGCTGATATGACTTTAAGCAAGAATTTTCTCCCCCACTTTTGTGGGGGAGTTTTGGTGTTTGCGATTATTTGTTCAGTTTGGGGTTTTCGGTCCTGCCGAGAATATAATCAACTGAAACGTTGTAGAAGTCGGCAAGGCGTATAAGAGTTTGGGTGGGAATATCCCTTTCACCCGTTTCATAGTAGGAGTAGGCACGCTGTCCGCAAAAAATCTTCTCTGCTATTTGCTTTTGCGTCAATAGTTCGCTTTCCCTAAGATACTTCAGTTTGTACATATTATTAACCTCCGAATGATGAAGAATTAATAATATTATATTCTAGAACAAAATGGGCTATTGACAAATGGACCATTTTGTGCTAGAATAAGAAAAAAGAATTGTGGGAGGTTTGTTAACATGAAAAAAATTTATAAAAACGGCAGAAATACAGGACTAGAAATACACGACGAAAATGATGACAAGTTTGACGCCAAGGAATTTGGTTCTAATGTTTTATGTGTCATTGCGCTACCACTAGTCTTACTTACAATATATTATATAATAAAATTATGGTATTGTATATTAATATGCGCAGCCTTATGGGGATTGGTTTGCATACTGTTATATAATTACTATAAGAAAAAGAAGGTATCAGATGAATCTGTGTGGAAAATGGGGGAGGTATTTGTTTTGCATGGATTATTTACTGCATTGCCGTTTTGTATCGTTGGAGGTATTTTGGGTTATGAGGAATTGTTTCCGTTGACATATAATATGTTTGGAAAATCAGCGGATACTGTTAATACCATTGCACTCATTATTTTGGTGCTTTTATTAACGTTAATATCATCAGGAATTTCTGCTTCAATTTTTACAAAGGCTAAGTTATAAAAAAATAATGTGGCGAATTTCGTTTTTATTCAGCGGTAGATTATGTTCATCGTTGGGTGAGCGATTGGCTTCGCCGACATTTTCCATATTACATATTAAATGACGTGGCAATCGCTTATTGAACAAACCGGCTCGGATTTCCTCCGAGCCGGTTTTTCGCGTATCTTAATCTCATTTCTTCTCATAAAAGCATTACAGCCCCGAAGATTTCTCCTCGGAGCTGTAACGCTTTGGTTGGTAATTTATGAAAAGGGTGGTTGGCGTGATTTATTCGTAATAAGCTTAACTGCTTGCTTATTACATTTACTATAATAACAGATTTTTGTGAAAATGTCAAGGGGGTAATGTGAAATTTTTGTGAAATTATTGTAAAAAAATGTTGATAACCCGATTTAACCCCTCAATTTCCTCAAAATCAAGCCGCAGATTTTGCTCGCCTGTGGCGGAAAGCGAATTTTCGCTCTCATCGAACCTGTATCCGTTCGCGTGAAGCATTCCCGCAGCCAACAATTTGTGGTCGCAGTAAAGCGAGCTTATTATCTCAACGTAATTTTTCACAAGCTCGCTAAGCGTTATCGGCGCGAAAATCTCCTCGGGCAAGCCCTCAATCTGCGCGAATACCGCTCCGCCCTCGTAAGGGCAGCGATAATAACACGCGTTTTTCTCCGAAACAGACGCCGTTATCATCGAAAGATTATGCCCCGTGTGTATCTCGTCAAGCCCGAATTTCGCCGTTTGGAACTCCGCGCACTCCGTGAGCGCGCGCTTCGCCCTCCTTGACGGCGCGAAAACGTTCTCCGGAAGATTGCTTTCCGTGTTCGCCCAGCCCCAGAGCCAAGTCCCGTCGTAATGACTCTCGGAGCCGATTATTCCGCAGTCGAACTCGCGCTCGCCGAATTTTATCCGCCTGTTCCTTACGTCGATATTCCAGCCGTTTTCTCCCACGACCAACTCGCCGAGCTTGTTCTGGCGCACAATCGCCGCTCCCGCCGACAACGACAGCAGACTGATATAATCGCTTTTGTCAAACTTAATCGGCGTCGTTAATATGCTGATTTTTTCCATATTTTCTCCGTTATATCTGTATTTGCTGACCGAATTTCCTCAGAATGTCCCGAAACAGCGTCTTGTCGATTTTCCACATCTTTGATTTACCCTTCAGAGCGTCGTCTACGCGGTTTTCAAACTGCATATAGATTTCTCCGTAATCCTCCGCGAAATAAAATACGCACAGAAGATAATTCTCCTTTGAGGCGTAATAATTCGCGGGCGCATAGCTCAGCACGGCGCTTATATCAGTGTTCAGCTCGTTTTCAACGCGCGCGAGCGGCAGCGGCTCGAACTGTACCTTTTTCGTCCGCGGAAGCGTCATAGCGCGCTTCTCCTCCTCCGACAAACCCTTTTTTCCGTTTTTCAGAAATCCGAACATATAATACACCTCCCGCATTTCGCTTGGTCTATAGCTTAAATTCAGTATAACATATTTTTAAATATATTTCAATATGTATATGATATGCGGGATTGTTTTGTCTGACTTTATGTTAAAATAGCTAATTATTTCTATGATTTACGGGATTTGTTTATGCATATATACAAAATTAGGTAAAAAAATCATATTTCCTCTTGATTTTTTTCAAATATGGGTTAAAATATAATTAGCACTCAAAGAGTATGAGTGCTAAGCTGTTTGAATATAATCAGTAATGGCACTTTTTGTGATTATTTTTAGGAGGAAATAAATTATGACAATCAGACCTTTGGCAGACAGAGTCGTTACAAAGATGGTTGAGGCTGAGGAAACCACCAAGAGCGGCATTATCCTCACCGCAGCAGCTCAGGAAAAGCCCTCTATTGCAGAAGTTGTCGCCGTAGGCCCCGGCGGCATGGTTGATGGCGTTGAAATCGGCATGACCGTTAAGGTCGGCGACAAGGTGCTTATCAGCAAGTATGCAGGCACGGAAGTTAAGGTTGACGGCGTTGAGTATTCAATCGTTAAGCAGGGCGATATCCTCGCAGTCGTTGAGGACGCTCCCGCGAAAAAGACCGCTCCCGCTAAGAAGCCCGCTGCGAAGAAAACCGCTAAGAAGTAACTTTTATTAATCTCATTACATTGGAGGAGAAAAACTATGGCTAAGGATATTATTTATGGTGAAGAAGCGAGAAAGGCTCTTCAGAAGGGCATCGATACGCTCGCTGATACCGTTAAAATCACGCTCGGCCCTAAGGGCAGAAACGTCGTTCTTCAGAAGAAATACGGCGCTCCGCTTATCACAAACGACGGCGTTACAATCGCCAAGGAAATCGAGCTTGAGGACGCTTTTGAGAATATGGGCGCGGCTCTCGTCAAGGAAGTCGCAACCAAGACCAACGACGCTGCGGGCGACGGCACTACAACCGCTACGCTTCTCGCACAGGCTCTCGTTCGCGAGGGTATGAAGAATATCGCTGCGGGCGCTAACCCTATGGTTGTTAAAAAGGGTATGAAGAAGGCTGTTGACGCGGCTGTCGATGAGATTAAGAAGAACTCCAAGAAGGTTGCGGGTTCTGCCGATATTGCGCGCGTTGCGACCGTTTCCGCGGGCGACGAGTTCGTAGGCAAGCTCATTGCAGAGGCTATGGAGAAGGTTACCGCAGACGGCGTTATCACCCTCGAAGAAAGCAAGACCGCCGAAACTTACAGCGACGTTGTTGAGGGTATGCAGTTCGACAGAGGCTATATCTCGCCTTATATGGTTACCGATACCGACAAAATGGAGGCTGTTCTCGACAATCCTTATATTCTCATCACGGATAAGAAGATTTCTTCCATTCAGGACGTCCTTCCGCTTCTTGAACAGATTGTTCAGTCGGGCAAAAAGCTCCTTATTATCGCTGAGGACGTCGACGGCGACGCGCTCACCAACCTTATCCTCAACAAGCTCCGCGGCGTTTTCACCTGCGTTGCCGTAAAGGCTCCCGGATTCGGCGACAGACGCAAGGAAATGCTCAAGGATATCGCTATCCTCACGGGCGGCGAGGTTATTACCGACGAACTCGGTCTTGACATCAAGGAAACTACCGTGGCTCAGCTCGGCACGGCTAAGCAGGTTAAGATTAACAAGGAAAACACCATTATTGTTGACGGCGCGGGCAAGTCCGCCGATATCAAGGCGAGAATCGGCGAAATCAGAGCCGCTATTGAAAACACAACCTCCGAATTCGACAAGGAAAAGCTTCAGGAGCGCCTTGCTAAGCTTTCGGGCGGCGTTGGCGTAATCAAGGTCGGCGCGGCTACCGAGGTTGAGATGAAGGAGAAGAAGCTCCGTATCGAGGACGCTCTCGCGGCTACTAAGGCTGCCGTTGAGGAGGGCATCGTTGCGGGCGGCGGAGTCGCACTGCTTAACGCTATTCCCGCTGTTCAGGAGATTATCGACTCTCTTGACGGCGACGAGAAAACAGGCGCGGCTATCGTTCTCAAGGCGCTTGAAGAACCTATCCGTCAGATTTCGCTTAACGCGGGCGTCGAGGGTTCGGTTATTATCGACACCATTATGAAGAAAAAGACTGTCGGCTATGGCTATGACGCTTACACCGAAACTTACGGCGATATGATTAAGAAGGGCATCGTTGACCCTGCGAAGGTTACTCGTTCCGCACTCCAGAACGCTTCCTCCGTCGCAGAGATGGTTCTTACAACCGAATCGCTCGTTGCCGATAAGCCCGAAGAAAATCCTCCCGTTGCGGCTGCTCCCGCAGGCGGTATGGGCGGTATGTATTAATCCAAAACCATTAACGCATAAAATATGCTCCCCTGTTTCGGCAGGGGAGTTTTGCTGTGCGAAAATCACAAAATCCGCAGGTGCGCTAAGCTTAAGGTGCGGCTTTCATCAGCGCAGGATTATATCAGAATACAAAAAATCTCCCCGCCAAAGCCGAGGAGTCGTTTTATTCATATCGTAACCGAGCGCTCTCCGTCGATAAGCCGGGTTCTGTCGTGTATAATCATCTATCTAGCCCTTTCGTCGCCGAAAGGGTCAAGCCGCCTTAAACAGGGCGCGCCGAGCAGACGCGTTTTCCCCCGTACCAATCGGCGTTGCATCGGATAGGGTTTACATGGCAATCCGGTCTCCCGAATTCCGGTGAGCTCTTACCTCGCCTTTCCACCCTTACGTCGACTGAAATCAGTCGACGCGGTATATCTCTGTTGCACTTGCCCTAAGGTCACCCTCGGCTGATGTTGTCAGCTACCCCGCTCTGTGATGCCCGGACTTTCCTCATGGCGTTCCCACGCCCCGCGATTATATAACGAACAGCGCTCAATTACTTTCCTATTTTACCACATTTCTTCCGAAATTTCAAGTGGCTGACTGAATTTTTCCCGATATCATCTCAACCGCTTCCTCAAATTCAACGCACTTTGCATATCTCCCCCGCCAAATAAACTCGTTGTAATACTTATAAGTCGTTTCCGCGCTCATAAAATCATTGTCAAAAGTACTGTTCGTCCCTGCGGGAACTATCATCTCAATTCCGCGCTCAAATCCGCCTTTTATCGTCGCGTCAATGCAGTATTCCGTCTGTAAGCCCACTATCATAACGCGCTTTTCGCCCTTTTCTTCAATATGTTCGCGCAATCCGCAATCGCGAAACGCGCTGTTTACCGTTTTGTCAAAGATTTTTTCGCCCTCCTTTGGGCAAAATTCCTCGCTTATTTCAAACCCCGCCGCGCCTTTCGCAAGCGCGCTCCCCGCGCCGTCATCGTGCCGGACGTAAATTACCTCAACCCCGTTTTTACGCGAGCTTTCAATAAGCGCCTTTACGCGTTTTACAAAAATCTCGTATCCGTAAAGACTCTCGTTCGTTATCAGTTTCTGTGCGTCCAAAATCAACAATACCATTTATTATATCACTTTTATGTGCTTTTTTCAATTGACTTTTACGCGAAATTGTGATATAATGATAAAGTATATTAATCACAGAGGAGGGTTTTTATGTCGGATAAACCTTTAAATCCGTTTGACGACGCGGAAGAAATTGCCAAAAAATCAATGGTTCTCTTTTTTCTCATAGACTGCTCAGGCAGTATGGGCGGCTCTAAAATCGGCACGGTTAACTCCGTTATGGAGGAGCTTATCCCCGAAATCCGCGGTATCGGCGGCGCTGACGCGGATATCAAAATCGCCGTTCTTAAATTTTCGGGCGGCAGCGAATGGATGTACAACGAGCCTGTTTCTGTCGAGAATTTCGAGTGGAAGCCCCTTGACGCCGAAAACGTCACCGACCTCGGAAGCGCCTTTTCCGAGCTTTCCTCAAAGCTCTCCCGCAACAGCTTTATGAACTCGCCGTCCCTTTCTTTCGCGCCGGTTATGATTCTTATGTCCGACGGTTATCCCACGGATAACTTTGAAAAGGGTCTGGACGAGCTTCGCAAAAACCGCTGGTACGCCGCGGGTATCAAGGCTGCCGTCGCTATCGGAGAGGACGCGGATTTCGATATCCTTTCGCGCTTCACGGGCAACCCCGACAGCGTTGTCACCGCGCACAACGGCGAAGCCCTCGCTAAACTCGTTAAGTTCGTCGCGGTCACTTCCTCGCAAATCGGCAGCAAGAGTATGCGCCTTGCCGAAACAGAGGAGGATTTTCGCACCAAACAGGAATCCGCAGCCGAACAAATCCGCGAATTTGCCGAGAGCGACGAGATAAGCGCGGATATCGAAGAGGGTTGGTAATAAGCGGGCGGATTGATGAATAATATCGGCGAAAATAGTAAATTTACAGGCTGCGCTTTGTCCGTTCGCGGAGCTTCCCATGAGGAAACAAACACAGAATGTCAGGACAGCGCGCGCGTCTTTATCGGAGATAATTTCGCTGTCGCCGCCGTTTCCGACGGTCACGGGAGCGAAAAGCATTTCCGCTCGGCAGCAGGCAGCGAAATGGCTACAAGAGTCGCTATCCGCTCTATCTGCGACTTTAACGAGAGAAACGGCGGTCTTGACGGTATTTTCCTCGAAAATCCCCGAAACGCCGCCCGAAGAATAGCCGCGAATATTATCTGCGGCTGGAACAGCGAAATCGCCGCGCATATCGGGCTTTTTCCGCTTAACGCGGGCGAAAAGGCGGTTTACGACAAGTATGGCGGGATTTCAAACGAGGTTATGTACGGCGCGACGCTTATTGTCGGCTGTATGACCGAAAAAGGCTGCTTCGGACTGCAAATCGGCGACGGAGATTTCTGCGCGATGGATAACGAAAAGATGATTTCACCCGTCCCCGACGACCCGAAGCTCGTCGGAAACCTCACAACCTCGCTTTGCGACAGCGACGCAATTTCCGGTTTCCGATTCTTTTACAGACAGGACAGATTTTCCGGTATCGTGCTTTCAAGCGACGGGCTTATCAATTCGTTCCTCAACGAGGACGACTTTTTCAGCTTCGGAAAGCGCGTTCTTAACGCCGTCAGGGACGGCACGGCGAAAGCCCTCGGAGAACACCTCAGAATGCGTTCACGCTGCGGCAGCAGGGACGATATCTCAATTGCCGCGATTGTTTAAGGAGATTATTATGGCTAACCTCAGAATTGACAAGGATATTGATAACGCCGCGCTTAACGGGCTTCTCGCTCAGCGCGCGGTTCTCGACAAAAACGATAAGAAGGCTATGGGCGAACTTTCCGCGCGTCTTGCCGCGGAAATCGTTATGAAAGCGCGCTTCCTCGCGGTCGTTAGCTTCAATAAGGAGCTTGCGGCGGACGAAAACGGCGACCCTGTTATGCAGGACGGCACAAATATGAATTTTATCCTCCTCGACAGCTCCGATTCGGGCAAGTATTTCCCCGTTTTTACCGATAAGAGCGCTATCGACAAATGGGGCGGCGTCAAGGATTATCACACCGTTCAGATTGCTTTCGACAACCTCGCAAATCTCATTCTCACGGGAAGCAGCTGCAACGGTATGGTCGTCAATGTCGGCGCGGATAACCTCGTTATTGAAAGGAGCGTTATCGCGGGCTGGAACGAGAGAAAGCAGATTGCCGAAAAGGGTCACGCGGACGGTGTTATCACGGGGAACACGCCATATGAAATTTATCCCGCAAATCCTTATCCGCTTCAGCTTTCAAACAAGCTCTGCGAGGCGGCTAAGGGCATAAAGGGCGTCAATAACCTCTGGCTGCGCGGTATTACGCTCAACGGCGAGGTCGGTTATCTGCTCGTCGTTGACTTTACGGGAGAAAGACAGGCGACTTTTTCCAAACTCGGCGAGGCGGGAAAGGAATTTCTCGGAAGAATGCCGCTTCACCTCGTTCCTTTCAACGATGAACTTGGCAGAAACGCCGTGGATAAGGTCGTTCCTATTTATTCTAAGGCAGCGCCGCACAATTAACGGCTTGCGCCTTTACCGCGCACTTGCTTGCATATTTTCCGTCGGCTTGCACAAATTTCGCTCGAAAGGCACAAAGCCTTCCCGCGCTCAATTTGCACAATCTGACGAAAAATCTGACGGCGCAATTGCACGATAATAATTGTGCGGTGCAGCCCTAAGCAATAATTGTTGTCAAAATGCACAAAAGAATGTTGTTAAATTTGAAAAAATTGTTGTAGACATTCCGCGGATTATGTGCTATAATTAGAGTAGAAGAAAATCCGGCTTAGGTTCGGCGTTTTGGAGGGGAAAGCTATGGCAAAGAAAAAGCTTTTTGGCAACAACATAAAACCGTCGTGCAAGTACTGCGAGATGGCTACTCAGGGCGAGGGCGACAAAATTGTTTGCTCGAAATTCGGAGACGTTAAGGCTTACGATTCCTGCAAAAAGTTTGTCTATAACCCGCTCAAGAGAATTCCCAAGAAAGAGCTTCAGCTTGCAAATTCCGCGGTTAACGAAATTGATTTCTGATACATAAGGCGTTCGCTTCTGCGGACGCTGTTTTTTTGCGCTAAAGAGCGTATTGCGCGATTATGCCCTCGTAGAACGCCGCAAGCGCCATTCCTCCCAGAAGAGCCGCAAATCTCGCCAAAAACCTTTTCGCGGGTGAATCGTCGCTTCGGCGGCTCGTTCCGTTTGCAAATCCCCTTAGCTCTTCTGAAAATCCGCTCGAAAGCACTGCGCCGACTATCCCGCAGACGAGCGTTCCCAAGTATGACGGCAAGAGCGCTCCGCTCCACGCCGCAGACAGCGTAAGCCCCGCTCCAAGCCCCAGAAACAGCGGCACAATCCATACCAGAATATCGCCAAGCGCGAAAAATCCCAGAAAAAACTCCGCTGCAAGACAACTCGCGTTTATCAGCAGCCGCGTTCCGAATACCTCGCCAAATCCTCCCGAAAGTCGTTCGGAGAGCAGCTTCGCCGCGCTTTCTCCGAAAATTCCCGTCAAAACCGCGGTTATCCCCGCAGCCGTCCCTAAAACTGCCGCAAGCGACATCAATATCTTCGCCGCGCCGCGCCGCAATTCGGGCGAGCGAACGTGCGAATATTCCTTGGGAAGCTCCGGTTCGTCGGTTACGTCGACTGCTTCGCCGTCAATTATTATCTCCGTTACGGAAACAGGCTCCGACTTGTCCGCGCGCGTTTCGGGTATCGTCCCCGATGTGAAGTCAATCACGTTTTCCATTTTCCGCTCCTTTGTGCTTTTTCGATGTCTGACAATAAAGCTCTCTGTTAAAATCTATTTCAAAAAAAGCCGGATTATTACCGCGAACGGTTGACAATTGTGGGATTTTGTGTTAAATTATATCTTGGACTATACCGCGCAATTGCACGATAATAATTATGCGGAGCAGTCCTTTGACGTTATTTTGGCGGAATATATTAAAGGAGTAATATTTTTATGAGAATGAGAAGAAAAAAGAACCTCGACGAGCGTATTGAGGCTTGCAGAGAGGTTATGCTTTATATGCAGTGTCAGAACGAGCACGCAAACGACCCGCTTTCCGAGGAATTTTTCGCCGACAGCAGGAAAACTTTCGGGAACGACAACCCGATTTTCCTCGAAATCGGCTGCGGAAAAGGCGGTTTTGCTATCGAATTTGCAAGGCAAAATCCCGATATCAACCTTGTCGCCGTTGAAAAAACTCCGAACGTCCTTATCACGGGTATGGAAGAACAGATGAAGCTGAAGCTCCCGAACCTTAAATTCTGTATGGGTCAGGCGGAATATCTCGAACATATCTTCCACGATAACACAATTGACAGAATTTTCCTTAATTTCAGCTGCCCGTTTCCAAAAAAAAGCTACGCTATCCACAGGCTTACGCACGCGCGTTTCCTTGAAATTTACCGCAAAATTATGAAGGAAAACGCTGAAATTCATCAGAAAACCGATAATATGCACTTCTTTGAGTTCTCGCTCGAACAACTCTCGAACAACGGCTTCCCGCTTAAAAATGTCAGTCTTGATTTACATAACAGCGGCTTTCAGGGGAACATTATGACAGAGTATGAAAAACGCTTCACTGAACTGGGGCAGCCCATTTACAGGCTAGAAGCCGTCAATAGGAGAGATTTTTGATGAAAATTACAAGGGGAAGCTTCAGAAGCTCTTCGGGACTTTGCGATATACGCTTCTATTTTTACGCGCCCGAAAAGCCTAAGGCACTCTTGATGTTGTCGCACGGAATGTGCGAATATATCGAACGTTACCGCGAATTTGCAGAGTTTTTGTGCGATAACGATATCGCGTTCTGCGGAAACGACCACCTCGGTCACGGCAACTCCGTTTCAAGCGACGAGCTGCTCGGTTATTTCGGCAGTCGGCGCGGTTATATCAATATGGTTCGCGACCTCAACAGAATGAAGCGCGTCGCCGAGATGAAATTCCCCGATATCCCGCACTTTCTGCTCGGTCACAGTATGGGCAGCTTTCTCGCGCGGATTTTTATTTCAAAGTACCCGCTTGGGCTTCGCGGCGTGATTTTAACGGGAACCGCGGGCGGTTTAACCGGCTCGGCGCCGCTCAGGGCGTTCCTCGACGCCGCCGCGAGAACAAACGGCGAGCTTTATCGCCACAAGCTTTGCACGGCGCTTGCTTTCGGCGTGTTCAACCTCAGAACCGAAAACCGCCGCACTCCGAACGACTGGCTTTCACGCGATGATGAAAGCGTTGACAGGTACTGCGCCGACCCTAAGTGTAATTTCACGTTCACAACGGCGGGTTACCGCGATTTGCTCAACGCCCTTTTGTGCTGCAACTCTGCGCCCGTTATCGAAAATACCCCCACCGATATCCCGCTCCTTTTCCTCAGCGGCGGTATGGACCCCGTGGGCGAGTACGGCAGGGGCGTCCGCGCCGCAGTCGTCAAGTATCTTGAACACGGCTGCGAGGTTAACCTCAGAATTTACCGCGAGGCGCGCCACGAACTCCTTTTCGAGCTGAACAGGGAAGAAGTTATGCGCGATATCCTCGATTTTATTATTGGTCGCCTCTAAAAACCTCATTTGAGTGAAAATGCGTATAGCACACCGACTGCTTCAGGCACCAAGCGAAATTTTTGGTGTGACGGCGTCCGTGCCATTTCGCTTTGCAACATCGTGTTGCACCTCCTCGTAAGGCACACAGCCTTACTTCGTCGGCTTTCCTCGCATTAGGGTGACCGCTGGCGGTCACTCGCGTACTCTACCCATTTTCACTTATCAAACCGGTTTTCAGAGGCTCCCGATTGATAGAATTTAGTGATTGCGCGGTTGACTTTTTTGCCGATTTATGGTACAATATAATTTGGATTGACGAATAAAGAAAGTGAGCTGAATATTTTGCTTGAAATACAGGATTTGAAATGGAATTTGCCGAGCGGCGACGGTATTATAAACGGCGTTTCTTTTAAGACTAACGGCGGACTCACCGTTATCACGGGTCCGAACGGCGGCGGAAAAACCACTCTCGCCAAGCTTATCGCGGGCGTTGAAGTCCCGACGGAGGGAAAAATTATCCTCGACGGCGAGGATATCACGGGACTTTCCGTTACCGAACGCGCGAAAAAGGGCGTCGCTTACGCGTTTCAGCAGCCTGTCCGCTTCAAGGGGCTTACCGTGCGCGATTTGCTCGAACTTGCCGCGGGCGAAAACCTTAAATATACTCCGCTCTGCGACCTCCTCGGAAAAGTCGGTCTTTGCGCGGAGGAATATATCGACCGCGAGATGAATTCCGCGCTTTCGGGCGGCGAAGCCAAGCGTATCGAAATCGCAACCGTTCTCGCAAGAAAAGCGAAGCTTTCCGTTTTTGACGAGCCTGAGGCGGGTATCGACCTTTGGAGCTTCTCAAGACTTGTCGAAACCTTTGAGGAAATCCGCGCCAAAAACGAGGGCGAGCTTGTCATTATCTCGCATCAGGAGAGAATTCTCAAAATCGCCGATGAAATCGTTGTTGTCGCGGACGGTAAAATCAGAATTTCGGGCGCAAGAGATGAAATTCTTCCCCAGCTTCTCGCAGGAGAATATACCTGCTCCTGCCCGAAAAGAACCTGAATTATGAGGTAACGAAAATGGAGAACACTTTTAACGATATCACCGCGGGAATGCTCAAAATCATTTCCGATTACGACATTACAACGGGCTTCAAGGGCGCTTATAATATCCGTGAGGACAGCTCCTGCGCGGGGCGGCGCTCCTCTGAAAATATCACCATTTCACCGAAAACGGACAAGCCCGGCATCGATATTATCGTAAAGCCCGGCACTAAGGGCGAAACCGTTTATATCCCCGCCTGCGTTACGCATACCGCCGTTGACGACCTCGTTTACAACGATTTCTATATCGGAAAGGACGCGGACGTTATTATCGTGGCGGGCTGCGGCGTTCACAACGAGGGCGAGGAGGACGCGCGCCATAACGGTATTCACAGATTTTTCCTTGACGAGGATTCTTCCGTGCTGTATAAGGAAAAGCATATCGGTACGGGAGAGGGAAACGGTCTGAAAAAAATCGACCCCGTGACCGAGTGCTACTTAAAGGATAACTCGCGTCTTGAAATGGACACAATTCAGCTCGGCGGCGTTGACCGCTCCACGAGAAGCACCAGCGCGGAACTCGGTAACGGCGCGAAAATCATCGTTCGCGAGAGAATTATGACCGATAAAGCCGAGGAAGCCGTCACGAAGTTCAGCGTTAAGCTTAACGGCGCGGGCAGCGGCGCGGATTTGGTTTCAAGGTCGGTTGCGCGCGGTAATTCGCATCAGGCGTTTTACAGCGTTGTCGAGGGCAATAACCGCTGCACGGGTCACTCCGCCTGCGACGCCATTATCGCCGAAAACGGCAGGGTTGACGCTCAGCCCGCGCTTAACGCTTCAAACGTTGACGCGGAGCTTATTCACGAAGCCGCTATCGGTAAAATCGCCGGCGAACAGCTTCTCAAGCTATGCTCGCTCGGTCTTACCCGCGAACAGGCCGAGGAAAAGATTATCGAGGGATTTCTTAAGTGAATTTTTGCTCCCCTGCTTTGGCGGGGGAGCTTTTTGCAGCGCTTCGCGCTTAAACCTGTGATTTTGCCAAGGAGTAAAGTCTTTTTGAATTTCTTCCAGAAAAAGTTTTTAAGCCCCGCGGGAGCGACTGGAGCGAAGCGACGACTCACGGCGAAGCCGTGTAAATACGTCAAAAGAGCGCTAAAGGGCTTGAGAACGGGCTTGCCCGTTCTCTTTGCGTTTTTGTGCAAATTTCTAGTTTGCGGGGGAAAACAAGAGTTTTCCCCCAGCGTTTGTGTTGGCTTTA
>UMHM01040541.1_pt1 | contig 18813 bp, 18 predicted proteins | sample 1965501 | NCBI WGS metagenome assembly UMHM01 (sample SAMEA4836095, study PRJEB28245) | human gut metagenome | biome: gut microbiome; material: fecal sample | place: Denmark | collected 2008
CGGACACGGGGGAGGAAAGCCCGAAGGGAAGGAGGGGGAATTCAAGATAACCCTCGGACGAACAGCTTGAGAGAGCGTGCCTGAACACGACGAAGCCCCGGCTTAGAACGGGGCTTTGACAAAGCAGGTCGCTCACACAAACGCTAATTCGCTGACGGCGGCATTTGGATGCAGAACGCGAAAGCGCCCTTGCCGGGAGGCGGAGCGTACAGAGACGTACGTGAGCATCCACGACAAGGGCGCTGACAAAGTTCTGCGCCAAATGACGCCGTCAGGCGCAATATTCGCAGAGCGTGATCTCCGCAAGAGTGCTGAGCTGCTGTTTGAGGTCTTCCTCGGTGTAGTTGGGCTCTTCCAGCAGCCACCATTTGATGAGGGAGATGATGCCGCCCGCGAAGAATTCCGCGAGGATGTCCGCGGGGACTTTGCCCATGCCCGCCTTGGGCTTGGCTTTGCTGAGGCGGTTGACGATGTTGTGGGTGAGGATCTCGTGCACCTTGTCGAAGACGAGGGCGCTGTCCGCTTTGAGGATGATGGTGCGCAGGCGTCTGCGGTGCTGGGCGAGATAATTGATGCCGAGCGCCATGACCTCGTTGTAGTAGGTGATGAGGTCGTTTTCGCCGTGAGCCTGTTTGACCTGCTCGTGCAGACCGTACATGACATCGCTGATGCACTTGTCGAGGAGCTGATATTTGTCCTCGAAATGGGTGTAGAAAGTGCCGCGGTTGATGAGTGCGCGGTCGCAGATGTCGATGACCGTGATGGATCCGAAGGATTTTTCGTCGAGCAACTCGTAGAATGCGTCGATGATCGCTTTCTGAGTGCGCTGGATGCGCAGATCCGTCTTGTTGGTGTTCTTTGCCATATCTTAAAGCCCTCCGTTCAGCTTAAGTGTCCGATCTGACCTTGCACCGCTCGTCCCGCCGCCGCGGAAGAGGGGCGCAATCTTTGTCCCGCCGCGCGCACGACCGCCGCCGCAAGCAGCACGGAAAGGACATCCTTTGCGATGTACGGCACCGAGACCGCGAGCGCGGACGCGCCGAGAGGATTGCCCGTCACCAGCGCAAACTGCCCCACCCCGATCATGTGGCACACCGCGAGCCCGAGCAACGCAAGGAGCAGGGATGAGGGGCGTTTCATGTCGCTGCCCGCCGCGCCGCACAGCGCGGCAAGGGGTAGGAACCCCCACACAAACCCGCCCGTGAGCGCCACGAGCTTGTACGCTCCGCCCGTGAACCCCGCGAACACGGGGACTCCGCACGCGCCGAGCGCTATGTAGACCGCGACCGCAAAAAGCCCGCTCTTCCACCCGAGGAAGAACCCCGCCGCCGCCACCGCGAAAGTCTGCAGCGTGAGCGGCACTCCCGACGGGAGCGGGATGCTTATCTGCGAAAGAACGGCAGTTAAAGCTGCAAAAAGTGCAACATAAACCAGCTTTTTCGTCCTTTCGACGGTTTTTGCGACACTCCGATGTCTCACTTTGTCAATGCTGTTTTTATGCGTTCGATCGCCTCATCCAGCTCCTCTTCCGGGATGTTGACGGGAGGGGCGAAGCGGATGGTGCGCTCGTGCGTCTCTTTGGCGAGGACGCCGTTTTCAATGAGTTTTGCCACATACGGCGCGGCGGGCACCGAGAACTCGACGCCGATCATGAGACCGCGCCCGCGCACGTCGACGATCTCGTCGTTGCGGATGCCGGCAATGGCGGCGCTGAGCTTCTCACCCTTGCGGCGCGCCATCTCGGGATAGCCGTCGCGCACGACGATCTCCATCGCCTTCAAAGCTACGGCGCAGGCGAGCGGATTGCCCCCGAAGGTGGAACCGTGGGAGCCCGGCTCGTACACGCCGAGGATGTCACGGTCCGCGGCGATCGCGCTGACGGGCATTATCCCCCCGCCCAAAGCCTTGCCGAGGATGTAGACGTCGGGGGTCACGCCCTCGTGACCGCAGGCGAACATGTCGCCCGTCCTTGCAAAGCCCGTCTGCACTTCGTCCGCGATCATCAGGATGCCGCGGCGGGTGCATATCTCCCGCACGGCGGAGAGATAGCCCTCCGGCGGCACGATGACCCCCGCCTCGCCCTGTATGGGCTCGACGAGGAAAGCGACGGTGTCGGGGGTGACGGCGCGATCGAGCGCCTCTGCGTCGCCGTACGGTATGATGTCGAAACCTTCGGTGAAGGGCGCGAAGCCCTTCCTCGCCGTTTCGTCGGTGCTCATGCTTATGACGGTGACCGTCCTGCCATGGAAATTGCCCGCACAACACACGATGCGCTGCCTGCCGTCCGGCACGCCTTTCACCATCGCGCCCCATCTGCGCGCGGTCTTGATCGCGGTCTCCACCGCCTCGGCGCCCGTGTTCATGGGGAGGATCATATCCTTGCCGGTAAGCGAGGCGAGCTTCCCGCAGAACTCGCCCAAAAGGTCGTTGTGGAATGCGCGCGAGGTCAGGGTCACACGGTCGAGCTGCGCCTTTGCCGCGGCGACGATCTCGGGATGACGGTGCCCGAAATTGAGCGCGCTGTAAGCGGAGAGCATGTCGAAATACTCCCTGCCGTCCGCGTCGACGACGCGCGCGCCCTCCGCCCTTGCGATCACGACGGGTTTGGGCGCGTAATTATGCGCGCAATATCTTTCGGTGTCTGCTATGATGCCCGCGGACAAACTGCCCTCTTTCGCTCTTTCCGTAACGGTCTCCTTTGCTTACATACGAAAAACCGCCCGTTGCGGTTCCCCTGTACATGCTCTCACGCGGCTTGAACGCTGCGTTTACGCTCACATCATAGCCCATAATCGTACAAAGGTCAACCGTGTGTCGGGTTTTTCATACTGAGTTTAATAAAACTCGCCATTTGACTAAAATCCGCGTTTTTTCGTACATCCTTGCATTTAACCCGCTTATCGCCTTGATTAAGTAAAAAAAAAGTTGTATAATCTTGTGCGAAAAATTCAAATGCGTGAGGCTGCTGGCATTATGCCCGACAAAGCAAAGGATAAAGTCGTCGTCATCACGGGCGCTACCGCGGGGATAGGCAAAGCCTGCGGCAAGATGTTCAAAGCGCGCGGAGCCAAGGTGGTCTGCCTTGCGCGCAGAACGACGGAAGAATTTGACTGCATTCCGACGGATGTGACGGACCGCGCGGCGGTGGGAGCCGCCGTCCGCGCCGTCATCAAAAAATACGGCAGGATAGACATCCTGGTCAACAACGCGGGCATGGGCATCTCCGGCGCCGCGGAAAGCACCGATGACGCCGCGGTGCGCAAGATCTTCGAGCTCAACTTTTTCGGCGTGCTGAACGTCATTCGCGAGGTCGTCCCCTTCATGCGGGCGCAGGGCGGCGGCGTCATCGTCAACATGAGTTCCGTCGCGGCGGAGCTCGCCATCCCCTTCCAGGCATTCTATTCGGCGACCAAAGCCGCGGTGAGTTCTCTTTCCGCGGCGTTGCGCAACGAACTCGCTCCCTTCGGCATCAAAGTGACCGCGGTGCTCCCGGGCGACGTGAAGACGGACTTCTCCGCCTCCCGCGAGAAAAACTCCGCGGACGATCCCGCCTACGGCGAGAGAGTGGCGCGCTCCGTCGCCGTGATGGAGCACGACGAAAAGAACGGGATGTCCCCCGACGTCATCGCGCGCATCGTCGTCCGCTCCGCCCTTATGAAAAACCCGCCCGTGAGCAGAGTCGGCGGGTGGAAATATGTGCTGTTGGTGCGTCTTGCGCACATTCTCCCTTCTCGGCTCGTGTCGTACATCCTGGGGAAAATGTACGCCTAAGCCGGCGGAAAGAGGCAAAAAACCGCTCAATTTGAGGTTTAATGCTTCTTTAATATAATAAGAAAATAATTTAACAGCAAACTAAAGACGTTGCTGTCCAGGAGAGAAGACCCCTATGAGAATATTGTTGGTCGAGGACGAAAAGGATCTTTCCCGCGCCATCGCTAAGATGCTGACCAAAGACGGCTATGACGTTGACTGTGTCTACGACGGCGTTGACGGGCTGAGTTTTTCGCTCTCGGGGCTCTACGACCTCATCATGCTGGATGTGATCATGCCCAAAATGAACGGCTTTGAAGTGCTTTCCGAGCTCCGCCGCAAGAAGGTGGAGACCCCCATCCTCATGCTCACCGCCCTCGGCGACGAGCAGGACAAGATCGCGGGGCTGGACCGCGGCGCGGACGATTACGTCGCCAAGCCTTTCTCTTTCGACGAGCTCGCCGCCCGCATCCGCGCACTGCTCCGCAGACGCGGCAAGCTGGTGACCGACAACAAACTCGAGTATGCCGAGGCGACCCTCGACCTCACCTCCTACACCCTCTCCACTCCCAAGGGAGAGATCGGGCTCACCGCAAAGGAATTCGAGCTGCTGAGATATATGTTCGAATATCCCAACTTCGTGGCGGGCAAAGAGGATCTCATCTTAAAGGCGTGGGGGCTGGACAGCGACTTCGAGTCCAACAACCTCGAGGTGTACATCTCCTTCATCCGCAAGAAGCTCAACCACCTCGACGCCTCCTTCACGATAGAGGCGGTGAGAGGGGTGGGATACCGCTTCGTGCCCCGCAAGAAAAACTGACGTCTTACGCCGCGCATGTGCGCGGCGTTTCCTTCCCTCGACGAGGGACATGACTGCACAAAACGACACTTTATAGCGCAAAAACGAGCGATGAACAGGGGATATTGAATGGAAGCGTCATTGAAGCAGCTCCGCATCAGATTCACGGCGTCCATGGGATTGCTCTCGGGCGTCCTTTTGCTGCTGCTTTCCGTCATCCTCTGTCTTGCCGTCTTCGTCTCCGCCGAGCTCACCTCCGCGACCATCCTCGAGACCATGCTCGACCGCCCCGACGACGAGGTGGTGGACGAGCGCGGACGTCCGAGTTTCCTCTTTGCCGTCACCGCCGAGGGGAACGTCACGGTGATGCCCGCCTATGCGGACAGGCTCAACATCTACGGCGACAATGCGGACGAGATCATCCGCTCCGCCGTGGCGCAGGGGGACGGCAAATTCTCCGTCGACGGGATGTACTTCCGCGTGCGCTCGCAGGAGGGTCCCATGGGCACGCAGGTCTTTGCCGTCATCGACCGCACCTCTGACAGACAGAACCTGGTGACCGTCGCCTCTTTGGTCGTGCTCATCTACATCACTTCCCTGCTCGTCGCGGTGCTCTTCTTCTATCTCTATTCCTCTTACGCGCTCGCCCCCGTTGCGGAATCCATGCAGAAGCAGCGCGACCTCATCGCCAACGCTTCGCACGAATTGAAGACCCCGCTCACCGTCATCGCCACCAACCTCGCGGTGATGAAATCGGAGCCGCAGTCTACCATCGAGGAGAACGCCAAGTGGATGGACGCCATCGAGGCGCAGATCAAGCGTATGAACGGGCTCATCGTCAGCATGCTGCAGCTCTCCAAGATGGAGAACGCGCCCTTGAACCCCGTGGACGTCGACCTCAGCGAAGTGACGGAGGGCGCCTGCCTCGGCTTTGACGCGCTGTGCTTCGAGAAGGGGCTCAGACTCGTCACCAGGATCGCGCCCGGCATCCATGTGATGGGCGACCGCGACGCTCTCGAACGCATGATCGCGAGCCTCATCGACAACGCCACCAAATATTGCGGCGAGCACGGCAAGATCGGGCTCCGCCTCACCGCGGACAGCAAACGCGCCCGTCTCTCGGTGATGAACACGGGCGAGGCGGTCTCGGAAGAGGACGCGAAGCACGTCTTTGACCGCTTCTATCGCTCGGACGGCGCGCGCCGCAACCCCGACGGCAACAGCTTCGGGCTGGGTCTCGCCATCGTCAAAGCGACGGTGACCGCACACGGCGGCACCATCAACTGCTGCGGCATAGAGGGCAAGGGCACGGTGTTCAACATCACTCTCCCTCTCGCAAAGACCTCCGCACGCAAGACGGAACAAAAGGGCGCCACCCCCGTCAACGACTCCGAAGACGAACTGCGCTCATGCACGGGCGAAGCCCTCTTCCTCACCTCAGACGACGCGCCCTCCGACGACGCTCCCGGCGACGAGGATTGACCCCACCTTTTGCCGACAACGGCGCCCCGCGCCGCCCCCTCTCCGACGCCCGCGAAGGTGCGGAAAACCGCCCGTTTTTTCACACCGGTTTAATGTTAATGAAAAGCGTTTAATGTTAATGAAAGTTTTCATCTCCGCTGTTTAGTAGGATTTTAAGGCATAAATTACAAATTTATGAAATTTTCTGTAAGAAAAATTTTTATTTTATTTTTGTTTAATAATGCCGTTTTACAGTATAGACAAAGAGAGCGATCTCTTCCCCACATACTTGCACTTCCTCTGCTGCCCGTGCAAGCCCAAAAGCGAACTTCCCCATTCTATGCTGATTTCTTAAGCCCTTATAATACTCCGGCAGAGGACCAAAGACACTCGCAAGGTTGCCCTATCGAAATGCTTCGGCGGCAACCCGGAAACGCGGGTGTTTTTGATTTATACCCCACCGAAAATGCTTTCGGCGGGGACCCCGGAGAATACCCCACATAAAATCCTTACGGATTTTCCGCGGGGGCCCCGAGATATACCCTATCTCAAAATTATAGATTTTGCGACGGGGCCCGGACTTTTACCCCACAAAACATGCGTTTCAGATTCGCTTCACGCGCGCCGTAAACGCAAAGCCGCCGCACTCACGCGCAAGCGCGGCGGAGGTCTGCGAAATTTTCGATATATTTCACACGCATTCGTTTGACACGGGAGTTTCCTTTGCTGTAATATTTGGTAAATCCGATTGAACAGAATGCGGAAAACCGCAAAAAGGGCTTGTTATGAAAGAAGGAAATTACACCGAGGAACTGCAAGGCAGACTTGACGTGGACAAATGGCTGGAATCCGAACGCGAGGAGCGCGATCTGTGCGGAAGCTACGGTTATTGCGCCTACTGCGACAAAACGGAGGAATTCCCCTGCGCGAACGCATACGTCCGCATGACGGAGCGCGAACGCGACACGGAACAGCAGGAAGCTCTCGCAGCCGCCGACGTCGCCGGAGAAGAGGCGGCGACCGTCACCGCGCTCGGAAAGATGGTGGACATCGAGGACGTGAAGCGCAGAAAGGCGGCGCGTAAAAGCCTGAGTTTCGCGGAAAAATACGCCCTTTCGGACGAGATCGTGAAAGAGCGTTACGCCGTGCTGAAAGCGGCGCTCACCACCACTCCCAAGGGCACGCCCAAGATCAAGAGCCGCATCTCCCGCCAATGCGACACCTACCGCAGGAACGGTGACATCGTGGCGAAGATCACCATCATAGGCGGATCGCTGCGCATAAATCTCCCCCTCGATCCCGACGCGCCGGAATTCAACGACGGCAAAATGCCCCACACCGCGACGGGACACAAGAAGGTGTACGCCGAAGTCCCCTTCCAGTTCAAGGTGAACAGCAAACTCGCCTTAAAGCGCGCGCTCAGACTCATCGAGCTTGTGAAGTAAAAACAAACTTATTCCACACAAAATACGGTGTTTATCACCGAATTTTAGATGATAAACATCACATTTCGCAACAATAAAGCTGCAGCATTTGCCGCGGCTTTCATTTTATACCGTTTTTGAGATTGCGAATGTGATAATAGAAATTGCCCTTTTTCATGTCCGTCCGCTCCAACGCTTCGCGGAGAGTTATCCTCTTTGCGATGTAATCTTCCGCAGCGGCGACGACCTCGGCGGAGTATACCCTGCGCGGTCTGCCGAAGCGCACTCCTCTCGCCTTTGCGCAGCGTATGCCCTCCGCCTGCCGTGCGCGCATGTTTTCTCTCTTGTTCTCCGCCACGAACGACAGCACCTGCATTACCACGTCTGATATGAATCTGCCGACAAGACCGCCGTCCTTCGAGCGCGTGTCCAGGACGGGCATGTCCAGCACGAGGATATCCGCGCCCTTTTTCTCGGTGATCGCCCTCCACTCTTCGATGATCATTTCATAGTTTCTGCCCAGTCTGTCGATGGACTTGATGACGAGAAGATCGCCGCGGCGGAGCCGCGCGAACATCCTTTTGTCGCTGCTGCGGTCGAAATTCCTGCCGCTCTTTTTGTCGCAGAAGATACGGGGCTTCTCCACCCCGAAAGCGGCGAATGCCTCGATTTGCCTGTCAAGATTCTGGTCGCGCGCGGAAACCCGCGCATAAGCGTAAACGTTCATTGCCCTTCTCCTTGCGCCCGGACAAGACGGTACGGAGCGGTCCGCGCCGTTTTGTCACGGCATTGTTTTGCAATCTCGGACGGGAAAGACAATGTCCGCGTTCCGCATTTACAAAAATTGCAGGAAAAGCAGGCTTTTCCTCACCGTCTTTTTATTGCATTTTCTATATACGCGTGTTATATTAAAAGCGGCAAAAAAATCCGGATCACGATGAAAAAATCGTTGCAGGAAAAGTCTGCCTAAACTGACCTTGAGGAGGGTATATCAATGAAAAGGGCAACACTCGCCGTTTTCGTGCTGCTGCTTGTGCTGACGGGCGTATTCTGCCTTGCCGCATGCAACGACGGCGCGGAGACTCACACTCACACGCTCGTACACCGCGACGCAGTCGCCGCGACGTGCACGTCACCGGGCAACGAACAGTACTGGGAGTGCTCGGAGTGCGGAAAACTGTTCTCGGACGAAGCGGGGACGACGGAGATCGCGTCCGCCGTGACCGCACCGCTCGGACACGATTTCGCGGACGGCGTATGCACACGCTGCGGAGAAAAGGACTACGACACGCAGATCGGACCGCTCACCCGCGCGGAATTCGAAAAGGCGCTGGACATCGCCGCTCTGCCGAACTTCACAGTAACGGACAAGGACCCGGACGGGACGGTCAACTTCATATACAAATTCGTCACCACTGAGGAATACGACGTTGCCTACTACTCCGAACCTGGCGCAGGCGAGGACTACTTCTTCCTGCAAGACAAGAGCACGGGCGTGACCACGCAATACGCCTACGACCGCGACGAGAGCAAATGGACTTCGGAGCCTACTAAGAAGACAGTGGCTTCCATCAAGACGGGGTTTGTTTACGCGGACAATTCGAGCCTGTCGATGGACGTTGCGGGAGCGTATCCGACGGCGACGTTCGACGGGACCAAATACATCCTCCCCGACTGCTACCGCTATCACACTCTGGACTGGGAGCGCGATGTGGAAGTGACCTTCGACAGCGATAAGCGGCTCGCCTCGCTGCGCACCGTCATCGGCGATTTCTCCACACCCTACTGCTTCTCGGACTACGGCACGACGGAAGTCACCCTCCCCGACTTCGAGGCGCAGGCGACATGGGGATTCGTATTCTCGGAGGACGATCTCGGCCTCGTTACGGCGTACTTCAACCCGGATGACCCGATCTGCGGGGCTTACGCTCCCGACAGGATCTACGTCCCGGCGGAATGGAACGGCAAGCCCGTGTCGGTCGTCAACATAAGCAGCGTGTACGACTCGACTTATATATCTCTCAAAGGTCTGGACGCGCTGGAGCAACTGGCCATAAACTATGCGTCCTCTCTCGATACGCTGGAACTGCCCCTCATCACCGAAGAGATATTCCTTTATCTGGACGGCGTCGACGCGCTCAGGACGGTGACGTATCCCGGCACCAAGGCGCAATGGACGGCGGCGGGGCTGGACGACGAATTCGACGGCTACCGCGGTCTCACCGTCGAGTTCGGCACGCATACATTCGGAGAGTGGCAGTCCGAGAGCGAAGCGGACTGCGAAAACGCGGGGCTCATGACGCGCCAATGCTCCGACTGCGGCAAGGTCGAGGAACAGATCATTCCCGCAAAAGGACACTCTTTCGGCGACTGGCAGACCGTCACTCCCGTCACATGCACCGCGGACGGGCTGGACGAGCGCGTCTGTCAGGCGTGTGGCTACAAAGAGGAAAGGACGGTCACGGCAAGCGGACACGCCTTCGGCGAGTGGACGGTCCTGTCCGCCGCGACATGCGTGGACGACGGAGAAGAGAGCCGCACCTGCTCCGTCTGCGGCACGGAAGAAAAGCGCGTTATCCCCGCAACAGGCATACACTCCTACTCCGAGGAATGGATCACCTCTCCCGAAACGCACTGGCATGAGTGTACCGTGTGCGGCGCGACTGCAGACAAGAGCGCGCACGAGCTTGCGGACGGGAATGAATGCTCTGTGTGCGGTTACATGCGCATGGAATTCACCCTTAACGGCAACGGGACATTATACATGCTGACAAAGGTCAACTTCACCGCGGAAAGGATCGAAATTCCCGCAACATACAAAGGACTTCCCGTGACGTCAATAGGCGACTCGGTGTTCGAGGGTCACGCCGAGCTCGTCACCATCGTCATTCCGGAGGGAATCGTCAAAATCGGCAAGAGAGCGTTCGCCGACTGCACCGGGCTGACGGGACTTGCTCTGCCCGACTCGGTGAGAACCATCGGCGACCGCGCTTTTATTAACTGCTCCTCCATTACCGAACTCGATCTGGTCGGCATAAACAGCTTAGGTGAATACGTGTTCGCGGGATGCAAATCGCTGCACACCGTGCACGTCGATATTTACGGTTGGCTGATAGGAACATTCAGCGGATGCAGCGCGCTGAAAAACGTGACGATAGAACAAGGCAATCTGATCGGTATCCACGAAGCCACATTTACGGGCTGCGACGAGCTTAAGGAGATAACGTTCAACGGCACGAAAGCAGAGTGGCTGAAGCTCAGCGTCGAAGGATATTGGACGGACCACTACATAATCGTCAACTGCACGGACGCATCTTTTGTCGTAAACTAGCTCGGGCACATATCTGTGTGACGTATTATGCGCAATAAAAGCCGTTTATGAGAGCAAAACGCGGTGCTAAACACCGCGTTTTGTGTTCTCACATGAGAAAGACGGAGCGGAACGCTGTCAAAAGCGTACCCGGGGCGGACAGCCCCGTCAGATCTCCACGAGTTCCTCCTTGTGGTCGGTAAAGACGGAGAAGTGCGTGAAACCTATGCCGCGCAGCATGGCGCAGGTCTTTTCGTAGTCCTTGCACAGTTCCGCATGGTGGGAGTCCGAACCGAAGGAAAGTTTCCTGCCGCCGTACTCGTAATATTTGCGCAAAATCTCTTCCGTGGGGAAGAGCGTGGTATGGGTGTTGACTTCGAGCGCCTTGCCGCGTTCGATTATGCCTTTGAGTATCGCGTCGAATTTGTCCGGGAAGTCCGCGTACTCCAACACCTTTTTCTTGTAGGGCGCATTGCGCGTGACGTAACCGATGTGCGCCACGATGTCGTATTCGTACGGCGCGTCCAGACTCGCAAGGACGAGGTCGAGATAGTCGCCGTACATCCGCCGCCGCGATTTGAAGAAGAAAGCGTTGGGAAAATAGACGTCCCAGCCGTTCACGAAATGCACGGAGTTGACGACGACGTCGAAGCGCATTCTGTCAAACAGTTCGACGTACTTTTCCTGCACCTGCGGTTCGGGCGAAAACCCCGCCTCTATGCCGAAACGGAATTTGAGAGTGCCGCCCCTCTTCACGAGAGCTTCCGCATTCTCCTCCCACTCCGCCTTGTACGCGTCGAGGTCGATGTGCTTCCACGGTATGGGCGAGCGGTTGTGACCGAATTTCAGGTCGTAATCGAGGTGGTCGGTGGTGGCGAGGTAGTAAAGCCCCTTCGCCTTCGCCTCAGCGACGATGTCGCGGACGGGATCCTTGCCGTCCGAGGAAAATCTGGTGTGGACGTGCGAGTCGACGAGAGTCATTCCAGCACCGCCTTTATCCTTCTCACGCCCGCGGAGGAACTCTGCTCCTTCACGATGCGGAACTTGCCGAGCTCGGCGGTGTTCGCCGCGTGCGGGCCGCCGCAGATCTCCTTGCTGTGCCCGATGGTGTACACCTTGACGACCTCGCCGTAGCGGTCGCCGAAGACGCCCACCGCGCCCTGCGCCTTTGCCTCATCGACCGTCATCTCCTCGCACACGACGGGGGATGCGGAAGCGATCTCGCCGTTGACGACGTCCTCGACAGCCTTGATCTCCTCCGCGGTGAGCGGACGAGGGAAGTTGAAGTCGAAGCGCAGCCTCTCGGGAGTGATGTTGCTGCCGCGCTGAGAGATGCCCTCGTCGCCGAGCACCTTTTTCAGAGCGTAGTTGAGAAGATGCGTCGCGCTGTGCAGCCTCGCGGTCTGCTCGCCGCCGTCGGCGAGACCGCCCTTGAACTTCTGCTCCGCGCCCGCCTTTGACTTCTCCTGATGCTCCTTGAAAGCCTTTTCGTAGCCCGCGCGGTCGAGAGTGTAGCCGCGCTCCTTCGCCAGCTCCTCCGTCATCTCGATGGGGAAGCCGAAGGTGTCGTAGAGGCGGAACGCCGTCTTGCCGGGGAAGGTGCCCACGGGGATGTGGGTGAGGATCTTGTCAAACTCTTTGAGCCCCTGCTCTATTGTCTTTGCGAACTTGTTCTTCTCGGTCTCGAGCTCCTCGGCGATGCGGGCTCTGCCCTCTTCGAGGTTGGGATAGACCGCGCCGTACTTGTCCACGAACATCATCGCGAGCTCGCCGATGGCTTCGAACTCCACGCCCAGCACGCGGCAGTAGCGCATGGCGCGGCGGATGAGACGGCGCAGCACGTAGCCCTGATCCACATTGGAGGGGGAGACGGGCTTGACGTCGCCGATGAGGAAGGTCGCCGTCCTCGTGTGATCGGCGATGATGCGCATCGCGACGGTGCTCTCCTCCTCTTCACCGTGCTTTTTGCCGGAGAGCTCCTCGAGCCTCTTTATCGCAAAATCGAAGACGTCCGTCTCATAGACGGAGGCGTAGCCGTTCAGGGTGACGAGGGTGCGTTCAAGCCCCATGCCCGTGTCCACGTTGCGGTGCTCCATGGGCGAGAGCCTGCCCTCCGCGTCCTTGTAATACTGCATGAAGACATTGTTCCAGATCTCGAGATACTTGCCGCAGTCGCACGCGGGAGTGCAATCCTCCCCGCACTTCGGCTTGCCGGTGTCCAGGAATATCTCGGTGTCCGGTCCGCAGGGTCCCGTCTGACCCGCGGGTCCCCACCAGTTGTTCTTCTTGGGCAGGAAAAAGACGTTCTCTGCGGGCAGCCCCAGACTCTTCCAGATCGCCGCGCTCTCGTCGTCGCGGGGGCAGTCCTCGTCCCCGCCGAACACGCTGACCGCCAGCCTCTCCTTGGGGATGCCCAGCACCTCGGTCAGGAACTCGAAACTCCAGGAGATGGACTCGCGCTTGAAATAGTCGCCGAGAGACCAGTTGCCCAGCATCTCGAAAAAGGTGCAATGAGACGCGTCGCCCACCTCGTCGATGTCCCCCGTCCTCACGCAGATCTGCACGTCCGTGAGCCGCTTGCCCGCGGGGTGCTTCTCGCCGAGAAGGTACGGGACAAGGGGATGCATCCCCGCCGTGGTGAAGAGCACGGTGGGGTCGTTCTCCGGGACGAGAGAGGCGGTGGGGATGACCGCATGCCCCCTCTCACGGAAGAAGTCGAGATAGGCTTTGCGAAGTTGATCGGAATTGAGTTTCTTCATATTTGTCACGTTTATCCGTTGTTTTTGTCTGTTGAAGTGCCTGCTCTGTCAGTCTACGCTCACGTCGCGCGTCGGGATGCCGAGAGCCGACAGGGTCTTGCAGAACTCGTGCTCCAGCTCCGTCTCGCGGATGGAACGGGTGAATGCAAGCGTGGTCTCCCCTCCCGTCGTCACCGCGCCGACGTTGACTTTGGCGCGCTTTGAGACGTTGAGGTTGAAGAGCACGCGCTCCATCCCGCACCCTTCGGGCATCCGCACTCTGCCCACGTTGCTGAAAATGAGCGTCTGGCGGGATTTCAAGAAGAAGCGCCCTATCCTCGCGCCGAGGATCTTGAGCCAGAGCGGCGAGATGCGGAGGATGAGAGATCTCTCCGTGCGCACGGTGGTGGCAAAGAACTTCTCCATCTCCTCCTTGGTCGCCTTCTCCTTGAGCTGTTTCGCCGCGGAACGGACATAGTCCGCCGCCTCGCGGCACTCGCGGGGCTTGAACTCCAGCCTCACGAAGTTGACAAAGTTGCGCAGCGTCTCGGAGGGGAACATCCCTCTGAGGTTGACGGGCACCATGATGACCACCGAGCGCCTGCCGCCCGACAGCTTCTCGATGGAATAAGCCAGCGCGCCGCAAAGCAGCGAGGTGAAGGACGCGCCCTCCTCTTTCGCTCTTTCCGCAACGAGCGCCGCGTCCGCCGCGCGGTAGCTGCCCGCATATCCGTCCTCGGCGATGGTGCCGGGGAGAAGCAGCGGCATATCCCCCATCAGTCCTTTGAGGTCGATGTCTCCGAAACGGATGGGACGGTAGTAGCGGTAGAAGGCGTCCTCCGCCTCCTCTTCCTTCGGGGGCTCGGTGATGTCGATGACGCCGTCGTGCCCTTCGACGGGCGCGCCCAAGAGCACCGCATATCTCCACACGAGCGCTTTCAGGAACTCCAGCGCCGCCATGCCGTCGCACACGGCGTGGAAGACGTCGAACTCGATGATCCGTCCCGCCTTGCTTATCCTAAAAAGATAGCCCCCCGTCTCCTTCGGGTCTATGGGAGCAAGCAGCCTGCCCGTGGACGGGAACACCTTCACGGGGGCATCGTTTTCCTCGAAATAGTACCACGCATAGCCGCGGCGCAGGCGCACCTTGAAGGTGGGGAAACGCAGGAGGACGTCCTCGGCGGCACGGCGCAGCGTCTCGGCGTCCACTTCCCTCTCCATCACCGCGGAAAGCCTGAAAAGGCTCTGCGCACGCTTGGTGGAGATGATGGGATAAAACTGCGCCGAAACGTCCAACCTGTATCTTTTGAGCTGCCTCTTTTCCACTTATCCTCCCTCGCGCGCGTCCGTACGCGAAATGATATTGTCAAATCATTGTATTCTTTTTGCCGTCCGTTGTCAATCGTATGCGCCCGCCCCGCACGAAGGCGCTCTCCGAGGGATGTCGGAGCGGTATGCCAGACCGGAATATTGGCGTGCGGAATATCCCGCCCCGTCCCCGCATAACTTTTAGCGCACGACCGCAATAAGGAGAGACCATGCCCGACAACGCACAAAAACCCGCCGCAAAAGCCCACTCGCTGCAACTTTCGGAACACCGCCTGCTCACCGTCACGGGGGTGAAAGCGGTGCCGACCTTCACCGACAAGCTCATCACCGTCGAGCTCGAGGGCGAGACCCTCTCCGTCACGGGACACGACCTCGTCGTCAAGGGGCTGGACCTCGAGACGGGGCGCTTCTCCGCCGCGGGATGGGTCACTTCCATGCGTTATTCCACCGCGCCCGACCCCTCATCTTTCTTAAAGCGCATCTTCAAATGACCGCGGGAGCGTCATGGACTGCACAGCTCGCCGCCGCCCTCATCGCGGCGGCATTCGGCGTCGCGGCGTCCCCTCTCACCCTGCTCTATAAGGTGAGCGCCCGCCCCGTCACCCGCATCGCGGCGGACTTCGTCGCGACGGTGGGGATCGCCCTTCTCTTTCTCCTCTCTGCGGAGACGGGCGCCGAAGGCAGACTCACCCTCTACTGTGCCGCGTGCTATCTCGTCGCCCTCGCGTTCGCGGGCAAAGGCGTGACGAGAGCGGCGAAGACGTTGTGGAACGGGGTGAAAGAAAAATGCCCGCGCTTGGCAAAATTCTGCACACGCGGGCTGAACGCCGGGACGAAAATCGAAAGCGGGGACGAAGCGACCGCGGGCGGGACTCTGCCCGCGGTGGACGACGGCGGCATCGCGGACGCGCGCGCCTTCAGGAAGAGAGGCGGCACTCCAACTCCTTCTTCATCGCGGTATAATCGGCGGCGAGCTGGAAGACATAGCGCTGTCTCTCCTCGTGAGAAAGGTGCGCGATGAGTTCCTCATCCGCAAGCTGGCGGATGGGATTGACCACCTCTTCTCCTCTGTCGAGGAGCTCTTTCAGGCGTATGTAGATGCGCCGCTGAGCGGGGCTTGCGCCTCGGGGAAGGGAACGGGCGAGCTCGCGGTCGTAGGCGCCCGCGCGAAGTCTGCTCTTCGCCTCGCGCGCAAGGTCTCGGATGATGCAATCGGGATGTCTGACGTTTGCCATAGCTGCCTCCGCGCACCAATATAGCACCGCGCGGAGCCCGTTCGGAGCTCACCGACAAAAGCAGTCCGAAACGCCCAAAATTTGCAAGAAAGCGACACTTTTCGCCCGCGAATGTCGAAACGGAAAGCGGTGCCTATCCGCCGCGCGCCATCCGCGACGCGCGTTTCACCCTCTCACCTGCCGCAACGAGGGGCTTGAAGAGCGCGCCCACCACCGCAAGGTTGGAAGCTATGTGGACAAGGTCGAAGGTGAGACCGCGCACGTAGTACGCCACCCAATAAGCCCCGAGGTCGAGACCGGGGAACCCCACCGCGACGTATAGAGTGTCGCAGCACGCCGAAAGCACGCCGAAGAACGCGGACATCACCGCCGCCGTGACCGCGGCGACGATCGCGCTCCGCTTCCTTGACAGTATGAGGCAGGAGAGCGCGGCGAGCAGGGGCCAATAGACGAAATAGAGGATGACCCAGCTCCCTACGCCGTAGATGGCGACTTCCACCGCACAGAAGACGAGGACGGCGGGGAAGACGTACGCCGCGCCGAACACGGCGGCGTACACCGTGATGAGCAGGGTCACCACCTCCACGTTCGGGATGAAAGAGAGCGCGAATTTTAGCGCGGTGAGCAGAGCCGCCATCACGGCGACCTTCACCACATACTCGGCGGCAAGGCGCATCCGCCTCCTTTTCCGCGGCGGAGGCGGAACTTCGGGGAGCATCCCCTCCGAGTCTTCCGTCACCGCGGTTCTTTCATCAAAACGAGGTTCAGACATCGTTTATGAGCGATAAACTGCCGATATTGTCAGAATGACATCACCGTCACGAGATAGGTCGCTCCGTCGCGGAGAGGGAGAGAGGACACCCCGACCGAGGCGGAGAAATAGGTCTTGCCATCCCTTTCGAGGTCGTAGCCCGGGGTGTAGAGGGTGATGTCGTCGATGTCGTGATAGAACATGATATACTCCCCTGCCGCCGCGTCTTCCGCGAGGTCGCCTATGCGCGTGGCGTAGAAGCCCGTCGCGCTCGTGCTGCCCTCGAGGGCGAGACCGTTCTCCTCGCAATACTCCTTCAGAAGGTCGTAGAGGAAGGGGGCGTCCGTCGTCACGCTCACCGCGTCGGCGTCGCCGAGGATGATGCTGACCGTCACTTCTTCGGTGTTGCCGCCCTTTTCGTTGCAGGCGGCGAGCGCAAACGCGAACGCGCCGACGAGCAGGAGCGCCGCGGCTGCGAGGCAGAGCCTTTTTGCAAGTGTGTGTTTCATGAAAAAACCTCCCGTTTCCCGCGGAAGGCAAGCGCAAAAAACGCCGTCGTCTCCCGCCGAAACAACTGCTTATACACTCTCGGGCCGGTCTCCTGACTTCGGTCGGCATATGCCGCGGCGCCTTCTCCCTGCCGGGGCAGGAATGGCGGGATCCGTTTCAACCTTACAGTAGCGGGGGCTGTGCGGGACTTTCACCCGACTTCCCGATCATCGGCTTTCGCCGCACCCGAGGCAATATAATATTAGCAGACCCGCGCCCTTTTTGCAACGCCGAAGCCACTAAAAAAATAAATTTCGATTGCCGTTGACTTTGCAGACATATCCATTTATAATGTAATCGTATAATATCCCGATAAGGAGAAAGTTATGTACACCAGATGTCCAAGCTGCAGAGCCGAGATTTGTTTCCAGGTTCCCGACAACGCGGCGAACCTGCCCGACGGCTACAAGCATAAGATCAAGTGTCCCAACTGCGGCGTCAAGATCGCGGTCAGGTTGCCCAACCGCGACGCCATAGCTGCCCCGCAGCCCACTTTCATGCCGCAGAACCCCAACGCTTTCCCCGCGGAACCCGTCCACACCGCTCCGGTCGAAACCGCGCCCGTGGACGAGAAAGCGGCAAAGAGGCAGGCTCGCGCAGCCGCTGCGGCGAACAGGAAATCCGGCAGATCCAGGAACGTGATGATCTTCATCTTCGCGGCGCTTCTGCTCGTGTGTTCCCTGCTCGGTCACTTCTTTGCCGACCAGGGCGGCGCCACGATGGAAGACATCATGGGCGACATCATGGGCGAAACGGGCTCTTCCGAGGAGCTCACTGCGGGCGACTTCCTCTCCGCGCTCTCCGCTTTTGACGGCGTCGGCATGCTCGAGGACATTGCGGGCGATGAGATGACCGCGGAATACATCAAAGCCATCTTCGAAGAGAATGTCGCAGACGGGCTCGTGACCGTGCTCCCCATCATCTTCTTCCTCGGGACGCTCCTCACCGCAGCGCTCGCGCTCGTCGGCTTCATCGTGAAGAAGTATCCCCGCCTGATCCATCTCATCCTGGCGCTCGGGCTGCTCGCGGTGTCCGCGTGCATCCTCTTCCAGCCCTTCCTCCTCTCCAATGCAGGGGAGCTGGAGCTCGACCTGGCGCAATACTTCATGGAGACCGTCATCGGCGACATGAACTTCCTGCTCCTCGCCCCCGCAGCCATCGGCGTGCTGCACACCCTCTTCGCCCTCATCTTCCTGAAGAGCTTGAAGAAAAAGCAGGCGTGACCCCCGCCCAAAAACCTCAAACCACACAAAAACGCTCCGCCACCGCGGAGCGTTTCCTTTCCCTTCCCCTCACTCTCCTTGCCCGTCCTCACCCTCTCCCCATGCCATCTCCTCCCGGCCCCGCGCAGAAACACGAGATAATGTGCGAAAATCGTTTGACAAAATATTATGCGGGTGCTATCATTTTTAAGCATTCACCGCGGGGGTGTAGCTCAGTTGGTAGAGCGCTTGATTTGCATTCAAG
>UMHM01019250.1_pt1 | contig 18811 bp, 16 predicted proteins | sample 1965501 | NCBI WGS metagenome assembly UMHM01 (sample SAMEA4836095, study PRJEB28245) | human gut metagenome | biome: gut microbiome; material: fecal sample | place: Denmark | collected 2008
TTTTATTAAGCTGAAACTTCTTTATCCGTTACAGCCCCTTTTTCTTGTTCAAAAAAAGACTTGGAATTTATCCAAGCCTTATTGAGCATTCATCTTTTGACGATATAAGTTACGACGATCTAGAGCTGTTAAACCTTTTTTACGGATACGAATTGCATCTGGTGTAACCTCTACTAATTCATCATCGTTGATCCATTCTAGAGCTTCTTCCAAAGAGAAAATTTTTGGTGGAGTTAGAAGCATAGCTTCATCACGTCCACTTGAACGGATGGCAGTTAATTTCTTGTTCTTTAATGGGTTTACATCTAGATCGATGTTTTTAGAACTTTGACCAATGATCATACCTTCATAAACCGGAGTTTGTGGAGAAATGAATAATTGACCACGTTCTTGAAGATTCCACAATGCATAAGTCATAGCTTCACCAGTTTCAGTTGAAATCATAGCACCTTCCATACGTTGTGCAATTTCACCTTTATATGGTTCATAACCACTAATACGACGTACTAATGTTCCTTCACCATGTGTATCATTGATAAATTCAGAACGGAAACCTAATAATCCACGAGTAGGTGCTGTATAGACGATTTTAACATATCCATTTTCTTCAGACATATCTTGCATAACACCTTTACGAAGGTTTAATTTGTTGATGATCGTTCCTGAATATTCTTCTGGAGCTAAACATACAACTTCTTCGATTGGTTCTACTTTGTGTCCGTTTTCATCTTTGTGTAGGATAACCTCTGGCTTAGATACAGCTAGTTCATATCCTTCACGACGCATATTTTCAATCAATACAGAAATATGCAATTCACCACGGCCACTTACCTTGAAGCAATCGGCTGAATCTGTTGGTTCAACCTTAAGACCTACGTTAACCTCTAATTCTTTTTCAAGTCTTTCCTTTAAGTTACGGCTTGTTACATACTTACCACTTTGTCCGGCAAATGGACTTGAATTAACGTGGAAGTTCATTGATAGAGTTGGCTCTTCAATTTCAATGTGTTCCATTGGTTCAATGTGATCGGCTGTACAGATTGTATCACCAATACTGATATCTGGCATACCTGCAATAACTACGATATCACCTGAATGTGCTTCAGGAACACTTGTTCTAGATAGTCCTTTATATACGAATAATTTTGATAAGCTTTCTTTGGCATTTAACCCAGATTGGTTACAACGAATATATTGTTGTCCTTGTTTTAAAACACCTGAATATAGACGTCCAATTCCTAAACGTCCAATGTATTCATCATATGCCAAGGCAGATACCTGCATTTGAAGTGGTTCTTCATCCATATCTGGATATACATCACAGTGTTTTAGGATTGTATCGAATAGTGGATCGATATTGTCGCTTGGTGTTTTAAGATCATATTGAACACGTCCTTCTCTAGCTACACCATATAGGATAGGGAAGTCTAATTGTTCATCGTTGGCATTCAAGTCTAAGAATAATTCATAAACTTCATCTACAACTTCTTCAGCTCTTTGATCTTTTTTATCGATTTTGTTGATTAATAGAATTGGTTTTAAACCAATTTCCAAAGCCTTTGATAATACGAAACGAGTCTGAGGCATTGGACCTTCACTAGCATCAACTAATAAGATAACTGTATCTACGGTACGGATAATACGTTCAACTTCACTTGAGAAATCGGCGTGGCCTGGCGTATCTACAATATTAATTTTTACACCGTTATGAATAACGGAACAGTTCTTAGAATAAATCGTAATTCCACGTTCACGTTCTAGATCATTTGAATCCATGATACAATTCACAACTTCTTCGTTATCACGGAAAACATCACTTTGTCTTAAAAACGCATCAACTAACGTACTTTTACCGGCATCAACGTGGGCGATAACGGCAATATTAAGAATTTTTTCTTTATTGGACATGATGTCACTCTCTTTCTTGTCAAAAACAGTACAATTATAAAGCAAGAAGCCTTAAAACTCAATAAAATGTGGTATAATAAAACAAAAATTTTATGAAAGGGGTCTCACTATGCAGGTTCAATATATAAAAGAGTATTCAAATTGTTTAGATCGCGACATGGAATATAAAATATATGGACAGGGCGGAAAACTATGTCTAGCTATTCCGAGTCAAAATGGTCGTTTTTTTGAATGGGAAGATCGTGGCATGATTCATGAAATGTCTAAATGGATCGAAGATAATAAATTGACTGTTATTACGTGTGACACAATTGACACAGAGACATGGTCTTATCCTTATAATACAAAGGTTCGTATGTTGAAACATGAATTGTGGTTTGAATATATCCTTTCAGAATTGATTCCTAGTGTGCAAAAAAAGATGGATAATCAAGATAAGTGGATGGTCACAGGCGCAAGTCTAGGGGCAACGCATGCTGCAAATCTTATTTTTCGTTTTCCAGAACAATTCGATACATTACTTGCTCTATCTGGAATTTATGATACGGAATTATTCTATGGAGATTACCATGATGAAAATACATACCATAATAATCCGTGTGCATATTTAAAAAATATGCCGTTGGATCATCCATATATGGAATTGTATAAACAATCTAAGTTCATTTTATGCGTAGGTCAAGGCAATTGGGAACAAGAATGCGTAGAATCCTTGAAACAATTTAGTTCGATTCTTTATGATAAACAAATTGATGCGTGGTGTGATTTCTGGGGTTATGATGTGTATCATGACTGGCCTTGGTGGAAGGTGCAACTACAGTATTTCATGGAACAAATATTTAAGGAGTCGTAAGTATGATAAACAAAGTAAAAACAATTAAAAATGAATTGATTTCACAAATGAACATGAAAGTTAAGGGGAATATTTATCATTGGACTCAAATTAATTTTGCGTTTAATTCCAACAAAATAGAGGGTTCGAGACTATCGAAGGATCAAACTGAACAAATATTTGAAACAAATAATATGTTTATTGAACCTAAAGATAAAGAATTAGTTCCTTTAGATGATGCACTAGAAGCACGAAATCATTTTCGGTTGTTTGATTATATGTTAAAAACTGTGGATGAACCTTTGTCAAAAGAAATGATGATTCAAATGAATATGATTTTGAAAAGAGGTACGTCTTATGAGGATAATCCAGCATATAATGTAGGTGGTTTTAAAGTAAGGGAAAATGGGATTGGAATGATAAATCTTTTTAAAACGACAAAACCAGCTGATGTTGAAACGGAATTAGATGCTTTGTTGGAAAAGTTTCAAAATAAAGGGGTTCTATCATTTGAAGATATTGTAGAATTTCATGTTTGTTTTGAAAGAATACATCCGTTTGGAGATGGAAATGGACGTACTGGACGAATGATTATGTTTAAACAATGTCTACAGAATAGTCATATTCCATTTGTACTATTAGATCGAGATCGTGCATTTTATCTGCGTGGCTTAAAAGAATGGGATTTTGAAAGAAATTATTTAATTGATACTCTTTTAACGCAACAAGATGTTTATGCATCTGTTTGCGTACAATTTGATATATTTAAAGGTTTTGGTCAAAAAGAGTTGTCAAAAAATAAGATTGTTGATGAAAACGAACAATATGTTTTGCTTGAAATAGATGAAGGAATGTATCAACTTGTAGCGGATGATCAAGTCATTGGTGAAACTGAAAAGAATACTATTAAAGATGCATTAGAGTCAATCAAAAGTCAAAAAGTCAAATTGGATTTTTAAAGGAGTAACGTGTTAGATGATGTTATGTTCTAGCCATTTATTCGATTTAAAACGAGCTAAGAAGATAAATGACCGGATTGTCCAATCGGCACCCATACCAATCCATACAGCTAAAGGTCCCATATGAAAAGTATGAACTAAAAAGATGGTAACTACAACTTGACATATCCACATAGATAGTGGGATGTGATCATACTAAATTTTACATCGCCAGCGGCTTTTAAGCCGTAGGATGGAAGGAAGTATGGGGTCCAGAAAATCATCTTATAAGTGAAAACAATGCGTGTTAGCCAAATGGCTAGCTTTGTGTTTTCTGGCTCCATTTCAGCAAGACTTGTGATTTGTTTGATTGGAAAGAGAATCGTTGCACAACATATAAAGCAGGCTATCCATGCATATTTTGTGAGAAAAATTGTATAGTGTCTAGCTTGTTTGTGTGCTTTAGCACCGACACATTTTCCTACGACGCTCATCATACCTAGACCCATATCAATGCTTACTTGACAGGCAAAGCTTTCAAGCATGGCAACCATGGCTTGTGAGGCAATAGCCGTTGTTCCCATTGTGGATACAGTGGAGTGAAAGACCAGTTTTCCAAATTGGAACATCCCGTTTTCGATGCCGATTGGAATACCAATCTTTAAAATTTGTTTAATGCCCTGAAATTCTGGATGAATGCTTAGGTAGTAATCAATATATAAATCTTGTTTGGGCTGTTTTAAAAGAATCAGGATAATAATGGCACTGATGATTCTAGATAATAGTGTGGATATGGCTGTTCCAGCTACGCCTAAATTTAGGGTAACGATGAAAAAGATATTTCCAAGTATGTTTAGAATGTTAGAACCAAACGCAATGGCTATGGGAAGTCTTGAATTTTGACTTGTTCGAAAGCTTGCGGCACCCGCATTATATAGAGCAATGAAGGGATAGAATAGGGTTGTGATGAACAGGTGGCTTAATGCATTGTCCATCACGCTTTTTTCTACGGATCCAAAGATCAAGATTAATAGTGGTTTTCTGAATAGAATGCATGGCAGGGTAATCAGTATGGAAATAAGGGTTACGGAAAAAATCAATTGTTTCAAGGCTTGGTTGGATCTTAAGTACTAGGCGCAGATGATGGCGCTTTTAGTTGCCGTGTCGGTAAATATATTGATAATCAAAATATTGAATGAATCGACAAGGGAAATAGCGGTCGAACTTATGTTGGTGACCATAATGGTGTCAACAGATCCCATAAGGGCATTTAAAACTTGTTCGAACATTAACGGAATTAATAATCTTCGTAATTGTTCTTTGGTATACATAATCAAAACTCCTAAAAAAATAAAAAGATATCTTTCGATATCTTAACCTACAAGTACAACATCTCGGATGTTTGGCACTTCTTCAAGTAATAAATCTTTGATTCCACTTGAAAAGTCTTCACTAGCCATCATACATCCTTGGCATGCACCTTTAAAAGATACATATACAACATTGAATTCATCAATTCCAAGCAATTCAATGTCGCCTCCATCATGCTGAATGTATGGGCGAATCTTATCTAAGCAATCATTTACGCTTTTACTATCTACTACAGTATCCATAATAACACTCCTAACTTACAAAAATAGTGGACATAAAATTAAAGGGACAATAAGTCCAACCACGAAGCCTCCAATGACTTCTACAAACTTATGGCCAAGAACATTTTTTAATTTCTCTTGGTAGATGGGATCGTCAAAACGAAGTCCCGTCATTTCTCGAAGATCTTTGACTAATTGCTGCGTTAATTCAATATTTTTACCTGAGTAGTAACGTACGTGGCATGCATCATACATTACGATAAAGGAAAAAATACAAGTTACGGCAAATATGGCGGAGTCAAAACCTTCCTGCATACCTATTGATAAGGATAGGGCAGTCACCGTTGAACTGTGGCTACTTGGAAATCCACCGCTTGCGATGACCCAATGTAAGTCCCATTTGCCAGTTCTATAATAATATACGACCGTTTTTCCTACTTGTGCAAGTACATTGCTTAAAAGTGCAGTGACAAGAGGAAATAATGACGATGGTATCATAAAATTCACTCTCCTAACGAAAAGTATTATAACACACATTGCAAATTCATGATATAATCATGTTTAGAGATAGCAATGGAGGGAAATTAAAAATGATGCAATTAGATTTAAATCATGCTTTCTTAAAAGAAGATGTAAAGGCTTATCAAGAACAAGTAAATGCAGTTGATGAAACTTTACGTAATGGTACATGCAAAGGAAATGATTTTATTGGATGGCTTAACTGGGCCAATAACTATGATAAAGATGAATTTGCACGTGTTAAAGAAGTAGCTGCTAAAGTACGTGAAAATTCAGAAGTATTTATTGTGTGTGGTATCGGTGGATCTTATTTAGGTGCTCGTGCTGCCATTGAAATGATCAACGGTTTGTATGCAGATAAGAAACCAGAAATTATTTATATGGGAAATACCTTCTCATCTACTTATATTGCACAGGTTATGAACTATATTAAGGATAAAGAAGTAACTGTAAACGTTATTTCTAAGTCTGGAACAACTACAGAAACAGCTTTAGCATTCCGTATTTTAAAACAATTTATGGAAGAAAAATATGGTGAAGAAGCTAAAAAACGTATTATTGCCACTACAGATAAGGCAAGAGGAACTTTAAAGGCTTTAGCTGATAAAGAAGGATACGAAACATTCGTTATTCCTGATGATATTGGTGGACGTTTCTCTGTTATTACTCCAGTTGGATTGTTACCAATTGCAGTAGCCGGAATTGATGTAGATGCTTTGATGAAAGGTTTACATGATGGTATGGGTGAATATGGTGATGCGGATCTAGATAAAAACCCTGCATATCGTTATGCAGTTGCACGTCGTATTATGCAAAACCAAGGATATAATGTTGAATTGATGGTTAACTATGAGCCTCAAATGCAAATGGTTGCTGAATGGTGGAAACAATTATTTGGAGAAAGTGAAGGAAAAGATGGAAAGGGTATTTTACCAGATTCAGTTTGCTTCTCTACAGATTTACACTCATTAGGACAATTTGTTCAAGAGGGAACAAAATTATTATTTGAAACAAACTTATATGTTGAAAATCCAACATTAGATGTAACATTCCCTAATGATGAAGCAAATGAAGATGGAATGAATTATTTGGCAGGTAAGAGTGTTGACTGGGCTAACAAAATGGCTGCAAAAGGAACTTTACAAGCTCATGAAGAAACTGGTGGAGTACCAAATATCTTGTTAACAATGCCAGGTATGACTGCTTATGATTTTGGTAATATGTGCATGTTCTACTTTAAGGCTATTGCAATGACTACATTAATGAATGGATCAAATCCTTTCAACCAGCCTGGTGTTGAAGTTTATAAAAAGAATATGTTCAAATTATTAGGAAAAGAATAATAATGAAAATTGAGATGTAAGCAAGTGTTTACGTCTCTTTTTTATACGCTTACAAATTAGATGCGACTAACCTCTATAATGAATTTAACCTTTAAAATTTGACACGAAGCTCGTATAATAAACTATGGTATTGAATATCTATAAAGGAGGAAATATTAAATGCCTAGAGCAAAACAGTCTATGGATGGAAATACGGCTGCGGCTCACGTTGCGTATGCTTTTACAGACGTTGCTGCAATTTACCCTATTACACCATCTAGTCCAATGGCAGACTCTATTGACCAATGGTCTGCAGCTGGACAAAAAAATATTTTTGGAAATCAAGTAGTTGTAAGTGAACTACAATCAGAAGCAGGTGCTGCTGGTGCGGTTCACGGATCATTAGCTGCTGGTGCATTGACTAATACATTCACTGCATCTCAAGGTTTATTATTGATGATTCCAAACATGTACAAGATCGCTGCTGAACAATTACCATGTGTTTTCGATGTTTCTGCACGTACAGTTGCAACTCACGCATTGAACATCTTTGGTGATCACTCAGACGTTTATGCTTGTCGTCAAACTGGTTTCGCTATGTTATGTGAAACTAACCCACAAGAAGTTATGGACTTATCTCCAGTAGCTCACTTAGCTGCTTTAGAAGGAAAAGTACCATTCATTAACTTCTTTGATGGATTCCGTACTTCTCACGAAATTCAAAAAATCGAAAAATGGGACTACGAAGATTTAAAAGAAATGTGTCCAATGGAAGCTGTTGAAGAATTCCGTAAACACGCTTTAAATCCAGAACGTCCAACTATGCGTGGATCTCACGAAAATGGAGATATTTTCTTCCAACACCGTGAAGCTTGTAACACTGCATATGATGAATTACCTGCTGTAGTAGAAAAATACATGGGTAAAATCAATGAAAAATTAGGAACAAACTATGACTTGTTCAACTACTATGGAGATCCAGAAGCTGATCGTGTAATCATTGCTATGGGTTCTATCAATGACGTTGCTGAAGAAGTTATTGACTACTTAACTGCAAAAGGAGAAAAAGTTGGTTTAGTTAAGGTTCGTTTATATCGTCCTTGGTCAAGCAAACACTTATTAAAAGTTCTTCCTAAGACAGCTAAGAAAGTTGCAGTACTTGACCGTACTAAAGAACCAGGTGCTCTAGCAGACCCATTATACTTAGACGTAGCTACAACACTTCGTGAAGCAGGATTAAATGACATCACTCTTTGCGGTGGACGTTATGGTTTAGGATCTAAGGATACTCCACCTTCAAGTGTATTTGCTGTTTACACTGAATTGTTAAAAGACGAACCAAAACCTCGTTTTACAATTGGTATCGTGGATGACGTTACAAACTTATCATTGCCAGAAGTTAAACCAGCTCCTAACACTTCAACTCCAGGAACTGTTGAATGTAAATTCTGGGGTCTTGGAGGAGACGGTACTGTAGGTGCTAATAAGAACTCTACTAAGATCATCGGTGACCACACTGACAAATACATTCAGGCTTACTTCCAATATGACTCTAAGAAAACAGGTGGTATCACAATTTCTCACTTGCGTTTTGGAGACAAACCAATTCGTAGCCCATACTACATTAACCAGGCTGACTTCGTAGCATGTCACAACCCTTCATATGTAGTAAATGGATACAAGATGGTTCAAGACGTTAAACCTGGTGGTGTATTCATGATCAACTGCCAATGGTCAGACGAAGAATTAGACAAACACATGCCTGCTGAATCAAAAAAATATATCGCAGACAACAATATTCAATTGTACACAATCAATGCCATCGATAAAGCTATCGAAATCGGTATGGGTAAACGTACAAACACAATCTTACAATCAGCATTCTTCAAATTAGCTAACATTATGCCAATTGATGAAGCCGTAGATTACATGAAAGCAGCTGCTAAGAAATCTTACTCTAAGAAGGGTGATGCAGTTGTAGAAATGAACTACAAAGCTATCGATGCTGGTGTAGGTGCAACTCACAAAGTTGAAATTCCTGCATCTTGGGCTAACCCAGAAGCTGATGCACCAAAACCTGAATTATCAGGACGTCCTGCAACAGTTAAGATGGTTAAAGATATCATGGAACCAGTTAACAAAATGGATGGAGATTCATTACCTGTATCTGCATTTACTGGTAACATCGATGGTCAATGGGAAACTGGTGCTAGTGCTTACGAAAAACGTGGTACAGCTGTTACAGTTCCTGAATGGGATGCTGAAAAATGTATTCAATGTAACCAATGTGCATTCGTATGTTCTCACGCTACAATTCGTCCATTCTTATTGAGCGAAGAAGAAGTGAAGGCTGCTCCTGCACAAATCAAATTAGCTGATGTTAAACCAAAAGCTACAGAATTTAAATATACAATGAGCGTATCTCCATTAGATTGTATGGGATGTGGTGAATGTATCACTGTATGTCCAACTCAAGCTATTAAGATGGTACCTCAAGAATCTCAAGCTGAACAACAACCAGTATTCGATTACTTAGTAGCTAACGTTTCTAAGAAAGATTCTGGATTCGCTGATGATACTGTTAAGGGTTCTCAATACAACCAACCATTGTTAGAGTTCTCAGGATCATGTGCTGGATGTGCTGAAACATCTTATGCTCGTTTAATTACTCAATTATTCGGTGAACACATGTATGTATCAAATGCAACTGGATGTTCTTCAATCTGGGGTGGCCCAGCATCTGTATCTCCATATACAGTAAATAAAGACAGCTTACAAGGACCAGCATGGGCTAACTCATTGTTCGAAGACAATGCTGAACACGGATTCGGTATGCAATTAGGACAAAAAGTATTACGTGAACAAGCTATCGAAAAATTAGGTGCTATGAACGAAAGCGAAAAAGCAACTCCTGAATTCAAGGCTGCATTCGATAAGTTCATGGAAACTAAAGAAAATACTCGTACTAACACAGAAGCAACAAAAGCATTATTAGTTGAAGTAGAGAAAGCTGCTGAAGCTGGATGCCCAGATGCTAAAGCTGTATTAGAAAAGAAAGAATACTTAGCTAAGAAATCTGTTTGGATCTTCGGTGGAGACGGATGGGCTTATGATATCGGATTCGGTGGATTAGACCACGTCCTTGCATCAGGTGAAAACGTAAACGTTATGGTATTCGATACAGAAATGTATTCAAACACTGGTGGACAGGCTTCAAAAGCATCTAACATCGGTGAAGTTTGTCAGTTCGCTGCTGCTGGTAAAGAAATGAAGAAAAAATCTTTAGCAGAAATCGCAATGAGCTACGGATACGTTTATGTAGCACAAATCGCTCTTGGAGCAAACCCTGCACAAGCAGTTAAATGTATTGCTGAAGCAGAAGCTTATCCAGGACCATCTTTAATCATCGGTTATGCACCATGTGAATTACACGGTATTGCTAAGGGTGGAATGAACCACTGTCAAGATGAAATGAAGAAAGCTGTTAAGTCTGGATACTGGAACTTATTCTCATTTGATCCAGCTAAGAAAGAAGCAGGAAAGAACCCATTCACATTAACTTCTAAAGAAGGAGATGGAACTTACCAAGACTTCTTACACAACGAATCTCGTTACACTCGTTTAGTTAAACCATTCCCTGAAAGAGCAGAAAAATTATTTGCTAAGTCAGAAGAAGTAGCTAAAGAACGTTACGAACACTTACAACGTTTAGTAGAACTTTACAAGTAAGAAAATAAATGAAGAAGCTGATTAATTTCGGCTTCTTTTTTTTGTGAAATATTTTTAAATATCACTATAATAGTTTTAAGAGGTGTTTAATTATGGAAAAAGGAAAATTAAATCGAATTACAGATGTAGAAGGTGTGTTGGTAGGACATAAAACAATTAGTTCAGGAACTCATCAAACGGGTGTGACATTTATTCGTACGGCTGAAGATGTGTTTCACAATAAATTAGCCTGTGGATGTAGTATTTTAAATGGTTTTGGAAAGACGACAGGATTACCACAAATCATGGAACTAGGTACTTTGGAAAGCTATATTTGTTTGACAAATACATTAAATGTAGGTGTTGTTCAACAAGCTTTAGTCGATATCATGGTTAAAGAAAATGAAGATTTAACGAGTGTTAACGTTGTTGTTGGAGAATGCAATGATGGCTATTTAAATGCGATTCGTGATTGTGTTGTTACTAAAGAAGATGTTTATGATGCCTATAAGGATTGTAAGAAGGACTTTGAATTCGGCAGTGTAGGAGCTGGACGAGGTATGTCTTGTTTTGAAATGTCGGGTGGTATTGGATCAAGTTCAAGAAAATTTGAAATTGATGGAAATTCGTACACTTTAGGTGTGCTTGTACTATCAAATTTTGGCTTAAGAGAACAATATTTGTTGGACAAAGTGGAAAGTAATGTTTTACCTTTAGAACAAGAAAAAGGTTCGATCATGATGATTATCGCAACAGATGCTCCATTAAGCGATCGTCAGCTTCATAGAGTTTGTAACAGAATGCCAGTCGGTTTAGCTTTAACAGGGTCCCATATGGGCAATGGTTCAGGTGATATTGCGATTGCGTTTAGTACAGCCAATCGTTTTGGGGGTGAAGAGATTCATTCACTTAAACAAATCAATGACAATAAGATCAATGTCGTATTTGATGCTGCTATTGAAGCTTGTAAGGAAGCTGTTTATGTATCATTAACTGAAAATGAAGAGGTAATAGGACAGTCGGGACATATTCGTAAATGTTTAAATCAAGTGAAGATTTCGTAGTGAAATCTTCTTTTTTATGTTATATTTTTTTTGGTGATTATATGAAGAAATTAATGTTTGACTGTGATGATACACTCTATGATTTATCTTGGCCATTTCGCAAATGTATGGAAGAATTCCTTTCGGATATAGATGTGGATCTAAATTCTTTTTATGCCGATTATCGTAAATTTGGAGATCTGATTTTTAATCAGCTTCAACAAGGAAAGATCACAATTGATGAATCTGGTGTATATCGTATTGAAAAGGCTTGTGAAAAGTATGGGATTGAACTAAGTCATGAAAAAGCTGTAGAATTTCAGTCTCGATATAAATATTATCAACATCATATTGAAATGGATGCGCCATTTATTGATTATTTCTCGAATTGTGAAGATGAACTAGCAATCCTTACGAACGGAGAGGATGCCCATCAAAGAATGAAATTAGAGGTGCTTCATGTCTTTGATTATTTTAAACCATCTCATGTCTTTACAAGCGGACAATTGGGTGTCGCAAAACCGGATGTAAATGCATTTAAGAAATGTATGGAATTCATGAATGAAGATATTCATGAATGGTATTATGTAGGTGATAATTACATCAATGATATGCAGGGGGCAAAAAGTGCTGGAATGAAGACCATTCATTTTAATCGTCATCATCAGGCAAGTGGACCTTGTGCAGATTATGTTGTATATAGTGCCAAAGAATTGGTTGAATTGATAAAAAAAGATTAGACAGATTATCTAACCGAATTATTAAATACATGAATGAACTATATCAAGTACTTCTTGAAGAATGTTTTGTGGACATTCTTCTTTTTTTGTGGCTTTTCTCACTTTTAAATCTAATGTTTTTACATGTTCGCATAAAATACATCCCGTGGTCATTGTATTAGAATCTAGCTTTACATGTGTTGGAAAATTTTTTGTGTTATTTGTTATTGGGCAAACAATGAAAAGACCCATGATTTTGTTGTAATCATTATTAGAAATAACTAAGCATGGACGTTTTTCTGCTTGTTCGTGCCCCTTAGTAGGATCAAGGTCTATATATACGATATCGCCTTGTTTAAAAGACATTAAATTTCCTCCTTACCGACAATTTCATCAGACCAAATTTCTTTTTGTTCAGTCGGTCCGTCATAATTTGCGAATCTTTCAGCTAATGTTAATTTTTTTTCTTTTTTGGGTACAAGAACAATTGTTTCATTTTGAACTGTCATTTGAAGTTCATCTCCAGCTTTTAAAGATAGAAGTTTCATCACTGCCATAGGTAATCTAATCCCTTGTCCGTTTCCCCATTTTGCAATTTTTAAACTATTTTGAGTCATGATGTTTGTCTCCTTTCATTGATGTCTGTCTCTATAATAAGTATATACAATGTATAAACAATAAGTAGATGTCTAAAATATAAATATAGTGATGATTTTAGGGTTAGGCATCTAATCTCATTTGTGGTAAAATAATTCTGTATGTTTTGATAAGGAGTAATTATGTTTATAACAACAATTCATTCTATTGATTCATTAGAAAAACTAAAAAGGGCAAAGGCCGATGCTGTAATTATTGGCGTTGATCATTATTCAATTCGATCAAGTATTACGGTACAGAAAGAGGATTTAAAGCTTTGGAAAAAGAAATGTAAAAAGCTGGGCCTAAAATTATATATCAACTTTTTAAGACTTTGTATGGATGAAGATCTATCTGGTGTACGTGAATACTTCTCTATTTTTAAAGAACTTGATGTAGATGGTATCTATTATGCGGATGAAGGCCTATATTATGAGGCAAAACAATTGGGAATTGAATCAAAATTGATTTATCAGCCAGAAACATTAGTGGCTTCAAGTGCCGATGTAGATTTCTATATGTCATTAGGAATTCAGTCTGTATCTTTAGCACATGAGTTGAGTCTTGAAGAAGTGGTAAGTATCGGAAAGCACAATCCGGATATTGAAATCTTAGTGCATGGGTATTTCTCAATTCTATATTCGAGAAGACCATTGGTGACTAACTATTTAGAGGCTGTGAACAAACCGGTTTGTTCACTACCATGTCATTATGATTTGATTGAACAAACACGCGAGCAGCGTATGCCAATTGTACAAGATGAAACAGGTACACATATCTTTAGTGAAATGCCTATCAACTCTTTACAAGAGATGTGGGATTTTACGGATGTTGGAATGCACCGCTTCCGTATTGATTCTTTATTCTTTGATGACGATTGGACTGTAGAAATCTTAGATTTATATAATCTAGCGTTACAAGGGATTAAAATCGCGGATGATGAATCCACAAATCGTTGGTATCTAGAGCAAACAATTAAGAAAAAGGAGGAGCAAGTAAATGAATAAGATTGAATTATTAGCTCCTGCTGGAAATTTAGAAAAGGCAAAGATTGCGATTTTATATGGTGCAGATGCCGTATATATTGGTGGAAAGCAGTTTAGTTTACGTTCTCGCGCAAGTAACTTTTCCATTGATGAAATTGCTGAATTAGTTCAGTTTGCGAATGCACATAATTCTCATGTGCATGTAACTGTCAATATGCTTCCGCATGAATCGGATCTTGATGGAATTGAAGACTATTTAAAAACGTTGGATTCGATTGGTGTACATGCGATTATCGTGGCAAGCCCATCGATTATGATGTTGGCTAAAAAGCTTGGATGTAAATTTGAAGTGCATGTATCAACGCAGCATTCTTCTACAAATTCAAGTGCTGCAAGATTCTGGAAAGAAAAGGGTATGGACCGTGTTGTGTTGGCTAGAGAATGTCAAATGGATGATATTCGTTCGATTTGTGAAGAGAATATTTTACCAATTGAAGTCTTTATTCATGGAGGCATGTGTATTTCATTTTCAGGCCGTTGTGTATTGAGTAATCATATGACGCTTCGTGATGCGAATCGTGGTGGATGTGCACAAAGCTGTCGTTGGAAATATCATCTTATGGATGGCGAAACAGAATTGAGTGATCCGACAAATTTATTCTCGATGTCTTCAAAAGATTTGCAGGCCGTAGATTATATTGAGGATTTTATCCATATGGGCGTAGCCTCATTGAAGATTGAGGGGCGTATGAAGAGTGCTTATTATTTAGCTACAGTTGTATCGAGCTATCGTATGTTGATTGACTATATATATGAGCATGGGCATGCGGACGATAAAATTATTGAGCGTGTGAAAAAAGAAATCGCAAAGGCCGAAAATCGACCGACAGGACCGGGCTTCTATAATGGTCTTCCTGGATATAAGGTGCAGTTGTATCAAGATCATGATGAAACAGTGACGCAGGAATATGTGGCCATTGTGCAGGATTATGATGCTGAAAGTCAAATTGCGACTTTACAGGTGAAGAATCATTTTATGCCAAATCAAGATTTAGAAATATTTGGTCCACACATTCCAAGTACAATCGTACATGTAGAAGATGTGTATGATAGTGAAGAGAATGTGTTAGAGGTATGTAATAAGCCAATGCAGATTGTGCATACAAAATGGTCTGGGCCTATTGAAAAAGATGCAATGATTCGTAAAATTAGATAGTGGAAGAGGTAAGTGAGATGAAATTAAGTCAGAGTTTCTTTTATACATTAAGAGAAAATGCGAAAGATGAAGATAGCGTATCAAGTAATTTATTGGTACGTGCAGGAATGATTAAAAAATGTTCAAACGGAATCTATATGATCATGCCTATGGGAAAGAAGGTTCTTTCTAAAGTTGAAAATATTATTCGTGAAGAAATGGATGCGAAAGATGCACAGGAATTATTGATGCCAGCATTGATTCCAGAAGATGTGTATGTACAATCAGGTCGTCGTGAAGCATTTGGTTCGAATATGTTCTCATTGAGTGATCGCTATAACAAACGCTATGTTTTGGGGCCAACTCATGAAGAATTGTTTGCGGTAGCGAGTAGTATGGATGGAAAATCTTATAAGGATTTCCCTTATAACTTATATCAGATTCAAACAAAATATCGTGATGAAACACGTCCTCGTTATGGATTGATTCGTGTTCGTGAATTTATCATGAAGGATGCCTATACATTTGATGTGGATGAAGCTGGTTTGGATGTTGCCTACAACAAAATGTATGATGCATACTGCCGTATCATGGATCGCTTAGGCTTGGAATATAAGATTGTTAAAGCGGATACTGGAGCTATGGGTGGTTTATTATCAGAAGAATATCAGGCTCTATCAAGTATTGGTGAAGACGTTGTTGTTGGATGTGAAGGCTGTGACTATTCTAGTAATCTAGAAATCACAGAAGTAGTAGACACAATGGAAGATTCTTGTGAAGAAGAATTAGCTATGGAAGTTGTTGATACGCCAAACGCAAAAACAATTGAAGAGGTAGCTGCTTTCTTTGGTAAAAAGGAAAGTGATTTTGTCAAAACATTATTATATAACGTAGATGGTAAAGTAATCGCATTCTGTATTCCTGGTGATCGTGAATTAAATGAAACGAAGGCATTGAAATTATTAGGCGCAAATGAAATGGAATTGGCTAGCTTTGAACAAGTAGAACAAGTGACACATGCTCGTGTTGGCTTTGCAGGACCTGTTGGCATTGATTGTCCAGTATATATGGATCGTCAAATCAAACATATGAAAAACTTCATTGTAGGTGCTAACCAATCGGATCGTCACATTAAGAATGTGAACTGTAAAGATTTTGAACCTGTAGAAGTAGCCGATCTTTGTCAGGTTAAAGAAGGGGATATTTGTCCAAAGTGTGGTAAGAAGTTAACTTTCCAACATGGTATTGAAGTAGGTAATTTATTTAAACTAGGAACTAAATATTCTAAGAGCATGAATCTTTACTATACAGATGCAAATAACCAGTTACAACCTGTTTGGATGGGAAGCTATGGTATTGGTCTAGAAAGATGCATGGCAGCGGTTGCAGATCAGCACCATGATGATTTTGGTATTAAATGGCCAGTGGAAATCGCACCATTTAGACTTGCGATTGTTCCAGTATCATTAAAAGATGAAGAACAAATTAAGATTGCCAATGATCTATATGAATATTGTAAAGAACACAAATTCGAGGTTATTTTGGATGATCGTAATGAGCGTCCAGGTGTAAAGTTTAAAGATATGGAATTGATTGGTATTCCTTATCGTATTACAGTAGGTCGTGGTGTTAAGGAAGGCAAGCTTGAATGGACAGATCGTTATACTGGTGAAAAGAGCGAAATTGCGATTGAAGATGTATATTCTGAAATCGAAAAAGTTTTTGCTATGTAAACGCTTGTACGCAAAATATATACATTTTTGTCGATATTCATTTACTTTCATACAATTTTCATGTATGATGTCTCATAGTTAAAGGAGTGTAATTATGCAAAATAAAATTGAAATTTTTAACAATCAGGTTATTATTAACTACAATTTGGCGTATCCAAAAAGTCGTGAGGTTTTATTAAAGTCTCATACATTCGCAAAATTCGTGCAATATTTTATTGAATATCAGGAAACTGATAATATTGAAATGTATGATTATTTAACTAAAAATAAAGAATTAAGTTCAAAAGAAGCAGCTTATGATTTCTGTCATTTCTTACGTTTATTGTCAATTTTTACTTGCGAAGAATTAAAAGATGAATATTATCTTTCAAATAAAGTTGCAACTTTAGGTGTTATTGAAGAAATGTATCGTACTTGGCGTTCTTTACAACGTTTTGGATATATGAAGAGCGATAATTCAACGGATTTTGGTATTAATACATTAGTTGCTTTTGATTCAGCAGCCAATGATTTATTACTTCGTACTTATCGTTTGTTCGAAGAAAAATTAATGGGACGTCCAAACCTAGTTTATCGTCAGGTTCAAGCTGGTACAAATGCATGTTTCTCTATTCATACTTTAGATAAGGTATGGTCTGATGAATATGCTGCATTACAAGATATTCCGATGATCGATACAGTTATGTTAAGAACTCCAATGATTTTGCATCCAAAATCAAGTAAACGTACTGGTATGTTTACTGAAGTGGATACACAGCCTATGACATATTTTAATAAGGGACAATCAAATTGGTTCTGTTATCCTTGTAAGGTTGGAGCGTTATTATGTTTCGTATACTTCAACTCAAAATATATGTCTAGTGCATTAAGTATGGCTAACTTATTTGAACTAGCTACAAAAGAAGAGAGTGCTCAAAAACCAGATTTAGTTGTTATTTTTGGTAACGATGATGGAAATGATGCAACAAACTTCTATTATGATGATGCCAATGATATTTGGGTAGGATGTATCAGTGACAATCCTCGTATTGAATACTTTGGTTATTTAAAGAAAATGTGCTTAACATTACACAACTTGGCACAAATGAAAAAAGGTTGGTTGCCAATCCATGGTGCTTTTGTAAACATCTATTTAAAGGATGGAACAAAGAAAGGTATCATGTTGATGGGTGATAGTGGTGCTGGTAAATCTGAGTCTATTGAAGCATTGAAGGCTGCTGCTGGAGATATGATTCGTGAAGTTGAAGTTGTATTCGATGATATGGGTACAATTCACTTAGAGGATGGTGTGCCATATGGTCAAGGAACTGAAATTGGTGCCTTCATTCGTTTAGATGACTTGGATCCAGGAACTCCATATCGTGACATGGACCGTTCAATTTTTATGGCTCCAGAAAACCCAAATGCTCGTATGATTCAGCCAGCGGCTCCATATCGTGTTGTTGTTCACAACCATAAGATTGATTTATTTGCGTATGCAAACAACTACACAAATGAATTTGGTTTAAAGAAATTAACTGTAAAAGAAGTAAAGGATACTTGTAAGTTAGGTAAACGTATGGCTTTGGGTACAACACAAGAGGTTGGTATTTCTACAACTTACTTCGCAAATCCATTTGGTCCTATGCAAAAACAAGAACTTTGTGAACCGATCATCGATACAATGTTCCAGGCTCTAGA
>UMHM01059675.1_pt1 | contig 18708 bp, 29 predicted proteins | sample 1965501 | NCBI WGS metagenome assembly UMHM01 (sample SAMEA4836095, study PRJEB28245) | human gut metagenome | biome: gut microbiome; material: fecal sample | place: Denmark | collected 2008
AGCTCGTCCGCAGGGAACTCATCATTATCCCGCAGTCTGAGAAGATTCTGGAATACTACAGCTGCACCTATGCCTGCGACAAGTGTGAGAAGGATACCGGCTTTGCCCATATCATTACCACCAGAACGCCGCCTCCTCTTATGAAGCACTCTCTGGCATCTCCCTCTACTGTGGCAGATGTTATGACGAAGAAGTATGTGGACGGAGTTCCTCTGGCCCGGCAGGAGAAGATCTGGGCGAGACAGGGAGTGGAGCTGAGCCGGGCCACCATGGCCAACTGGGTGATCCGGTGTGCCCAGAGCTGGCTGAAGCCGCTGTACAAGCATATGAAGCGGCAGCTTCTGGAACAATCCGTGATCCACGCGGATGAAACAGTGGTGCAGGTGCTGAAAGAGGACAACAAGCCTGCCGCCTCAGAATCCAGAATGTGGCTCTATGCCAGCGGAGAATACAGCAGCCAGCATATTCGCATCTTTGAGTACCAGCCTGACCGGAGCGGCAAACGCCCGGAGAGCTTTCTGAAAGGCTTTAGCGGATGCCTGATAACGGATGGCTACGCAGGATACAATCAGGTGCAGAAGGTGACCCACTGCGGCTGCTGGGCCCATGCCAGGCGAAAATGGCGGGAGGCCATGCCAGACGGCGCAACTGTGAAAACCAGCAAAGCCGCCGTAGGATTTCGGTATTGCACGAAGCTGTTCTCTCTGGAGAAGAAATACATATATGCCGATGTCAAGGCTCGGAAAGAGTACCGCCAGAATGTGGTTTTGCCCCTTCTGGAGGAGTATTTTGCATGGCTGAAATCGATCCACCCGGAAAAGGGCAGCAAGCTGGAGGATGCGGTACGGTATTCCCTGAACCAGAAACAGCAGCTTATGGCATTTCTGGACTATGGAGATGTCCCTATCTCCAATAATCTGGCTGAGAACGCGATCCGGCCCTTTGTGGTGGGAAGAAAGAATTGGCTGTTCTGCGACAGTGTCAAGGGCGCAGAATCCAGTGCCATTGTGTATTCGCTGGTGGAAACGGCCAAGGCCAACGGCATTGAGCCTTATGGGTATCTATTGCTGGTGCTGAGTATGCTGCCCTATCTGGGCAAATCTCCGACCCATGAGGAGCTGGAAAAGCTGATGCCCTGGCACCCGGCAGTCCGGCACCGGGAACATATACGGAAATGAACGAACGGCAGAGTCCCGCCAACGGGACTCTGCCGTAATTTTGTTCGGTCCGGGTGATTATTGTGCACTTACATTTCTCGTGTGCTACAGGTACGCTTTCAGCCTCTAACAGTTTTCGGTATATGTCCTGCGGCAACACAAAGCCACAGGGCATATCGCGCCATAATCCTTTATAGATAGAAAAAAAGCACCGCAAGCGGTGCTCCAAAAACGATTCAACGTTTTTATCCTTGTGCAGGTATTATATGCGAATCTCGCAAAAATGTCAATACCAACCTTGAACCATTTTTAAAATAATTTGGAACGTATTGGAAAGGGGAATATTCGCCTTATAATACTCGTCAAAATGTCTAAGAGCTCGCTCAAGAAAAGCTTCAAGTTCCTCGCGCCAGTGCACTTTCATTGTAGGAGCTGGTAGAATCTTCGAGTGCATAGAAAACAATGTGACTAGTTCTTTTAGTCGGTCATTCTGTATTTCGTTAGGCCCTTTATGATCGCTTTCATACTCAGAACTTGGAACAATTCTGCAAAAACGCTTTGCGACTCTGTCATTTATGTCAATGGTGTCCTCACGATTACGCAAAGCCAAATCATTAAGAACACAGTTACTGTGCCCAGCGGCATTTCGGAGTGACTTGACCTTCTTCATCATGTAATAATCATCTTTAAGGCTATCATCATCAAAATAATCCGCACAGAACTTCAAAAACGACAAAAAGCGGCCAAACGTAATCACTTCAAGGAAAACCCAAACGGGATACTCCTGACCAGCTGGAATGTGGGATAACATATCCCGGCAATAGATGCTACTCCTATTATTTTCGATTTCGCTAAGAAGCTTATTCCGCTCTTTGTCGTTCGCAGGGCCGCCAGTCTCCAGACTTACCAAATAGCTACGGAGTATCCTGTAACCATCGTCATTTTTGTTCTTCAGGGCATTAAGAAGCTTTACTTTTTCAAAATGCTCTATGTCGAGAGCCATTCCCAGAATCAGTCTTCGGAAAAGCATATCAATTATGGCAAGGTCTACTAAATATGCAAAGTCCAGATTTACATATTTTCCATTTTCGTCTTTGGGGAAATTTTTGCGATACGCGGTAAGCTTATAATAGTTGTTGTTTTTCTTAAGGTAGTTAATGGCAGCCTGCTCGTCCATACTGTGAGAAAATGCTACGCCCTTGCCTTTAAGTATTTCAACCAGTTCGTCGGGGCTCTTTAGTTCCTTTTTTGCGCCCATTTCCATAAAATCTCCCTTGCAGTGTTTATAGTTCATTATAACACGAAAGAAAGATTTTGTCGATATAGCAATAGTAGCACTTTAAAGGGCGGAGGATTGCTTTTATGCCGCGGTTCCGGTTTGCTCTGCTGGATGATCTCCTTTGCCGTGCCAATGTCGCCGGATTTGATGGCTTCGACGGCGGCGGGAATCTTGGCTTCTGGGATGTTCCGAATCGACCGGATTACCATCTTTGGAGCTTTTAACGCTCCAGACAACACCGCCCCCCGAAAACCAGGGGCAATCTTCTCTGCCGCATCAAGCCCGCGCCCAAACTCGACAGATTCTCTAACCGCGCTTTCGGTAATTCCTCGTTCCTTAGCAATCACCTTCCGCGCCTGAAATGTCTTTTTGTCCGAAGCTCCTTGGCGATTTTCGCCAAGGCCTGTTTTCAAATATTGATTTTCGTGGAATCCGTCAAGGATTCCGTGCGTTTTCAAGAGGGCGTCATGCTCTTCTTTGATTAAATAATCTCGCTGTTCCTTTGTGACATTCCGCCTCCCCAGCTGATTCCGGCACATCCAGGCGATAGCCGCCCAACACAGAAAGGCCGTCCCCGGAAGGACGGTCTTTCTGTGTTGCAATCTGGTGTTGTGCAGTGTCTACAGCCATTCCAGCGCCAACCTGTTTACACTCAGGCAAACGTTTGCCGGTTGTCTGCAGTCTGGCAGCGGGCAGGTAAAGCAGCTGGGGCTATATGGGCAGACGCCTGGTGCAGCCTCGTGGGCGGGCGTCACCGTTCTGCGTCCGGCTCTCGGCATCCTGTGCGGCCTGTGGCGCGTTCTGGCTGGGGTTTTGCTGGTGGATATGTCCGGATAGTCATGCGCACGGAACAGCGTCTCGGTCGCGCTCATTGGTCTGCACCTCCTTTCCGAAAAGCTCACGTTCCCGCTCGGTGGTCATGGTCACGCCGACCAGGGGAATCATACCAAACGGCGTGGGTACACAGGGATAGTATCTATCGTTTTCGTCGATGTGGCCGGTAGACCTGTTGGGTGCTTTTGCTTTCATGATAGTGCCTCCCTTCGATTCAAACGCTTATACGCAAGAGCACAACATTCTTCTGGTGTTTTTGTATTATCCTCCACGGATATTTTGAATGCTTCTAAGGCAACTTGGCATTGCTCGTCGGTCATATCTATAATAAGGCGGCGAACTTCTTGCCGTAAAGCTCTATTCATAGCACACCTCTTTCTTTCAGCGTTGCATAGACCTCGGCGCAATCTGCGTCGGATAACCGATCAAGCATTTCAAGAATCCGTTTACGCAAAGTCTCGATATCATCCTGCATCATGCTGTGCGGTATTTCCTTCTGCACGGCAACCTCAGACGAATAACTCATATTTCCTCCTTGTTTTATCGGCGGGAGGCTGGTACAATAAGCATACCAACCTCCCTGTGTTGGGTGGTGGTCAGGCTCTCTGTGTCGTGCTTTGGTCGGCGGTGACACAGGGGGCTTTTCTTTGTGCAATCATCGTATCTATATATTCCAGCAGCATCCGCCGTTCATCTGGCGTCAACCTCAGAACATCGGCCATTAGCGCTTCAGGCGGATAGCAGTCGCATTTCTCGCCGGGGTCAAGTGTTGCTCCGCAGATGGAGCAGGTGTGATAATAGGGCATGGTATATCTCCTTTCAATATAGTTCCTCGTAGAATCTCAATTCGCGGATTTTACCGCTGAAAAAATGGTTGATGTTGAAATCGCAATGCCGGTACTTGGTCGCAAAATGCTTGTCGATCAGAGGTGGGTAGCAAAACGGTTCAAGTTCTACGCAGGAGCCGCACTTGCTCGTTTCGCAGAGCCACGGCATTGCCCGGATGATCCGCACGATCTGGTCGGCCCGGATGGGTGGGTGCGGGTGCCCGGTGTGCTCCTCGTACCTCTCAAAGTAGTACCTGAACACGCTTAGCGCATCCTCAAGACTGTATCCCACATCGTCTGGAAAAACTCTTGCGGTGATATTGGCAAATTTGTCAAAATCGAATAACAGAAAAATCACTCCTTTCCGGAAGGTGGGTGTCGGCGTGTCGCCACTCCCTTATATATGAGCGCGTGTGAACACACACCCTTATATATCTTCTTCATCATCTCCATCTCCTTCTTCGTCTACTTCTCTAAGCCCCCTATAGCCCCCCTATAGCCCCTCTATAGAGGGGCTATCATTGTCCCCACCGCTCATTAGCACCTCGCTTCCCGTTTATAACGGATTCTTCGTAGTTTCGCATAGATTCGTCGATGCAAGGCCTCATTACGCAGAAAACGGTAAATGCTTGCGAAGATAGATCACCAGGGTTAATTTCTTCCCCGTCGAAGTATCGAAACGCAGCTTTGAGACCGGAGCCAACCTCTTCATTTGGAATTGATTCGATGGCTGCCCGCTGATGATACAGCATTTTCCACCAAGTGGCTCTTTTGGGTCTAGCCATTATTGTCTCAGTCCTCCTTTTCAATGATGTCCGTCACACTGACGTTCAATGCCGCAGCAAGCGCCCGCAGGGTCGGAACCTTTGCGCTGCCACCATTGCACAACCGGGATACTGTGTTCACAGATACGCCGGCCGCAGCAGCAAGCGCCTTGTAGGAATCAATCCCCTTGTCTGCCATAGCTGCCACAATCTTCTTGACACTGATTTTCACTTTTCTCTTGCACCTCCTTATAGTGTGTGGTATGATGTGTGTAACGACTTGTCGATGCAATTATATATCGATAACTCGATGTTGTCAATCGATAAGTCGATACTCCGACGTGTTTTGTCGTTTCTTACAATTTTGCGGTGGTGATTTTGTGTTTTATGATATTTTTGCTGAACTTTGTGAAGAGATGAACGTAACGCCTGCAATGGTACGGAAGGACTTAGGAATCAGTCAATCTACAATGGCTTCATGGAAATCAAGAGGTCTTAGTCCAAGTGCAGGCACACTGATCCAAATATCAGAGTATTTCGGAACAACCCCAGCGTACCTATTGGGGAATAGGTTGGCAAGATACCCTGACTGTGCGCCATCAAAGCACAAATCAATCACCGTCAACGTCACCCCAGATGCCGAATTTGCCGAACTCCAAAAGAAATTAGATAACGATACAATCACGCAAGAGGAACTTCGGCGGTACAAAGATATTTTGATTCAGGGTATCGATAACGCACATAAATACATTTCGGGTTATAAGAAACAATTGGGAAGTCTTATGGATATGCTTACAGAAGAAGGCCAGGAAAAGGCTGTAGAGCGTGTACAGGAACTGACAGAGATTCCCAGGTATCAGCGTCTACAGAGTTCTCACGAGAACAACGAATAAGAACATCTGCAAAGCATGAAGAAAGAGGTATAATATGTTCTACCATTTTGACGATGAAGCCAAAAACGAAGAAATGGTGACCTACAGTGAGCAAACATTTGAATCCATCAAGCATTATACAGACGATGGACAGGAGTTTTGGTATGCTCGTGAATTGAGCAAAGTGCTACAATATGCCGATTGGCGTAATTTCCAAAATGCTATTTTCAAAGCGATGGAGGCGTGCCAAAACAGCGGAAATGATATTGAGGATCATTTTGGTGAAACCACCAATATGATAAATTTAGGAAAAAGTGCAAAAAGGCGGGTCGAAGATTATGCACTTTCACGGTACGCCTGTTATCTCATTGTCATGAATGGCGATCCGAGCAAGGAAATCATAGCACTTGGACAAACCTACTTTGCGGTAAAGACCCGGCAGCAGGAGCTTGTAGAGGACTATGAACAACTTTCCGAGGATCAGAAGCGTCTTGCTATTCGCAACGAAATGAAACGCCATAACTCCGCCCTTGCCGATGCAGCTCATGACGCTGGTGTTATTGAGCCTATCGACTATGCAATTTTTCAGAACTATGGCTACATGGGCTTGTATAACGGCCTGAAGGCCGCCGATATTCGGCAGCGCAAAGGGCTGAAAAAGGGACAGGACATTCTTGACCACATGGGTAGCACGGAGCTTGCCGCAAATCTTTTCCGTGCCACACAGACAGAAGAAAAGCTGCGGAGAGATAAAGTTCGGGGGAAGCGCGCTGCAAATCAGACGCATTACGCAGTCGGCCAAAAGGTTCGCAAGACAATAGAAGAACTCGGAGGAACAATGCCAGAAGATCTTCCGACACCGGAAAAGAGTGTCAAGCAAATAGAAAGCGAACAAAAGAAAGCCCTTAAGCAGAAATAACACAGAAAACGCTTTGCCATGCAAGCCCACGCAGAAGCCCGTAGCGAGAGCGTGAACGGCTTCATCAACCGGGCAATCACCCGAGACTATGGAACGGGACAACGGCGCTCCTGCGGCTTCTGAGGGGCAAGGAGAAGGGTAACGTCACAACCATCTCACCGCCGGAAATTCAGCAGCGATTTTTCGCTGGTGGGGGACTGTCCAAAGCTGGGCTGTCCTCCACTTGTATATTTGATAGCCCACAGCACAGCTAAGAGACCGGGACTGCACAATTCCGTGCAGTCCCGGCTTTGTCATTCGTCCTCTTCTTCGTCCTCGATATAGGCCTCACGAGCTGCATCGACCATGTCATCGAGCAACCGGTCTTTGAGGATTTCAAAAATGTTCGTCATGTCTTCACCCCCTTACTGCCTCGTAAGCTTCCATACTCTGGCTGACCCACCGGCCTGCCGCGCTGCTGGGCTTGCCCAACGTGAAGTCTTTTCGCGCTGTCACCTGTGCGCTGCTGCGGATATCTCGGATATCTCCGAACAGTCCAGCAGCCGCCAACGCCGTCACAATGGCCTGTGCAAATTCCGGCCCCATCTCCGCAAACGCTTGTACCGCCGCCTGCTGGATAGTACTCAAGGGTGCTTCTACGTTCGTCCCGCTGGTTTGGTCGCCCAGCACTGCGAGGAACTCACGATTGGGCGGAATAACAGCACCTTGCGCCAAACGCGGAATCGTAACCTCAGAAATCGCTGGTATGTTAAAGCCAATGGTTCGCCCGCCAATTCCCGGAACCCAGTCAGGCACAGTGATACTGATTCTGTTGATCTGGCGGATCATCCAGTTCAGCGCCCGGATAATGACATTCAATGCGCTGCCAAACACACCTGCAATCGTAGTTGCAATGCCTTTCACGAACTGCATAAGGCCCTGCCACGCCTGCTTCCAGTTGGCGGAGAATAGCCCGTTCAGCAAGGTAATGATGCCGTTCAACATGTCTTTCAATCCGGCAAATGCAGCGCCCGCCACCTCTTTAATGAACGAAAAGCACCCGTTAAACACCGACTTGACAAATTCAATGAACCCACTGAGTTGGCCGCCCGTCACGTTGTTCAGCCATGTAAGTAGACTGTTGACGCCGCTTTGCACAAAATTGATGATGCCATATAGCAGGTTTTGCAGGCCTGTCATGAATTTAGTGACAGAGTTCAATACGCCGTCGAGGTTAAGGTTGAGGAAATTTACAACGAACTCAATGGCTCCCTGCACAATGCCTTTGATCCCCTCTAACGCCTGCCCAATTGGCGTACCCGCAAGATTGAATTTTTGAATGATCCAGTCGATAATATCGCCAAATCCTTCGCTTACAAACAGTAAGATATCAGAAATCAGGTCTTGGATGTGCCAGAAAAGATTGTTGATAGATTCCAGCATATCGCCCCAATTGCCAGTAAAGAAGTTTACGACAATGTCTTTTAGATCCTTGAAGATGTTCTTGATGTCCTGCCATATCTTTTGCAGCCGCTTGACGAGGTTATCAAAAATGGAAACATCAGCGTCAAGATCGGAGAAGTCAGGCGCGATACCTTCGCTGGTGTCAATGCCCAGGTCACCAGCTCCGCCGCCGGACAACTTGTTGTCGGAATTTGAAATCGTGGTCAGCTCGTCGAAGTCCGCCAAGCTGCCGGAAGCTTTTTCCGCTGCTTCGCCCACTCCCTCGATTGCCTCTTTCTGCGAATTTAAGGCCTTGTTTTGCGTATTCAGTGCTTTGGCGTTCTGCTTGGTCTGAGAAAAAGATTTTCCAAACAGCAACGAAATAAACTTTGCAACCGCCGTTACGATCTTTGCTAAAATGTTTACCAATGCAGTAAACACAGGCAAAAGCACCTCAATAATAGGCTGTGCAAGTGACAAAAGCGCACCTTTGAGTTTTGCAATAGACGCGGCAGCTTCCTTACTTTGGCTGATCGCTTGCCCCATGATGTCTTTAAGCGCCCGCAACGCTGCGGCAATAACAGAGAAAATCAGCGCACTTTTGGCGAGTGCCTTGATACGTACCCCTAATTTCTCCATAGCCGCAGACGCTTTTTTTGCCATGTCAGTCATGACATTTTGGCTCTTGCTGGCCTCGATGACTTGGCGGGCGTACTCAGCCGCCTCCTCTTTTGTGCGGTTCAGCTCCTGCGTCTGGCTTTCGATTTTTTCTGTAACACGGTCGTACTGCCTACCAAGACTTTGCACCGTGCTATCCTGCTTTTTTAGCAGTACCTGCTGTTCCTTTAGTTTGGCAACAAGCGCGTCTTGCCGTTCCGCAGCTCTTTGGAGTTCTTCATCGGACAGAGATACCTTGCCACTGGCAATATCTTCGTTGAGTGCCAGCTCCGCCTGAAGCGCTTCCATAATGCGCTTGATCTCCTTCTCTGTTTCCTGCGCTGCCGCTTTGGCGGAATCCAGCTTCTTTTTGATGTTGCTCTGTTCGCCCGTACTCTTTTCAAGCGAATTTTGCAGTCGCTGGATTTTGTCCTTGAGTTGATTCAACTTTGTTTGCGCATTTTTGTCGTTGATGCTGGCTTCAAATACAATGGAACCATCGGATGTCATATAATCACCACCTTGATTTTTGTTGATTTGTGCGATATACTTAAAAAACGCAAAGCGAGAGAGGAGATTTTTATGAAAAGGTTTGTATGTGTTTGCATGATTTTGGTTGCACTCTTTGTAATAACCGGATGTGCAGGAGGTAGCCGCCCATCAGCACAGTCGGTCGTTGAAAGCGCAATCGATGCTGTAAAAGCGGCTGACAGCGAAAAAGCCGCAAACTACTGGGGTAATGGGTTTGTGGAATCGGCTCAGAGCGAATCAGACGCCGAAATCGTAAAGGCCATTTTTAGCGGTGTCTCTTATAAAATTATCAGTTCGGACGAACAGGATGAGACCGCCGTTGTAAAAGCCAAGATATCCAATAAGGACATTTCTTCTATCTTGTCCGATACGATGGCCGATGCTTTTTCTGAGATATTGTCATCTGCTTTTTCCGGCGGCGAAATGAGTGACGCCGAACAGACCGAAATGATGAACAAGCTCTTTATGGAAAAGCTGAACAGTGATGACTATGGTGACGTCGAGCAGGAAGTTGACATTTCCCTGTCCCTTGTTGACGGCAATTGGGTCATTGACAAAGACCAGACCGAGGTCTATAACGCTTTGACCGGTGGTCTTTTCTCGTTTGCTGGCAACTTTTCCGATTTTGACAACACAACCGAACCGGCGGAAGAATCCATGATTTGGAGTGATGTCCATCCCGGCGAAACCATTGAACTTGCCACGATAAACATTTGTGTCACCGGTTGCAAGGAAGTACAGGAACTGACTACCGAATATCTCGATCCCGATGTCGCTCAAAGCGGGACGAAGTACGTTGTATTTTCTGTTGAGATTGAAAATATCACCAAAGACCCCATCGACATATCAAATGATATTCCTCTGGTTGACAATCAGGGGCGGTCTTACAATTGCTATACAGACGCGCTGTGGTATTATGACGAGACATTTGCTTACACAACGCTTTCGCCGAATATTGTAAAGAGCGGTGTCTTCGTATACAATGTACCTTCTGATTCAACCGATTATTATCTGTCTGTTGCAAAGGATGGAACCAATAAGGCGTTTCGTCTCTACGCAAATTGAGCAACCATTTTGGCCCAGCCGCCCCATTATGGGGCGGCTTTTCTATACCCATTCGCGGATCAGGTCATTTTCCTGTGTTGTATACCGCTGCTTCAGATCAACGAGCTTTCTGTTTTTCCGGTAAAACTCCCGCTCGTCCTTGTTCAGCGTCTTGCCGGCTGCAAGCTTCTGCCGGACATTTACGATCTGAGCAAAGAGGCAGTCACCGATTTCGGAAAAGTAGCCGATAAATGTCCACCAGTGCATATATTCCACATCCCGCACTTCCATTCCGGCTACCCTGTTGATTGGTGAGACGATGTATCTAATATCCTGATTCCAGTCGATTAGCCGCGGTGTTTTCCCGTCAGGCTCCTCGTCACCACATCGAATAAACCACATGCACCATTCCAGGGCTTCCTTGTAGTGCTCTTGTGGAATATCAGAGATATCGGGATAAAAGGCAACCAATACAGCAAGAGCTTTGTCATATTGGTTGTAATCCGCATCATCCAACACCCTGCAAATGTCGAGGATCACTCGGTAATCTGAGCGGATCGGGTATTCTCTCCCACAGATATCAACCGTTTTTGGCAGCAAGTCATTCTGCATGGCGGCTGTCATTTGGCATATTTATTGATGAACTTTTTCAGCTTGGGATTCACCGTCTTGGTCTCTTCGGAAAACTGGTGGTCAGCTTCTTCCATAACAGAGACCAGAAAGTTCAGCCAAACGGGCGAATGTGCGCCAAATGCAAACGTAGACTGAGCACCAAAGACCTTCTCGGATGTACCAATGCCAAAAACACCGTCAATGGTTGCACGTACATTTTTGTCATAGTCCGAGATCATGGTAAGCATGTCAGAAACACCGGCGTCCTCCCGGACATTCAGTGATTCGTGCATCTTTTGCAGCTCTGCTACTGCATTGCACAGACGCTCAATAAAGCTGCCCTCTGTGAGATTCGCGGTAAATGCGTTTTCAACACCGTTGACGGTGTAGCTCTGCATGCCGCTTTCGTAAGTAAGTTCTCTCATTTGTAAATCCTTTCTGCCAGCCTACTTTGAATCGGCTGGTGTTATGTTTTGTGATTGGACAATGTCGCCAAAATTGGCGAGATTAGTCCATCTGCTCACCGGCCAGTTCTGCATCCAGGCGGTCAAAGGCGATCAGATCAGCGTTCAGGTAGCCCAAGCACCTGTCGATGACCTGATCCAGCGCGTCCCTTTCGTTGTAGTCACGGGTCGTGTTGGCCGTACACATGGCCTGACGGGCACGGGGCAAAATAAGCCTCAGCATGGTAAAATTAGTTGCGAAACGGTCGGCCAGTGCCATCAAGTCATCAGCGACCAGAACATCGCTGTCCAGCAGCGTGATAGCGGCAGGAACCACGTCGTCAGGATTTGCCAGTGACCGCTTGTGGATATCCGCTTTCACCTCAGCCCGAAGGGCCGCACGGCCAGCGTTGAGGATAGCGTCTGCATTGGCGACAGCGGCGGAATAGGCCCGCTCTGCCGCCGTGCAGGCGGCTTCTGCTGCGGCCTTGTCCTCCATCGCCTTGCTGGCTTTCTTGGCCTTCTGGAGCTGTGCCAGAGCCGAATCCTTCTGCTTTTTTGCGGTGTCGTAGAGCGCGGTAAGGCGCTGTTCAAAGGTATTGTCCATGTTGAAAATCCTCCTCAATCCATTGTCTCATTTACTGCCGCTGCAAGCTGGGCGGGATCGTCGCACAGGGCAAAAATCCGCAGGCAGTCGGCTTCATTTGCCGGATCAACATCCAAATGGAACATATCCCAATCACGATTGTCCATGTGTGCCTTGCGGCTGTTAGGCTCGTCCAGACGGGCAACAAGCTTTTCGCCATTCCGGCGAAGGGAGTAAATATTTTGGCGCACGGTATCTTCACTGAGTTCCTGTTTGAGGCCGAGATACACGCCGTTCTTCCGCGCGATCTCCTCAAGTGTGCGCTCCGCCACTGGACAGCCGCGCATATTGTTCGCCGCCTGCCGCAACTCGTCACGGCCCACATGATCCCGCATTTTAAGGGCCTGCAAAATGGCAAGCTGCTCCTGTGTCGGCGCAGAGGTAGGCCGTGCCATGTATGCCCGTTCCATCGAATCGGTCGCGGATTTGAGGCGGTCGTCATACTCGTATCGAAGCGCTGCAAGCTCCTTGCCCCGGCGGTCGTCCAGCAGCCGCTTGCTATCCGTGTATGAGGCGGAATCCTTGAAACACTCCAGCCTTTTATATTCGGGCCGGTATCGGTCGTTCAGCGCCTGTAAATCCTTTCTAAAGCTGCAAATGGAATTGAAATATCGTTCAGTATTGGTCATAGTTTTTACCTCTCTGCGGTCTTTCCCGCCGTATAGCTCACGTCAAACAGCGGTGTATGATAACCGCTGTGATCCTTCTCGAGTTCCCGGTTCGCATCGTCCATCGACGCAAACGCCGGGATAATCTGCTTCTCCCACGTCTGGGTATCAATGCTCATAAAGCAGTGGGGACATTGACGCGCCGTGTCTGCTTTCCAGTTATCACGGCTATATACGTCCCACATACCACCACACTGTTGGCAATGGATTTTCAAATAGCCCATGTCGGCTCCTTCCTTTAGGCCGTCTGGCCTCGTGTGTAGATTTCTCGGTTCAGTGCGTAAGCCAGCGCGTCGATACTGTGGTTGTCGCGGTCTGGCAGGCGGCTTAGAATGTTCCCGTCCTTGTCCTTTTCGTATTCGTAGTTTGCAAATTCCCGCGCCGCATTGGGTGTCCGTGTGGGATCGATCACAATGCGCCGATGCTGCAACCATTTGATTCGATACTCGACGCACCCCGGGGCCTTGTGGCAGGCTCTTGCCCAATTCAAGCCGCAGTCCCTCAAGTCCATGATGGACTTTGGCTCCGCGCTGTCGCAATACACTTCGATTGATGCAGACCCCAGCAGGGGCTTGATCTCCTCTGCCAACTGCCTGTTGGACATCCCGCGCTTGAAAATCTCTTTCAAAAGATAGATCGTCTCGTGTTTGCGGTCATAGCTGCAAAGGATGAAGCAGGCTGGATCACTGGCAAAGCCAAAGTCCAGACCGGCAAAAAAGTATTGCATCTGCTGGATTTCCTCCCGTGTGATCTCCCGTAGCTCTAACGTGGGGAAAACCTCTGCGCCGGTGCCGGTGGCAATACCCAGATACTCGTGCTGATACGCCCGCTCGTTCACGGCTTTCAGACGCTCGGCCTCCAGTATGAAAGCTTCGCCCAGCCAGTCAGCAGGGATCATGGTAAAATCGGTGTGGAATGTGAGCGCCTGCCCGTCTGGCTCCGCAACGAACTGATTGGCCCAGTTGCTCAAGCTGATCGGCGGGTTGAAGCTGCGGAATATCTGCGGCCTTGTGCCTTGCCCACGCACGACAGATTGTAGGACATTTCGGGCAAAGCGCGGGCCGGGCAGCTCAGAAAATTCCTCGAACCAGACGTAACGGAACACACCGTGCCGGGGCTTGATGGATTTCAGCTTGCTGGCATCGTCCAAACCTCGAAAAAGGATCTGTGCGCCGGTTGGCCGGTACTCGTATACCATTGGCGAGACGGTGGCCTTCCACAGGTGGGACGTACCCAGCATGTCAATGGCCCACGCGATTTGAGAAAACACACTATCGCGCATGGTGGTTGCGGTGCGTCGAAATACAATGGCGTTGCTCTGTCCTGTGGGGTCGCTTTGCACGCCTGCCACGATCTCCAGCGACACGAAGGAGCTTTTGCAGGAGCCGCGCCCGCCGGGGAGATTGTAAAACCTGTGCTTTTCTGCCTTGATATCCTCGTGCAGGGGCAGGTAACACGGGGCTATGTAGTCCGTAACCGCTGCGGTGGTGGTCATGCTGTCCCGGCGTTGCTTCTCTGCCATTTCAAGGGCCGCTATGCGCTGTTCCAGCTTGTCCCGTGTTATCACTGCCGCATCTCCTCCAACACCGCAAGGCGCTCTGCAAGGTCATTCTGGTCGGTCAGGCGCACGGCATAATCAAGGGCGATCTTCGCCGCGTTTACTCTGGCCTGCGCCGGTATCTCCTCGTCCTCCATGACCGTCTGCAAGGTGGACAATGCAGGCTCTAGGAGCTGCTGTGCCCTTCGGGTCGCGTCCTGTACCACTCCGGCGAACGCTTCGCGGTACCGTTGACAAAACTCCTGATCCTCGAAATAGGAACGCATTGTTCGATCTGAAATACCCGCCGCTGCCGCAGCTTCTTTTTTGGTGCGTGAGGTCAAGAGTGCTGCAAGCAGCTTTTCTTTATTGGGTGTCATTCACTACCTCCTTTCCGCTTTCTGCCGTTTTCTGCTGTTGATATAGACTGATCCAGTCCGCAAGCCGCATCGTCACAAGCCACGGCTCACGGCTGCGGCGATGGAACACAGCAGGCGCACCATCACGGAAACGCTCACTATCCCTTGTAGCCTGGTGCATAGCTTCCGGAACGTTCAACCGCTCCACGCGCTTGACCTCGATGTGGACACCAGGTAAGCCCACCAGATCAGGAACTTCACCAAAGGACAGCGAACCGCCCCGCCTGATCTCGTACCCATATTGTCGGAGTACGGCGGCAAGCTCCCGCTCACCGTGCGCACCCTTCCGCTGTGACCTACTGCCCATCTTCTGCGTACTTCCTCGCACAGTCCGGACAAAACACCGCTGTGCCGTACAGGTCGCTTTCACCATCGCGGAAAATATCTGCGATATCGACCGCGAACTCCTTGCCGCAGATGGGGCAGGTGGTGAACACATTGTCGTCCTCGATGTACAGGTTACGGCCTTTTCTCGTTTTCAAGTAAAACATTTTTAGTTCCTCCGTATAGATTTATCAAAGTCCTTGTCCATAGCTTTCTCGCATCCGTTTAAGAGCTATTTGGCGCTTCGTCTCAAAATCAATCTCATCGGCGTCAGAGGGAGCGAACGCGACCTCCCTTGTATCTGCGTCCGGTGGACGCCCTTGTAATCCTCCACTGTCCTCAACTGAACTAACCTCAACTGAACTAACCTTACCTAAACTAGACTGGGTTGACCGCTGGTTGCCATTTGGTTGACCATCGGTTAACCGCTGGTTGCCGTTTACAGCCGCTGACAACAAGTCCTGGTAAATGCTGGGCTTGTATCGGTCTTTGCGGATCTGGTTATTTAGGCTCCAGTCCGCAATGTGGCAAACCAACTCGTCGTTCAGCAGAGTGATAAAACCTTTGGTGATTAATAGTTTAAGGTCATCTTCGGCGGCCCCGGTCATTCGCAAGACGGTAAACGCCTCGACGATACCGTCATCGTCTGCACCCATGCCCAGATCGTAGTAGAGCAGCCGGGACGATGGCGGCATTGTCAGAAAACGAGCCGAGTTCACGATAGCTTTCGCGAACATTCGTCTTTCGGCCACGGTGTCACCATCCCCCTATCACTTCCTGCCCGGTCATGCGCCGAAGCGTCTCGCCACAAGCATCACGGGTTCTCCGTACTTCTCGAATGCGTCGGTCTAACGCTTTGATGTACCGCTGCAACTCGTCGGGATCATCGGTCAGGTAGTACCCCCGACTGTTTCCGGCGACCGCCGCACAAATCGGCTGGCCGCTGCGACGTTCCCTCTCAATTTGCTTTGACAGTGCCCGCCTGTCCTTAAAGTCCAGCGCCGCCGCCAAAGTCGCCCCCTCAATCGCGTTTTCTGCGCCAGTTAAAAGCGCAGCAGACACGACTTGACGGGTTTCCGTCGATGTGGTACAATCGTGACCAGAAGAAGCCGCCACCCCGCCAAAAGTCGCCGCTTCCGCCCGTTCCGTGGTTGCCGCCACGAAGCGGGCATTTCTTTTTTCACTCACTGCGCACCAGCCTCCTTGTTCCTGTGACTTGCTGCGTCCAGATACTCTCGCAACCCCTCGGTATGCACCAGGAAACGGTTTCCTGAATAAATGCCCGGACACTCGCCTTGCGCTACAAGACTCCGCACAAGATGCTCTGGGACGCCGAGATATCGTGCTACTTGCCGAACAGTCTGAAACATTTTGTATCACTTCCTTTTTCGTATCAAGGCTTGACGTATCGTTCAACCTTGTGGTATCATGGTAACATAAACGTTACTATTATGTAACAACGTGGTTGACTTTGATTTTGTTCCATTTTGAGCGTTAAGGGGGTGCTTTTTACGGGAAAAGTAACACAACAGAAGGAATCTCTGTTCCTGATGGGTAAAAGACTAAAAGAATGTCGGATTGCATGTGGTCTTTCTCAAGAGCAGCTAATTGAAGCTGTCATGAAATTGCCGGATAATCGAGGGAAAGAGCGTAGCGAAAAACAAATTTCTTACTTGGAAAATGGAACGCGCCCAATATCTGTGGAATACGCATCTCTGCTTGCACAAGTCCTCAATGTCCGTGTTGAGTATCTCCTTTTAAAAGACGATTTTCGTACAGAACATGAAATGTTTGAAAATGGGTTGAGCGGGTTACACGACGCTTACAGCAATATTGTAAATTTAATCAAATTGCACGGATACGATATCCAAGAAGTCGATTTTTCTGAGAGTAACGATTTTATCAAGCTAATTTACTCCGACAATGCAGTGAAAATCAGTAACAGAAACGGAAAGGTTGCTATGATTTCACATAAACAATGGAGAACTTTAATCTCTGAGATTGATCGTTTTGTCGCATTTGAATTATCGGGGTTGCCATTTAGAAAGGACGGTGAACACAATGGCTAACATCCAAGAACGCCGCAATAAAGATGGAAAGCTGATTTCCTACTCCATCCGTGTCCATCGTGGCCGTGGCGCTGACGGAAAACAGCTCAAGCCGTGGACAGCCACCTTCGAGGTGTCGCCCACATGGACAGAAAAGAGCGCAAGAAAAAAGGCCGAGGCTTTCGCCGCGACCTTTGAAAAAGAGTGCCGGGAGGGTGTAACCTCTGACAGCCGTTTGAAATTTGAAGAATACTGCAGCTATGTGATTGGATTGAAGGAGCAGCGGGGTATAAAGCACTCGACCATTGTCCGTTATAAGGAACTGACCGGACGCATATACCCCGCTATCGGGCATATCAAGTTGAAAGACCTCCGCGCCGACCACCTGAATAGCCTGTATACCGACCTTGCAAAGCCCGGTGCCAGAAAAAGCCCCTCACGCGCCACAGCCAAAATCGACCTTGCCGCAGAACTGAAAAAGTGAGGGCTTACCCGTGCAAAGTTGGCAGAATGCAGCGGCGTGTCTCTTAATGCCGTATACGACGCCGTTAAGGGTAAGCCGGTCAACAAGGAATCCGCCGACAAACTCGCGCTTGCTATGAGCCTGAAGCCTGCCGGGGTATTCGAGTATCAGGGCGATAACGGAACCCTGTCCCCGAAAACAATCCTTGAACACCACCGTTTGATCTCCACTGTGTTGGATCAGGCCGAGAAAGAGGGACTTGTGCCGTTCAACGTGGCGGCAAAGGCCACGCTGCCGAAGGTCAGCAAGAAGGAGGTCAATTACTTCCAGCCCGAACAGGTGGCGGCGATCCGCGACGCATTGGAAATAGCGCCGCTTAAATGGAAGGTGCTCACACACCTATTTCTTATCACCGGTGCCCGCAGAGGTGAGATTGTGGGGCTAAAATGGGCGAGGTAGACTTTGAGCAAAACCGGGTACACATCTGTAACAATGTGGTCTATGCGTCAGATCGAGGCGTTTACGAAGAAACTCCGAAAACAGATACCTCCCAGCGCTACATCACACTTCCGGCGGAAACGATGCAGCTCCTGCGGAAGTACAGAGCATGGCAGAACGCGGAAAGGCTCCGTCTGGGTGAATACTACAGGGATCAGGGCTTTGTATTTACGCAGGACAATGGAAATCCCATCCATCCGGATAGCGTGACCGGCTGGATGGACAAATTCAGCAAGCGTCACAATCTGCCCCACATCAATCCTCACGCCTTCAGGCACACGATGGCCTCGATCCTCTATTTCAACAAGGCGGATAGCGTGTCGATCTCAAAGAGACTTGGACACGCGCAGGTCAGTACCACGGCCAACATCTACGCCCACGTCATAGCGGCAGCAGACCAGCAGAACACCGACATTCTGGCCGACGTATTTTTGAAAAAGGCTTGATTTTTGAAAGCAAGTTGAACTAAAGTTGAATTATTTTCCCGCCCTTCATTTTGAACTTGCTCAAAAAGTTAGAAAAACCACCGTTTTCGCTACGAAAACGGTGGTTTTGTTGGTTGCGGGAGAGGGACTTGAACCCCCGACCTCCGGGTTATGAGAAGCGCACCGAGAATTTCTTATAGTCCCACAGCGGCGCACATAATCCCAGAAAGTCAGTGTTTTCAAGAGTTTCGAGGAATCTGCTTTCTTCTTTCCCATCCCGTACCATGAAATCCTGTAGCGGTTGGTGTCAGCGTTGGTG
>UMHM01049932.1_pt1 | contig 18690 bp, 15 predicted proteins | sample 1965501 | NCBI WGS metagenome assembly UMHM01 (sample SAMEA4836095, study PRJEB28245) | human gut metagenome | biome: gut microbiome; material: fecal sample | place: Denmark | collected 2008
GGGGCGACTCCGTGTGGGTTCGAGTCCCACCACCGGCACCAAAAAAGGGAAGGCATGGCGCGCGCCATGCCCTCCTTTTTCACATATTGAAGCGTCGGCGGGCCTCCTCGCGCAGCGAGGGCACGCGGCGCACGACGCGCAGCGGGATGATGAGCCCGACGCAGATGACCACCACGACGAGCGACCACGTCGGCTGCCACGCCGCGCGGAAAAAGCGGTCCATGCAGTATTCCACGCCCAGCGCCATCAGGCCCACGGTGCCGATGCACATGGCGATCGCAGAGAGCCGCGACCGCCGCCCGCCGCGCAGCAGAAAGCTCAAAAAGAACACCAGCACGCACGCCCAGCCGAGGATGGGCAGGGCGAGGCCGCGGAACCATGCGCCGCCGCTCAGGTCGATGGAGATGAGGAAGACGTACACACCGACCGCGGCGACGTCCGCCGTCAGGCGGAAGAAGATGGGGATGCGCCGCGCGAGCATCGGCAGCACGAACCAGATCCAGAGCATCACCGCCGCGCCGATGACGTAGAGCGACCAGGGCCGCTCGGTGGGCAGCAGCAGGTTCAGCACGCCGCAGCACAGGGATACCGACGCGAGCATCGCCGTGAGCAGCGCGGCCGCCGCACGGCGCGAGGCGGGCGGCACCTCGGCGGGCTTGGTGGGAAAATAGCTCGGCGCGTCGGGGTCCGGCTTCCAGGCAGGCGTGCCGCAAAGCGGGCAGCGCGCCGCGCCGGGGTCCAACTCCACGCCGCAGTTGACACAGTATGACATATCGTTTTCGTCCTTTCGCTCCGCTCTTCAGCGGTTGCTCTCCACGCGCACGGGGATGCCCTCGCGCACGAGGAAGCGGAAAAAGTCGCGCTCGGTGTCCGTCTCCGCCTGCGTGCCGGCAAAGGTGATCTCCATGGTATCGCCGTAGCTGATGGAGGCGCAGTGGCAGCGCGGCACGGTCGCCTGACCTAATATGACCTCCGCCCCGCGGATGTGCGCCGCCATCTCCGGCGGCACGGTGAACGCGCCGGGATTGGTGTAGGTGCAGGAATAGGGGCGCACACCGAACAAGCGGTAGTTGAGCGCCATGACCGGATTCTTGAGCACGACCGGAATGAGGCGCAGGGCAAAGTTCTCCGTAAAGCGGACGTTGCCGGTAAAGGCCGCCTGCAGTTCCTGCCGGTTGATGTGCAGCTTCATAAAATGGCGCACCTGCGAGACGATCTCGGGGAAGGTGTAGTCGCCGAGCGCCGGGTCGATATACGGGCGGACGGTGGTGATGAAGTTGCGCAGCGTCTCGCTCGGGAACCATGCGCGCAGGTTGATCGGCACCGCCAGCGCCACGGGGCGCTCACGGTAGGGTCTCTCGCGCTTCTGCTTTTCCAGAATGACGTGGATGAGCACGGCAGAGAGGTACTCCGTGATGGAGGCGTTATGCTTCTTTGCCTGCTCGCGCAGGCGGGAGAGCGGCACGAAGCCCATCGTGACATGGAAGGTGTAGAACGGCTCCGGCGTGCCGGTATTCTGATAGGCCCTCGGCAGGCGGCGCAGGCCGAAGGCGTGGCGGCCCGCATAGCGGGCGTAGGCGTCCTCCAGCTCCTCCTCGCGCGGCGGCTCGTTCAGATCGAGCACGCCGTTTCCCGCGGGAACGTCCACGCCGGTCTGGCGCAGGTATTCGGCAAGGAGCGTGCGGAAAAAGACGATGGCCCCGCCGCCGTCGGAAAGCGCATGAAAGACCTCGACGGAAATGCGCTCGCGGTAATAGTAAAAGCGCACGAGCCAGCCGTTGTCCTCGCGGAAGCGGACGGGCTGGCAGGGGTCGGAGACGTCCTCCTTCAAAAACGGTCCGGGCGCATGGTTCGGCTCGAGATAGTACCAGAACAGGCCCTTGCGGATGCGCACGGCAAAGCTCGGGAAGCGCGGCATACAGCGGTCGATGGCGCGCTGGAGCGCAGCGGGATCGACCTCCCTTTCCATCCGGGCGGAGAAGCGGTAGATGGCGGAATACTCCTCCTTTTGCAGCGCGGAGTAGAGAATGCCCGCGCTGTCGAGCTTGTACCATTTGCTGTCGGGTCTCGCCATCGTCGTTTCCTCCTTCCGCGCGGCATCGCCTCGGATGGCTTATTGTAGCACAGCGGCGCGCACACCACAAGAAAAATGACGGTTTTCCTTTTCTTTTTTACGCAAACATGATATTATACAGGCAGAAAGACTGATCACAGGCAGGAGATAACGATGGAAAACAAGCTGAACCTTCCGCTGAAAAAGAAGAAAAACGAGGCCGAGAGCCCGCGCCTCGATCCGCTGATGCGCGCGCTCAAGGCGCTGCACAGCGCGGGCGCGCCCGAGACCATGACCGAGGAGGAGCTGGAGCATCAGCGCCGCAGTCAGGAGGTCCTCGGCCGGCTGACCGCGCCGATGGCCGGCATGGACTATGAGGAATTTTCACTCGGCGGCATGAACGCCGCGTGGATGCGGCTCAAGGCTCCTCACGGCAGCCGTCACGCCATTCTCTACTGCCACGGCGGCGGCTACACGAGCGGCAACCTCGGCTACGCGCGCGTGCTCGCATCCAAGCTCGCGCACGTCACGGGCTACGACGTGCTGAGCTTTGAATACCGTCTCGCGCCCGAGCATCCCTACCCCGCCGCCGTCGAGGACGCGCTGCGCGCGTGGGATCATCTCATGCTGCTGGGCTACGGCGCGCGGGATGTCGTGCTCGCAGGCGACAGTGCGGGCGGCAACCTCGCGCTCGTGCTGTGCCATCGTCTCAAGGCGGCGGGCCGCCGCCTGCCCGGGGCGCTGGTGCTGATGTCTCCGTGGACGGACATGACGATGTCGGGCGCGTCCTACGCCGAGCGGGCGGAGAGCGACCCGATGCTCACGCCGGAGTACATCGAGGCCGTGCGCACCGCCTACGCCGGCGGGCGGGACTACGCCTCGCCCGATCTTTCGCCGCTCTTTGCCGACCTTACCGGCTTCCCGCCGACGCTCATTCAGGCCGGCGATCACGAGATCCTGTATTCGGATGCCGAGATGCTCTGTCACGCGCTGGAGCGTGCGGGCGTTCCCTGCCGCTTCGAGGTGAGCGAGGGGATGTGGCACGTCTTTCAGATGTTCCCCCTGCGCAAGGCCGCCGCAGCGATGGAAAGCGTCGCGCGCTTCCTGCTGGAGCGGTGACGGCGCACCCCCTTCTGAATCCCATATCCTGAGAGGAGAAACGAATATGAAGCAGCCTCATATCCAGCTCGACGAGAGCTTGAACGTCCGCTATGCCATCCTGCCCGGCGACCCCATGCGCGCCGAGCGCATCGCGTCGCACATGAGTGAGGTCGAGGACCTCGGCATGAACCGCGAGTACCGCAGCCTTGTCGGCGCCTACCGCGGCGCGCGCATTCTGGCCATGTCCACGGGCATGGGCGGCGTCTCGACCGGCATCGCGGTCGAGGAGCTGCATAACATCGGCGTGACGCACGCCATCCGCATCGGCTCCTGCGGAGCCCTGCAGACAGACATCGCTCCCGGTGAGCTGCTCATCGCCGCCGGCGCGGTGCGCGACGACGGCACCTCTCGCGCCTATGTGCGCGAGGGCTATCCCGCCGTGCCGGACACGGAGCTGCTGCTCGCGCTGACGGAGAGCATCCGCGCGCAGGGCTTCGCCCACCGCCTCGGCATCATCCGCAGCCACGAGAGCTTTTACATCGACGACATCGAGGAGATCAACGAATACTGGTCGAAAAAGGGCGTGCTCGGCAGCGACATGGAGACCGCGGCGCTGCTGACCGTCGGGCGGCTGCGCGGCATGAAATGCGCGAGCGTGCTCAACAACGTCGTGCGCTGGAAGGAGTGCATTTCCCACGGCGTCGGCTCCTACGCCGCCGGCGCCGACGCGGCCGCCGCGGGCGAGGAGCACAGCATTCTCGCCGCGCTGGAGACCTTTGCGCGGCTGGAAGCCGAGAAAAAATAGGAAAAACGGGAACTTTTTCCAGTTTTCAGCGTCAAACCCTTCAGAGACCCCAAATAAAAGATTGAGGTGATGAAAGATGAAGAGAACGCTTGCCCTTTTTCTCAGCACGCTGATGCTGCTTGCCCTGCTCACGGGCTGCGGCAGCAAGGCGGCTCCGCGCGGCAGCGCGGACAGCATGATGACGAGCCAGAGCTACTACGACAAGGCGGAAAACGGCTATGCCTACGAGCCGGAGGCCCCGGCGGCGGACGCCGACTACGGCTGGGACGACGGCCAGACACTCACCGGCGGCACGGTCCCGCAGAGCGACGCGAAGATGATCTACCGTGCGAGCATCGAGGTGCAGACGCAGGACTACACGACGAGCGAGGCCGCCATCACCGAGCTGGTGAAGTCCTGCGGCGGCTACTTTGAGAGCAAGAGTCTGAGCAATCGCTCAAGCGGCTACCGCTACGGCGAATTCACCGTGCGCGTGCCCGCCGCGGAGTACGAGCACTTCTGCGAGCAGGTCGGCTCGCTCTGCCACGTCACCTATATGTCCTCCTCGGCGGAGAACATCACCGAGGAATACTACGACACCGACTCCCGTCTCAAGACCGCGCAGATCAAGCTCGAGCGGCTGCAGGAGCTACTCTCGAAGGCGGACAATATGGCGGACATCATCACCATTGAGAGCGCCATCAGCGACACGGAGTACGAGATCGAAAGTCTCTCCGGCACGCTGCGCCACTACGATGCGCTGGTGGATTACGCCACCGTGAGCCTGACGCTCAGCGAGACCTACAAGCTCGATGAGAACGAGGGCGCGCCGCTGACCTTCGGCGCGCGCATCGCGCGGGCCTTCACGAACGGTCTGCGCGACACAGGCGTATTCCTTGAGGACCTTGCCATCGGCATCGCGAACAATCTTGTGTTCCTGGCGGTGCTGGCGGCGCTCGCCGTGGTCGTCGTGCGTGCGGTGCGCAAAAAGAAGCCGTTTGGCAGGCTCGGCAAAAAGAAAAGCAAGCTCCCCGCAGGCGAGGAGCCGAAAAGCGAAGAATAACCGATAAGGAGAAAACGCCTATGAAGCTCACCTGGCTGGGCCATTCCTGCTTCGCCGTCGAAAGCGGCGGCTATCGCGTCGTGCTCGACCCATATTATGTGGAGAGCTATCCACCGCTGCATACGAGCGCGAACGAAGTGCTCTGCTCGCACCATCACCGCGACCACGATTTCGTGGAGGCGGTGGAGCTCACGCCGCGCGGGGTCAGTCCCTTCACAGTGGAGACCGTCCAAGCCTTTCATGACGATCAGGGCGGCGCGCTGCGCGGAACGAACACCATCCACATCCTCGCCGCCGGGGGGCTGCGCGTCGTGCATCTCGGCGACCTCGGTCACGAGCTGAGCGAGGAGCAGCTCGCGCCGCTGCGCGGCTGCGACGCGCTGCTGATTCCCGTCGGCGGCTTCTATACCATCGACGCGGAGACCGCCAGGCGCGTGGCGGATGCCATCGCGCCGCGCGTGATCGTGCCGATGCACTACCGCCACGGCAGCCACGGCTACGATGTGATCGCCACGGTGGAGGACTTCCTGCGGCTCTATCCCGCAGACGAGGTACACTGTCTTGACGGCAGCTCCTTTGAGCTGACGCCCGACGCGCCGCGCGGCGTGATCGTGCCGAAATTCATGGGCTGACACAGTAAATATAAGAAAAAGGAAGCGAAAGGGTCTCCCCTTCGCTTCCTTTTTTCATCTTAGAACCACTTCTTTTCCTGCGCCTTTTCCAGGACAAAGGGCAGCATCTCCTCGCGATCGAGGACGGTGGTGTGGCGCACGGGGCGCTCGCGCAGACCGCGGAGGTTCTTCGGCGCGGGAATTCCGGTCAGACGCTCGAGCTGCTCCATGACGGCAAACTCGTCGCCCTCCGCCTTTTCGCCGAGGCCCTCGAGCACGACGGCGGGGAACTTATAGGGCGACGCGGTGGAGAGCACCACGACCGGCGCGTGAGCGGGGTTCGCCGCCTTGTACTGCTGCGCGACGTTCCACGCCACGGCGGTGTGCGTGTCGCAGAGATAATGATGCTCCTGCCAGACCCTGCCGATGGTCTGCTTCGTCTCGGCGTCGCCGCAGCAGCCCGCCCAGAAGAGGGACTGGATCTTCTCCTTCAGCTCCTCCGGCACCTTGTAGGCGCCGTCCTCGGTGAGCTGACGCATGAGCTTCGCCACCAGCTGCTCGTCGCCGGAGAGCAGGAACAGCAGACGCTCGAGGTTGCTCGACACCAGAATGTCCATCGAGGGCGAGCTGGTGAGGTAGAACGGGCGCTTTTTATCGTAGCGGCCCGTGCGGATGAAGTCGGTGAGCACGTTGTTGGCGTTGGACGCGCACACGAGCGTGCCGACGGGAAGCCCCAGCTCGCGGGCGAAGTAGCCGGCGAGAATGTCGCCGAAGTTGCCGGTGGGAACGACGTAGTCCACCCGCTCGCCGACGGCGACCGTGCCGCGGCGGACAAGGTCTGCGTAGGCGCGGAAGTAATAGACGACCTGCGGAGCAAGGCGGCCGATGTTGATGGAGTTCGCGCTCGACAGGCGCACACCCTTGCCCGCGAGCAAGCTTTCGCCGCCGACCTTGGCAAAGACCTGCTTGACGGCAGTCTGCGCGTCATCGAAGTTGCCGCGCACCGCGGCGACACAGGTATTGTCGCCGCCCTGCGTGACCATCTGCGCCTTCTGCACGGCGGACACGCCGCCGTCCGGGTAAAAGACGATGATCTTCGTGCCCGCAACGTCGCAGAAGCCCTCCATCGCGGCCTTGCCGGTGTCGCCGGAGGTCGCGGTGAGGATCAAGATCTCATCGTCCACGCCGCACTTCTTCTTTGCCGCCGTCATCAGGTGCGGCAGCATTGAGAGCGCCACATCCTTGAAAGCGCTCGTGGGGCCGCGGAACAGCTCGAGCACCGTGTCCTCGCCGACCGGAACGGTGGGGGTCAGGTCCTCGGTCTCGAATTTGCCGGTGTAGGCCGCGCGGACAAGCTGCTCCATCTCCGCGTGCGTGAAGTCGGGCAGCAGCGCGCATAATATCTCCGTCGCCATGCCCTGCGTGGAGAGCGTCAGGCAGCGCTGCCAGTCGAAGGCCAGCCCCGCGAGGGCCGGCATGGCGTACAGCCCGCCGTCGGGGGCAAGGCCGTTCAGGATCGCTTCGGCGCTCGATGCGGTGAGGGCCGCGTTCCGCGTGCTTTGATAGTTCATATTAAAAATACCTCCGCTTTTCGGTTTTTTCATTTGCCATATCAAAATATTTTTTCGATTGCCTATTGCATTTCGACAATGCTCATGTTATATTGTTCCCATCAAAAAGTCAAGTGTTTTTCTACCGCGGACATTTCCGTGCAAACTGCACAAATCGTCCATACTTGGCGGATTTTACAGAGAGAAAGGCAGGCACACCCCATGAACATTGCATTGCTCGGCTTCGGCACCGTCGGCAAAGCCTTCTACGAGCTCACGCTCGGGCGGAGCGATCTGCGCGTGACGAGCGTTTTATCCCGCCGTCCGCGCCCGGAGCTTCCCTGCACCGTGACAAATGATTTCGACGAGATCGTGCGCGACCGCTCGGTCGGCATCGTGGTCGAGGTCATGGGCGGACTGGAGCCGGCTTACCGTTATATCTGCGCGGCCATGCGCGCGGGCAAGCATGTCGTCACCGCGAACAAGCAGCTCGTGTGCGCGCACTACGATGAGCTGCTGGAGCTTGCGAGGGAATGCGGCGTGTCGCTGCGCTGCACGGCGGCGGCGGGCGGCGGCATCCCGTGGCTCACGTCCCTCTCCCGCGCCGCGCGGCTCGATGAGATCACCGCCGTCGGCGGCATCCTGAACGGCACGACGAACTATATGCTCTCAGCCATGACGGCCTCCGGCGTCGATTATACCACCTGTCTGCGCGAGGCGCAAGCGCTCGGTTACGCCGAGGCCGATCCCACCGCGGACGTGGAGGGCTACGACGCGCGGCGCAAGCTGGTGCTCAGCGCGAACCTCGCCTTCGGCGCGTCGGTGCAGGAGGAGGAGATCCCCTGCTTCGGCATCTCAAGCGTGGAGAAAAAGGACTTCGCCGCCTGGCGCGAGCTGGGCAGGGTCTGCAAGCTCTTCGTCCGCGCCGAGCGGCACGAGGGCCGCATCTCCGCCTTTGTCTGCCCCACGCTCTTCCCCGCCGCGTCGCCGGTCGCGCAGACGAACGGCACGGGCAACCTCGTCACCCTGCGCGGCGCGCGCTTCGGCGAGCTGAGCTTTTCCGGCGCGGGCGCGGGCGGCTACCCCACCGGCAGCAGCGTGCTGAGCGACTGCGTGGACGTCATCGAGGGCTGCCCGAGCTTTTATGTCTCGCGGCACGAGGCGAAGCACATCGACAATTCCGCGGCGGCCGGCCGCTTCTACCTGCGCACGGGCAGCGAGACCGTCTGCACCGGGCCCATCACCGTCGCCGAGGCCTTTGCGCGCGCCGAGCGCGCGCGCTCGTGCGGCGAGCCGGTATTCTTAGCAAGGATCGAGGAGGAGTAAAGGAAAATGCTTAAGGTTCTGAAATTCGGCGGCTCGTCGCTCGCCGACGCCCAGCAGTTCGCCAAGGTCAAGGCCATCGTGGAGGCCGACGAGTCCCGCCGCGTGGTCATCGTGTCCGCGCCCGGCAAGCGCTTTTCCGGCGACCACAAGATCACCGATCTTTTGTATCTCTGCGCCGCGCACATCAAATACGGTGTGAGCTGCGAGGAAATTTTCGACATGATCCGCACACGCTATCTCGAGATCTCGCACGACTGCGGTCTGAAGCTCGACCTGAATCCCGACTTCGACGCCCTGTGGGCGAAGATGCAGGAGGGCATCGAAAAGGACGAGCTGGCCTCGCGCGGCGAATACTTCTCCGCGCGGCTGATGGCCGAGTACCTCGGCTACGAGTTCCTCGACGCCGCCGAGTGGGTGAAGTTCCGCTTCGACGGCACGGTGGATACCGACGCGACCTACGAGGCGCTGCGCCGCGCCGCGGGCGACCGCAGCGTGGTCATTCCCGGCTTCTACGGCGTGATGCCCGACGGACGCATCCGTACCTTCTCCCGCGGCGGCAGCGACATCACCGGTGCGCTGGCGGCAGCGGCGCTGGACGCCGACGTCTACGAAAACTGGACAGACGTCTCCGGCATTCTGATGGCCGACCCGCGCATCGTGGACGATCCCGCGCCCATCCGCCATCTCACCTACGGCGAGCTGCGCGAGCTGAGCTACATCGGCGCGCAGGTGCTCCACGAGGGCACCATCTTCCCCGTGCGTGAGAAGAACATCCCGCTCAACATCCGCAACACGAACGAGCCGGAGCACCCCGGCACCACCATTCTCGAGAGCATCGAGGAGGACACGAACGACGGCAGCTTCATCACCGGCATCGCGGGCAAGAAGGGCTTCTCCGTCATCACCATCGCCAAGACCGGTATGTCCGGCGACCCCGGCACGCTCGTGCGGATCCTGGAAATTCTCGCCAAGCACGAGGTCAATGTGGAGTATATCCCCTCCGGCATCGACATCATCTCGCTGGTGGTGGAGAGCAAAAAGGTCTCCAAATGTCTCTACGCCATGCTGGGCGAGCTGCAAAAAGAGGTGCAGCCGAATAAGATAACGGTGACGGAGCACATCGCGGTCGTCGCGGCGGTCGGCCGGAAGATGGCGTACCGCCCCGGCGTTTCCGGCAAAATCTTTGCCAAGCTCGGTGAGAACGGCGTGAACATCCGCATGATCACGCAGGGCCCCGAGGAGCTGAACATCATCGTCGGCGTGGAGGAAAAGGACTTCGCACAGGCCATTCGCGTACTGTATGACAGCTTTGTCAAGGAACATATTTAAGGAAAAGGTGAGGGCAATACCATGAAGCTTTATAATGTAGGCATTCTCGGCGCGACGGGCGCCGTGGGTCAGGAAATGATGAAAATTCTGCTCGAGCGCAAGTTCCCCGTCGGCGAGCTGCGCCCCATCGCCTCCGCGCGCAGCGCGGGCAGCGAGATCGACTTCGGCGGCAGGAAGTGCACGATCGTCGAGGCGTCGGACGATGCCTTTGAGGGTCTCGACATCGTGCTCGGCGCGGCGGAGAACGACATTGCCGAGCGCTTCGCGCCCGCCATCGTTAAGGCCGGCGCGGTGTTCGTCGACAACTCCAGCGCCTTCCGTCTCGACCCCAAGGTGCCGCTGGTCATCCCCGAGATCAATCCCGAGGACGTGAAGTGGCACAGCGGCATCATCTCCAACCCCAACTGCACCACCATCGTCACCCTCGTCGCCATCAACGCGCTGGCGAAGGAAAGCCCCATCGAGACCATCATCGCCAGCTCCTATCAGGCGGTCTCCGGCGCGGGCAAGAACGGCATCGACGAGCTGCACGATGAGGTCGCGGCGCTCGCCGCGGGCAAGAACGTCGAGCCGAAAGTATTCCAGTACCAGATCGCCTACAACGTCATCCCCCAGATCGGCGGCGAGGCGTACATGGGCTACACGAGCGAGGAGATGAAGATGCAGAACGAGGGCCGCAAGATCCTCCACCTGCCCGAGATGAAGGTCAGCTGCACCTGTGTGCGCGTGCCCGTGGTGCGCAGCCACTCCGTCTCCGTCGTGCTGCGCACAAAGGAAAAGATCAGCGTTGAGCGCGCGCGTGAGCTGATCGCCGCCGCGCCCGGCTGCAAGCTGACCGATGACCTTGCGAGCAAGGTCTACCCCATGCCGCTCGACACGAGCGATCAGGACCTCGTCTACGTCGGCCGCATCCGCGACGACCTGACCGACGAGCGCGGGCTGAACCTCTGGTGCTGCGGCGACCAGGTCCGCAAGGGCGCGGCGACCAACACCGTACAGATCGCGGAGCTGCTGCTCGAAAAATAAAGGCATTTTTGTGAAAGGGAGCCTCTGTCCGACGCCGGGCAGAGGCTCCCTTTGTTCATTGCGACATTTTTCTTGCTTTTTTTTTGGTAAGATGGACAGGGCAAAGTGCTTTGACTTTTTGGGAAGAGACTGCTACAATAAAAGAAAAGTGGAAACGTTACCGGTAAGGTTCCCAGAAACGGGCTTTGATTTTTTCATGCAGAGGGTGTCGCCATGACCATCAAGGACATTGCAAAGCTCAGCGGCGTGGGCGTGAGCACGGTCTCCCGTGTACTCAACGACCGCCCCGACGTGAGCGAGGAAAGCCGCCGCCGCGTGCTGGAGGTCATTGCCGAGCACAACTATCTGCCCAACAATTCCGCGCGCAGCCTTGTGCGCACGAAGTCCGACACCGTCGGCCTTGTGGTGCGCGGCGTGCAGAACCCCTTCTACACCGATATCATCCGTGCCATCGAGCATAAGCTCGACCTCGCGGGCTACACGATGGTCATGCGTCAGATCGCCTCCTGCGATGACGAGGTGAAGTGCGGCGCGGTGATGGAGCGCGAAAAGCGCCTGCAGGGCCTCATTTTTCTCGGCGGACGCTCGGATTACTCTCCCGCGGAGCTGGCGCTGCTCAACGTGCCCTTTGTCTGCTGCACCTACACTAACGCCTACGGCACGCTCGATCCGAGCAAGTATTCCTCCGTCTCCATCGCCGACGAGCAGGAGGCCTACCGCGCGGTCATGGAGCTGGCCAAAAAGGGCCACCGCCGCATCGCGGCGCTGACCGCCGACCCCGACGACAGCTCCATCTCCCAGCTGCGCTACTCCGGCTACGCCCGCGCGCTGCGCGAGCTGGGCATCCCGCCCGAGGAGGAGGACGTCATCTGCGCGGACGATTTCACCGTGGAAAGCGGCTGCCGCGCCATGCGCGAGCGGCTGAAGCGTCCGGCGGACTTCACCGCCGTCTTTGCCATCGCGGACGATATGGCGATCGGCGCGATGCGCGCCCTGCGCGAGAGCGGGCGCAGCATTCCCGAGGACTGCTCCATCATCGCCATCGACGGCATCAATGTCTCCGAGTACATCCATCCCATGCTCACCACCCTCTGCCAGCCGATGACAGCTATGGGCACGAAGAGCGTCGAGCTGCTGCTCGGCGTCATCCGCGGCGGCGCGCACGACCATCTGACGCTGCCGACCACCCTGCGCGCGGGTGAATCCGTGCGCGACCTGACGAAATGATTTTCCCGCGCCGAGCGCGTGAAAATAAATTTGAATAAGGAGATCAATGAAACATGAAGAAGTATCTTGCACTTGTCCTGGCACTTGTTATGGCTCTCAGCCTCGTTGCCTGCGGCAACAAGACGGCCGAGGAGCCCTCCGACGACGGTGACGCCACCGAGACCGCCGGCCGTGTGTTCTGGCTGAATTTCAAGCCCGAGGCGGACGGCACCCTGCAGAAGGTCGCCGCCATGTACACCGAAAAGACCGGTGTGCCCGTCACCATCCAGACCGCCGCGTCCGGCACCTACAACGAGACCCTGACCGCCGCGATGGATAAGGAAGCGCCCCCCACGATGTTCGTCGTCGGCAACCAGGCCGCCTTGGACACCTGGGGCGACTACTGCTACGACCTGACCGGCACGCCCATCGCGGGTGAGCTGACCACCGACGCCTACAACCTCTACGACGCCGACGGCAAGCTCTGCTCCATCGGCTACTGCTATGAGTGCTACGGTATCATCGTCAACGAGGACCTGCTGGCGAAGGCCGGCTATCAGCTCAGCGACATCACCAACTTCGAGACCCTCAAGGCCGTTGCGGAGGACATCCACTCCCGCGCCGCCGAGCTGGGCTTCGACGCCTTCACCTCCTCCTCCATGAGCAGCGACTCCAGCTGGCGCTTCACCGGCCACCTCGCCAACCTCGAGTATTACTATGAGTCCGTGGACGATCCCGACGCCTGGAAGGTCTGCCCCCCGAGCATCAAGGGCACCTACATGCAGAACTTCAAGAACCTCTGGGATCTCTACATCAACAACAGCGCGGTCGCTCCCTCCACCCTCGCTGCCGGCGGCTATGACGCTCAGGCCGAGTTTGGCAAGGAGCAGGCTGTGTTCTATCAGAACGGCTCCTGGGAGTGGGCGGCTCTGACCGGCACCGGCGATGGTCAGTACGGTCTTGACAACCTCTCCATGATCCCCTTCTACTGCGGCGTTGCCGGTGAGGAGAAGGCCGGTCTGAACTGCGGCACCGAGAACTGCTGGGCCGTGAACGCCAAGGCCTCCGCCGAGGACATTCAGGCTACGCTCGACTTCATGTATTGGCTCGTCACCGACGCTGAGGTCTCCCGTATGCTCGTCGATGAATTCGCCGTCATGCCCTACAAGCAGGCTGCCGAGTCCACCTGCGGCTTCCTGGCCGACGCCAACGCCTATGCCGCCGAGGGCAACTACGTCATGCCTTGGGTCACCAACTTCCAGCCCAACGTCGACGCCTACCGTGAAGCCATCGTCGCCGCGATGAACCAGTATGACAACGATCCCACCGACGCCAACTGGGAGCAGGTCAAGACCGCGTTCGTGGACGGTTGGGCCGTGCAGTACGCTGCCGCCAACGGCTAAGCGTCTCCATACCGCAAAACCTACCATTCTTATGAAGAGGGCGGGCTTTCGCCCGTCCTCTTCTTCTACCACGGCAGAGGCCGCAAGAGGCCCGCGCCGTGCTCAGTCAATCTATCTCGATGGGAGTGATCGAATTGAAGCGTAAACACGACGCAGCAGCCGTCAACAGCTCGCTCGTCCGCCGCCCGATCCGGCGGTGGGCCCCGCTGTTCATGGGTCCCATGCTCTGCGCCTTCGCCATTGGCTTCGTCTATCCGTTCTGCAAGGGCGTGTACCTCTCGTTCTGCAAATTTAAGACGACCTCGGACGCGCAGTTCATCGGCTTCGGCAACTACATCAAGGCGCTGAACGACGCGAGCTTTGTCCATTCGTTCTGGTACACGGCGCTCTTTGCGCTCGTCTCGCTCGTGTTCATCAACGTGCTGGCCTTCGCCGTGGCCTATGCCCTCACGCAGGGCATCAAGGGGAGCAATCTCTTCCGCACGGTGTTCTTCATGCCGAACCTCATTGGCGGCATCGTGCTGGGCTATGTGTGGTCGATGATCTTCGACGGCATCCTCTCGCGCTACGGCACGTCGATCCTGCTGGAGACGAAATACGGCTTCTGGGGCCTCATCATCCTCATGTGCTGGCAGCAGGTCGGCTATATGATGATCATTTACATCGCCGGCTTGCAGGCCGTGCCCGAGGATATGCTCGAGGCCGCGAAGATCGACGGCGCAAACCGCTGGCAGACGCTCTGGAAGGTCACCATCCCGAACGTGATGCCCTCCATCACCATCTGCACCTTCCTCACGCTGACGAACAGCTTCAAGCTCTTCGACCAGAACCTCGCCCTCACGGGCGGTCAGCCCTACATCATCCAGTCCGACGGCTCAGCCATCAAGACGACCGAGATGCTGGCGCTGAACATCTACAACACGTTCTACGGGCAGAACGTCAACTCCCGCGGCACCGCGCAGGCCAAGGCCGTTTTGTTCTTCCTGCTCGTCGCCGCCATCGGTTTGATCCAGCTCCGCGCTACACGCAAAAAGGAGGTGCAGCAGTAATGAACGGTTCCCTTTCCGCCGAACGCCGCCGCAAGACCATTCTTTCGGTCGTGCTGGCCTTCATCTGCATCCTCTACATCCTGCCGGTGCTGGCTGTGATAGTCAACTCCTTCAAGCTCAACACCTATGTCAAGACCGAGACCTTTGCCCTGCCCACCGCCGAGAGCTTTGCCGGCTGGGCGAACTACATCAAGGGCGTCACCTTCGGCAACTATCCCTTCTGGAAGTCCGCGTTTTACAGCCTTTTCATCACGCTCGTCTCCACGGCGCTGATATTGCTGTGCACCTCGATGGCCGCGTGGTACATCGCCCGCGTGGACAGCAAGCTCTGCCGCGGCGTCTATTACCTCTGCGTCTTTTCCATGGTCGTGCCGTTCCAGATGGTCATGTTCACCCTCTCCAAGACCGCCGACCGCGTGAAGATCCCATACTTTAACTTTGCGAGCGGCAGCCTCGAAAAGGTCGCGCTCAATACGCCGTGGACCATTCCCATCATCTACCTCGGCTTCGGCGCGGGCCTTGCCATCTTCATGTTCGTGGGCTTCGTGAAGTCCATCCCGCTGGAGATCGAGGAGGCCGCCGCCATCGACGGCTGCGGTCCGCTGCGCACCTATTTCTCCGTCGTGTTCCCGATGCTGCGGCCTACGATGATCTCCGTCGGCATTCTCGAGATCATGTGGGTGTGGAACGACTATCTGCTCCCCTATCTCGTGCTCGACAGCACCAAGTACAAGACCATTCCCATCCATATCCAGTACCTCAAGGGCAGCTACGGCACGGTCGATCTCGGCGCGACGATGGCGCTCATCTTCCTGAGCATCGTCCCCGTCATCATCTTCTACCTCTGCTGCCAGAAATACATCATCAAGGGCGTCGCGGCCGGCGCCGTGAAAGGCTGATCTCACATGAATCGTTCCTCCGGCATTCTGATGCCGATCTCCTCGCTCCCCTCGCCCTACGGCATCGGCACGTTCGGCAAGGCGGCGTATGACTTTGCCGATTTTCTCCACGCGGCGGGACAGGGCTACTGGCAGCTTCTGCCGCTCGGCCCCACAAGCTACGGCGACTCGCCGTATCAGAGCTTTTCGACCTTTGCGGGCAACCCGTACTTCATCGACCTCGATCTGCTCATCAAGGATAAGCTGCTCACGCGCAAGGAGGTCACCTCCTGCGCGTGGGGCTCGGAGCCGCGCTACGTCGACTACGGCAAAATTTACGAGAGCCGCTTCGCGCTGCTCGAAAGGGCCAAGGCGCGCGGCTGGGAGCGCGACCGCGAGGCGGTCGCCGCCTTCGAGGCAGAAAACAGCCGCTGGCTGCCGGACTACGCGCTCTTCATGGCGCTCAAGCGGCATTTCGGCATGAAGTCCTGGACCGAATGGCCCGACGAAGGCGCGCGGCTGCACCGGGCCGACGCGCTCGAGCGCTACCGCGCGGAGCTGCGCGGGGATGTGGAGCTGTTCACCTACATTCAGTTTCTCTTCTTCCGGCAGTGGAGTGCGCTCAAGAGCTACATCAACGGTCTCGGCATCCGCATCATCGGCGACATCCCCATCTATGTGGCGATGGACTCCTCCGACGTGTGGAGCGAGCCGGAGAAATTCCAGCTCGACGAGCGAAACGTGCCCGTTGAGGTCTCCGGCGTGCCGCCGGACTACTTCAGCGCTGACGGTCAGCTCTGGGGCAACCCGCTCTACGACTACGAGGCCATGCAGAAGGACGGCTTTGAGTGGTGGATCCGCCGCATCGGCGGGGCGGCGAAGCTCTACGATGTCATCCGCATCGACCACTTCCGCGGCTTCGAGAGCTACTGGGCCGTGCCCTATGGCGAGACGACCGCGAAAAACGGTCGCTGGGTCAAGGGCCCCGGCATGGCGCTCGTCGGCGTGCTGACCGGCTGGTTCCACGACATCGAGTTCATCGCCGAGGATCTCGGCTATCCCACGCCAGAGGTCACGCAGCTGCTTGCCGACTCGCGTCTTCCCGGCATGAAGGTGCTGGAATTCGCCTTCGACTCGCGCGACACGAGCAGCTATCTGCCGCACAGCTACGGGGAGAACTGCATCTGCTACACCGGCACGCACGACAACGCGCCCCTCGCCCTTTGGCGCACGGAGGCGGATAAGGCGGATATCGCCTTCGCCGTGCAGTACCTTGGGCTCAACGACCGAGAGGGCTTCAACCGCGGCATCATCCGCGGCGGCATGAGCTCGGTGGCAAAGCTCTTCGTCGCGCAGATGCAGGACTGGCTCGACCTCGGCGCGGGCCACCGCATGAACATCCCCGGCACGAGCCGCGGCAACTGGGAGTGGCGTATGCTCCCGGGTGAGGCGAGCAAAAAGCTCGCCGGGCAGATCCGCGAAATGACGCGCATCTACGGAAGATCATAAAAGCTGTGAGCGAAAGGGCTGCCGCCGGCAGCCCTTTTCCATTTGACGCGGGCGCAAAAGCATGGTATCGTAGAGAAAAACGGATGCGCCGCGCCGCGGCGCTTTTTCAGAGGACAGGCTATGAAAAAACTCACCATCGGAATACTCGCCCATGTCGACGCGGGCAAAACGACCCTCTCCGAGGGCCTTTTATATGCCGCGGGCGCGCTGCGCACGCTCGGCCGCGTCGATCACGGCGACGCCTTTCTGGACACCGAAGCGCTCGAGCGCGAGCGCGGCATCACCATCTTTGCCAAGCAGGCGGTGCTCGACTGCGGCGGCACGCACATCACGCTGCTCGATACGCCGGGCCACGTCGATTTCTCCGCCGAAGCAGAGCGCACCCTGCAGGTGCTCGACTACGCGATCCTTGTCATCAGCGGCACGGACGGCGTGCAGGGCCACACCCGCACGCTCTGGCGGCTGCTGGAGCGCTACGGCGTGCCGACGTTCCTCTTCATCAACAAGATGGACCTTGCGGGCGCGGACCGCGCGGCGCTGCTGACGGATCTGCAAAAGAGCTTCGGCGCGTGCGTCGATCTCGGCGCGGAGCCGAACGAGCGCGACGAGCACGCCGCGCTGACCGACGAAGCAGCTCTCGAGGAGCTGCTGGAGCGCGGCGCGCTTTCGGACGACACGCTCGCCGCTTTGATCTCCGCGCGGAAAATTTTCCCCTGCTGCTTCGGCTCCGCGCTCAAAAATGAGGGCGTGGCGGAGTTTTTGCAGCTGCTCACGCGCTTCACGCGCGAGCCGGCGCGCGGCGCGGACTTCGGCGCGCGCGTCTTTAAGATCTCCCGCGACGCGCAGGGCACACGGCTCACGCACCTGAAGGTCACCGGCGGGACACTGCGGGCAAAAACGCAGCTTCCCTGCGGCAAGGCCGACCAGCTCCGGCTTTACTCCGGTGCGAAGTTCCGCCCGCTCGACGCGGCGGGCGCGGGCGAGGTCGTGGCGGTCACGGGCCTTGCGGACACCTATCCCGGGCAGGGGCTCGGGGCGGAGGCAGACGGCGAAAAGCCGGTGCTGCAAAGCGTTTTGACCTACCGCATCCTCCTGCCCGACGGCACAGACGCGCACACCGTCCTCCCGAAGCTGCGCGAGCTGGAGGACGAGGACCCGATGCTCCGCATCGTGTGGGAGGAAGCGTCCGGCGAGCTGCACGCCGAGCTGATGGGCGAGGTGCAGCTGGAAATTTTGCAGCGGCTCATATCCGACCGCTTCGGCCTCTCCGTCACGTTCGGCGAGGGCGGCATCGTTTACAAGGAGACCATTGCCAACACCGTCGAGGGCGTCGGGCACTTTGAGCCGCTGCGCCACTACGCCGAGGTGCATCTGCTGCTCGAGCCCGCCCCGCGCGGGAGCGGTGTTCAGCTTGCCTCCGCCTGTCCGACGGACGAGCTGGACCTCAACTGGCAGCGTCTCATTCTCACGCACCTTGCCGAGCGCGCGCATCCCGGCGTGCTGACGGGCAGCGCGCTGACCGACGTAAAAATGACGCTCCTCGCGGGCCGCGCACACCTCAAGCACACCGAGGGCGGCGATTTCCGGCAGGCGACCTACCGCGCCGTGCGGCAGGGTCTGATGCAGGCCGAGAGCGTGCTGCTCGAGCCGTTCTATGATTTCCGTCTCGAGCTGCCGCCGGAGTGCGTGGGCCGCGCGATGACCGATCTTGCCGCGATGGGCGGCTCGGCGGACGCACCGGAAACGGTCGGCGAGGAAACGGTGCTCACCGGCTTCGCGCCGGTCAAGGGACTGCGCAGCTA